>Ga0209654_1001665_pt1 | contig 17103 bp, 10 predicted proteins | sample SaaInl1SG_22_DNA_FD_184646 | JGI IMG/M metagenome (GOLD analysis project Ga0209654, IMG submission 184646) | Marine microbial communities from expanding oxygen minimum zones in the Saanich Inlet - ESP_161SG_22_DNA (SPAdes) (version 2) | ecosystem: Environmental > Aquatic > Marine > Intertidal... | reverse complement strand
AATCCAGCAAAATCAGAATCTGCTGTTGATGAAAAGGTAATTGGATCACCGTCAGAATCATTTGCAGTGATCGTAATGGTAGTAGCTGTACCATCAGTTGCAAGAGAAAATGGTGTAGTACCGCCATCAGAATCTTGTACTGACGAAATAGCTGGTGCCACATTTAATAATGCTACATTGTACCAACCACTGCCATTCCAGATGTAGAGTCTATTATTTCCTGTAACGTATGCTTGATCGCCTTCAGAATTACCAGCCGTAGGCAGAGTATCTCTACTTGCATAGACAGTAACTCCAGTAGATACGCCTGCCGTTTCGTTTGATGTTGCTATCGCAGTACTTTTAAAACTTGAAAAACTTGTCATTAAGATGTTCCGCTTATTATCCAACCTTGAGTTGCATTATAGTAGACTAAGTCAATTGCTGATCTATTTACATCAATAGTAAAGTCTGAGTTTGCACCAAGTATTTTATGTCCATTTCTATTTATAGTGATATTATTTGATTCACTGCTTCCTGTTCCATCAATAACTGTTACTTCGTCACCGAATGAAGCAGTTGTTGGAAGATTTACTGTTACGGCAGAGCTTGATGCGTCTACAATTAATTTAGTACCCGCTACAGCATCATACGAAGTTGAAGTAACCTCTCTCCATAGATTTGTTTCAGCAGGAGTTGAGAATGAACTAATATGTAGAATATCCCCAGAATCTGCACCAATATTTAGAGTAATGCTTGTTCCATTTCCTGCGCTATAGTCTGCAGAATCCGAGAGTAAAATACCATTTAAATGTACAAGGATATTTCCTGTATTATATGAAAGAGTAGAACCTCCATCATCAATTCCAATGAATATTGTTTGAGCAGAATCTGCAGTAAATTCAAACTCATTCATTCGAATTTCATTTGTAGCAGAAGCAAATGATGCAATACTAAGATTATCATTTAATGCTGCAGCACTGTTTAATATAATACTTGTACCATTTGATGCGGTATAGTCATCACTATCAACAAGTAAGATACCATTTCTAAATACCTGAATCTCACCCACATTATAATGAAGAGTTAAGTTATTATTATCAGCACCACTAAATACGGTTTGAGCAGAATCTGAAGTGTATGAGTAAGCATCAAAGACTAATCCAGTCGTACTTCTTTGACGTGCAAATACATAATCAGAATCAACAAGAGATCTAATAATATTTTCAACAGTAGCCGAATCAGTTCCTGCGGCAGAGCGTGCAGCGATATATGCTGAGTCAACCGTGTTTTCAATGAGCGCAATAGTTGCCGCTGAATCAGTGCCACCTTCAGATGCAAGATCGCTAATTGCAATAATTGATACAATATCACCGCTATCTAAACCAGGATCAAATGTGATTGTAGAACCACCGACTCTTGTATAATCATTTGAATCGGTCAATAATAATCCATTTACATGAACAAAAACATTTGATCCACTAAATGATAATGTGTTACCATCAATATCCGGTCCTGAGAATGATGTTTGTCCTGAGTCAGCAAAGTAATCATATGCACTAACTGTAGCACCAACAGTTGCAGTATATGTAGAAACTGTAATATGATCACCGGTTTCACTTGCTGTTGTTAATGTAACAGTATTACTTGATGTTGCAGTATAATCAGAGCCATCAATCAAAAGAATACCATTTCGGTAAACTTGTAATTGATTTGGCGTGTATGCTAAACTATTACCTAAGGTATCTGCACCAGTAAATGCGGTCTGTCCAGAATCTGCAGTATATTCATAGTTTCTAAATGTAACACCACCAGCACCGCCTGGATCTCTTGCGGCAACATAAGCACTATCAACCGTAGCTTGAATTAATGCTAAGATTGTTGCAGAGTCTGTTCCACCACCGCCAGCATCTGCTTCTCTTGCAGCGACGTAGGCACTATCAACTGTTGCTTGAATTAAAGCGATTGTTGCTGCAGAATCAATTGCATCTGTTAAGTAACCCTGAGTCGCAATTAGTGCAATTGCTTCAGCTGAATCTAAGAAATCATAAGTAGTCTGTCTAGACTGAACATAAGCTGAATCAACTAACGTTGTCACTCCAGCGGTATTTAATTTTGTATCAACAACCGTTATAAGCGCAGCAAGTGCATCTGAATCATTTTGTAGCGCTGTAGCAAGTTCATTTAATGTATCTAATGCAGTCGGTGCACCATCAACAAGATTTGCAATTTGCGTTGCAACATATGCCGAATCGACAAAATCTGCCGTTGAATATGTTGTTTGATTTGCTTGAATATAAGCAGCATTAATTTCAACACTATCGATAAACAATCCGCCGATAGCATTAAATCCGTTTACAGTAGTTTCAGCTTTCTTAGAATTATTGTGATATAGTTCTACAGGCCCATTCTTAAAGAATTCAGCCATTTTTTCAGCATTGCCAGAATGACTAAGTACAATACTTATTCCATTTGTATCAAGTACTAAGTTACCTGTACCAAGATCTCTTACAAAACTGTTTCCACCGTTATGGTAAATTTCTAAATCGGACCCATCACCCATGATAAGTCTTTCATTATCTGACCATCGAGTAGTGCGCACATCAGCCGAATCAAACGTGCTATAACCGTAACTAGTAACTATTGAAGATACATTAGTTGAATCAAGTACATTTGGTACACCAGTTAATGATGAATATGCAAAGTCTTGTGCAGTCTGACGTAGTTGTACATAAGCGCTATCAGCTGTAGATTCAATTAGCGCAATTGTAGCAGCAGAATCTGTACCAGCGACAGCATCTACTCTTGCATTAATATAAGCAGAATCAATAAGACTTGTTACAATTGTTTGGTACCCTGCAGAATCTCCGGAGATTGCAGTAACTGTTAACGTATCACCAGAATCTGCACCAGATACAAGAGTAACCGTTCCACTTCCAGTTGTACTATAATCATTACCGCTGCGTAACATAATACCATTTAAATGAACCTGAAGATTTCCAGGAGCAAATGATAGTGCATTACCATCATCATCCGTACCAGTAAAGATCGTTTGACCAGAATCAGCAGTAAAGTTATAATCGTCAATTGCTACGCGTTGCGAATACGTATCGTATGCAATAATTCGTACTTCATCTGCAGAATCTGCAGCGATGCCTAATGTAACAGTATTGTTATTTGTAGTAGTATAGTCAGATTGCTTAAGTAAAATACCATTAATAAACACTTGAATATTATCATTTCCAATAAATGATAAAGTTGATCCAGCATTATCTGTACCAGTAAATGTTGCCTGTCCAGAGTCTGCGGTAAAGTCAAAGTGATTTACCTCACTTACACCACCACCTACTGCTCTACCAGCAGTGAAGTTAAAGATGTTAACAAAGTCACCAGAGTCAACACCTTCAGTAAATGTAATTGTACTTGAATTAGTCGTTACAAAGTCATTTCCTGGTACCATCAACGTACCATTCAAGAAGACTAATACATCTGTGCTATTATAATTTAATCCGTTGCCATCGCGATCAGTTCCAGTAAAGACTGTTTGGCCAGAATCTCCGATAAACTCAAATTGATTTACACCTTGAAGCGTAGCATCAGGAATCCTTGCAAGCACATAATCAGAATCAACCGTAGCTTGTGTCAGTGAAATAACAGTAGCTGAATCAGTTCCGCCTGATCCACCAGCATTTGCTTCTCTTGCGGCTACATAAGCTGAGTCAACCGTAGCTTGAATTAATGCAATTGTTGCTGCAGAGTCAGTTCCGGCAACAGCATCTACTCTTGCGTTGATATATGCTGAATCAATTGTTCCTGTTACGATTGACACAACTGCGGCAGAATCAGTAGCACTCACGCGTGCATTGATATATGCCGAATCAATAATACCTGTTACAAAAGCAGAATCTCTTTGTTGATCATTTGCAGTAATTAAGGCAATAACACCAGTTGAATCAATAGCGCTTGTTAAGTATCCATATGCTTCAACGATATTTGCAACATCAGTAGAATCAACTAAGTCAGTAGCAGCAATGATTGATGAAACATCTGCAGAATCAAGAACCGTATAAGTCGTTTGATTTGCCTGAATGTAAGTTGCATCAATGACACCTTGAACAGTTGTTGAATCAAGGTAGTTTGCATCATTAGCTAGATCGCTGATAGTCTTAGTATTAAAGTCCGAATCAAATCCAAGATATTCACCAGCCAATGTTCTAGCGGCAAATGGCGCAAGACTAAATGATGCATGCGCAGTATTAATCTGACTCGCAGCGTCTGGCTCAGGTGTGTACTTTTCAAAGATTTTGAATGTGTTATCAGTCGCATCTCTGAACATACCAACGTGTTCGTATGAGCCATCATCATTAACATTTGCTGCCCAACCAACATCAACATTTAATGTTGGAGTTCCGGCAGACTCAAGCTGGTTCAGATAGAACATATTATCTTCTACAGACAAATTCTCTGTATTAATAACTGTTTGTGTGCCATCAACCTGTAAATTACCGCCAATAACAACGTTACCAGTTACCTCAAGTGCTGCGAATTCAACACTGTCAGTAGTGTTTAAATCTTGATCAGCATTAGATTGTCTTGCTTGTACGTATGCAGAATCAATTAAACCAACAACTTCTGCAGAATCCAAAGCATCAGTAAGATAACCTTGAGTTGCAATAAGCGCAATCGCTTCGGCTGAATCTAAGAAGTCGTATGTAGTCTGATTTGACTGAATATATGTGGCATCAATAACGCCAGTTACTGTTGTACTATCAAGGTAATTTGCATCGTTTGTAAATGTTGATACAGTTGTTGGTGCACCGGTTAGAGATGAATATGCAAAATCTTGAGCAGTCTCTCTTGCTTGAATATACGCAGAATCAATTAATCCTATAATTTCTTGATTAATTAATGCACTATCAGTTCCACCTGCGACAATATTGTGTGCTGTAATTACGTCTGCAGAATCAGCTGCAATTGTCAATGTAATAGTTGATCCATCAGTCGCAGTGTAATCTGTGGTAGGAACTAGAAGAATACCATTTGCATAAACAACTAAACTATTCGATGAATAAGTAAGACTATTTCCGTTATCATCAGTTCCACTAAAAGACGTATCGCCAGAATCTGCAGTAAAAGTATAAGTTCTTAATCCGCGGAATGTGCCATCCGGAAGAATCTCAGCAACAGCTGCTGAATCAAGTACATTTGGTACACCAGTTAATGATGAATATGCAAAGTCTTGTGGAGTCTGACGCAATTGGACATAAGCCGAATCTACAAATTCAGTTATTATATTTTGAACTTCAGATGAATCTGTACCCGGTGCTTGTCTAGCTTGAACATAAGCAGAATCAACTAAAGCAATGAGAGCCGCCGAGTCAATATTCGCATCTGTTCTTAAATTGATGTAAGCAGAATCGATTAACCCAATAACTTCAAAAGAGTCTAAGAAATCATATGTAGTTTGATTTGATTGAATGTAAGATGCATCAATAACACCGGTGACTGTTGTACTATCAAGGTAATTAGTATCGTTATTAAATTGACTTAAGTTTGTTGGCGCATCAGTTAATGAGCCGTAGGCAAAGTCTTGCGGAGTTTGTCTCGCTTGAATGTAAGCAGTATCGACTATAGCTGTTACTTCAGCTGAATCTAAAGTGTTAGTTAAGTAACCCTGAGTTGCAATCAAAGCGATCGCTTCAGCTGAATCTAAGAAATCGTAAGTAGTTTGTCTAGCTTGAACGTAAGCCGAATCAACTAACGAAGTTACACCGGCAGTATTTAACTTTGTATCAACAACTGTTATAAGAGAAGCTAATGCATCCGAATCATTTTGTAATGCAATAGCAAGTTCATTTAGTGTATCAAGAGCAACAGGTGCGCCATCAACAAGATTATTAATTTGTGTTGTGACATATGCAGAATCTACAAAGTCAGACGTGTTATACGTAATTTGATTTGATTGTACATATGCTGCATCAATAACACCAGTTACTGTCGTACTATCCAAATAGTTCGCATCGTTGGTAAATGAACTTACGTTTGTTGGTGCACCTGTTAAAGATGAATAAGCAAAATCCTGTCTAGATTGAACGTATGCAGAATCTGCAATGTCTTCAACGAATCCAGAGTCACGAATACGGTCTCTTGCTTGGATATATGCAGTGTCGATAATATTAGTAACAAATGCAGAATCTCTAAAAATATCAGCTTGACGAGCTTGCACATATGCGGAATCAACCGTTGATACTACAATATTAGATACAGCAGACGCATCAGGACCAACAATTTGACGTTCTTGAACATAATTAGAATCAACTGTTTGATTAATTACTACAATGACTCCGGCACTATCTGAAACATCACCAGATACTAATACACCACCTGCTGTTACTCCATCACCGATATATAATTTTTTGTTATTAGTAGTGTATAGCGGTTCGCCGATATCGGGAGTTATTCCCAATCGATCTGAATCGGTACCTCGTCTAAATTGTAAACCCATATCTTACCTCAAGCTTTAAACTATTTATATGGCACCCATATCTAGTGAAAATGTAACTGGCGCAGAGAAAGTACCAAAGTCAAATGCTTGGGTAGTGTTTGCTCCAATCGTAATTCTTTTACTTGCAACATCTGTTGAAATTTGAACACCATTACCAGCTGCAAATGTAATTGTATCACCGCCAGTAGTAGCATCAACTGACAAATCCCCTACAACAGCAACAGTACCAAAGTTCTCGGCAAAGTCGCCTACTCGTAATGCAACATATGCTGAATCAACAATTGTTGCAACATAATCATTACCTACTAAATTTTGGATAAATGCGCTATCGACTGCACTTCGGATTTGATCAGAATCTGCAGGACTTACGGTTGTTGATGCAATTCCAGAAACAAATGCTGAATCTGGAATTGAGGGGGCATTAAATAAGTTATTATAATTTAGAAAATAAGTACCATCTTGGCCATCAAGTGTACCAGCATTTACGTCTAAATTATTTATATATGATTGATCAATTTTAGATCTAACATACGCTGAATCAATAAGGTTTATTACTTCACTTGAACTGACAGTATTTGATACATTATTAAAATAATTAATTGTATTAGACGATGTCTTATAAAATAAACGGCCATCAGCATAATTGATAGCCACTTCTCCGTATTCGAGATCACCAGCCGAGGGTACTCTTCCAAGTACACTCGACTTTTTAAGTCTAATGTTTGTTGTCATTAATAAACCTTAAAAAAGATTTTATTTAAAGTCGGATAACTAAAAAGCTATCCGACTATTTATATTAGTATGTTCCGCCGTCTATTGCATTAATAGCAACATCGCCAGCTGTGATTGTAAATTGTCTTACTCCGCTACCTGCTGAGTCAGCCCATGCACCAAATGATGCAACACCCTTCGAAGTATTCGTTGCATTTCTACCAACAACAAGGATTTGACCAGCGCTAGACGAAGTAATAATACCTTGTGAATGGTCACCAACAATATCAAGTGATCCGCCAAGCGTTGTATTAGTTGTGCCGGTTTGTCCATTAACATCGTCACCAGCACCAATTGTGATATTATTTGCTGTAACATCACCACTTGTTACTGTAAAGTGTGTACCATCAAATGTTGCAACACCAAGATTGGTTTCGCTTGCAAGCTCTGCTTCAATTGCACCAGTCGCAGGATTATAATCTAAACCTTCACCTACAGAGATAGCATTCTTAGCATCACTATCTGCTCGAGCAGTCGTATAATAAAGATTTGAAGAACCTTCAGGTAATCCATCAGTTGATGCATTATTCAGATCTGAATCAAAGCCAACATAAACACCAGCAAATGTATCGGTAATAATTGAACCAACACGAAGCGGTGCATAGTTAAATGAGGCATGATCAACATCAATATCTAGATCTGAGTCCGGTTCTGGAGTATATCCATCATAGAGTTTCCATACTCCGTCTGTCGCATCACGGAATAAACCAGTGTGAGCATATGAACCGACGTCATTATAGTTACCAGCAAAACCAATATCAACGAATATTGTTGGCGTACCAGCAGACTCAATCTGATTCAGATAAATCATGTTATCTTGAATAGCTAAAGTCTGTGATGAAATTGTTGTTTGTGTACCGTTAACCTGTAAGTTACCGTCAATAACTGTATTACCAGTAACTTGCAATCCACCAAACACGACAGAATCGGTAGTGCCAACTGCTTGTCCGATGGCAAACTCTCCAGTACCAGATGTATAAGTTACACCAGTACCACCAGAGAAGTGAGCTCGCGTTTCAGCCGCAGATGGACCTGTTACTGAAATAACACCAGTCGCAGCATTGTATGTTGCATTACCGTCACCACTTACATGTGTAACACTAATGGCATTTTTAGCAGCAGAATCAGCTCTTGCAGTAGTATAATAAAGATTATTTGAACCTTCGTTAATCGCGTCAGTATCAATTGATCCAGAAGCACCAAGTGCGATTTCTGTACCATTGATTGTAAGACTTGAATTTGCAAGTTCGCCGTTACTAATTTCATTTGCAGCAAGAGTAACTGAATGACCTGACAGATCAAGAGTTGTATTCAACTCACTATCTGCAATTCCACCATTCTTAACACGCACAACACCAGCTGAAACAGCAAAGTTATCAGAACTAAAGCTTGCAATACCTTTATTAGTTGTACTTGCGTCTTCTCCATCTATTGTAACGGTATTATTACTGACAGTAACGTCAATACCTTCACCGCCAGCAAATGTTAAATCAGAGTTAAGAAGACTAACTGTATCTGTACCAGTGTCACCAATGATTGAAAGATCGGTAGAGATTGTTACAGTGCTAGCTGCAGTTAATCGACCTTTTGCATCCACCGTAAAGGTTGGTATTTGCGTTTGAGAGCCGTATGACCCAGCAGTTACCGTAGTATTATCAAGAGTATAAGTTACTGTGTTATCTGTTACAGTACCAGTGAGATCTGAACTTCCGGCAAAAGTTAATGTGTCACTTAGCAGTGCAACCGTATCGGTACCAACATCACCAGCAATTGATAGATCGGTTGAAATTGAAACGGATCCAGCGGAATCTAATCGTCCTTGAGCATCAACTGTAAACACCGGTATGGCGGAGGCAGAGCCATATGTCCCGGCAGTTACATTAGTATCATCAAGGTCAATCGTAACAGTATTGTCTGTAACCGTTGTAGTAATTCCAGTGTCACCAATAAAATCGACGTTAGAGTCAGCTAGGTTTACAGTATCTGTACCAGTATCACCATTGATTGTTAAGAATGCAGCGCCAATGTTTTCATCAACATAAGATTTAGTTGCAACATCTTGGTTTGCAGTAGGATTTGCAACATTAGTAATTCTTTTGTCATTTAAAACGACTGTACCGTTACCGTTTGGAGATAAATTAATATTTCCATTAGTATTAGTAGCAGTAATACCATTTGCATTAATGTCTAAGTTATCGACTTTTAAATTGTCAATCTTAGAATTTGCATCTGTAATGATAGCGCTTGACGCGGTGAGCGTACCTTCGACGTGATCTAGTTTATCGGTAAAATACTTACCGCCGACAACGTCGATATTAAGTGCATTACCTAAACCATCAACACCACCGGTGCCGATATATAATCGGTCGCCACCGTTTGCTTGCGTTCCACTTAAATAGGAATACGCCAATTCACCGAGTAATAGGGAACTTGGAGCTCCACTACTACCCGATCTTTTAATTTTAATTATAGACGCCATCAGTAAAAGCCTCCGTCTGATGTAATATTTGCGCCGACCAACTCATTTTTGGCGACCCATTTCTCTGAAGCAGAATCATAAACTAATAAACCTTCTTCCGCTAAAGAAGATAAATCAACGTCACCCAAATCACCTATATTCAATTTACCAAGAGATAATGTACCACTGCCATTTGTTTTAACGACATCATTGACAACTCCGTCTGATGTCGGGTATAGTAGACCAGACGCTTTAAAGACGCCTCCTACTACCGCAGAATCAGCAACTTCAAGGCCGGTTTTGACTTTAAAATTTTGTTTGACGGCCACGTCGCAATTCTCCTAATTCTTAATTACTATTTATAACTTTAAGCATCTACACTAATGCGTTTTGCTTTGAAAGAAGTATTATTATAGCTAGGTGTCACTGTTAAAGAAACATCGCCTCCGCTAATATTTGCATCAAATTCTCCTAAAGAAGAATCAGTTTGAACAATTGCATACTCAGTAAAATACGCATTTGTACCGTTATGCGTTAAAAGTATTTCCGCAGAATGGTATTTGCTGTCACTGTCTTTTTCAAGTTGAATTACATATTTAATTGTTCTATATTCAGTAGTGCTAAATGTATCAATGGTTGCTTCAGAGCCAGCTGATCCTAAATCAATTGATACTTGCTTTAATCCAGATTCTGCAGAATAGTTCGACCAATTTTCTGGATTGTTTGGTAATTCACCAGTATTACCATCTCTGCTTTCTCCACTTAAAACACTATATTTGTAGTATTCTCCACCAGTATAATCACCATAAGAATTAGCTACATAGACAAGCATTCCATCTTGTAATCTTTGTCCAGTAATATCTGATAATTGATCACCAGAAGTACCGCTTACAAATCTTAAGGATCCTCTTAGTTCTGTATCAAGAACAATAGGATGGTTAGCCGATGGACTCCATGTCCCAGGCCACGCGTTTCGTGTTAAGCCGTCATAATTCGCCATTAGCTAATACTCACGTATGTTTGTCCAGGCTGAAGAGTGATTCCATAGAAATCATAGTCTTCGTCTGTAAAATTATTGCTTAAATTTACTGTTGCTTCTGTTGGTGTCACATCACTTAATAACGCAGCACTCGCGCCGGTCTGAAATGTTGTTGGTTGAGATGCAGATGATCTTACACCAAACCAAAATGCCTGAGGTGTAGCTTCACTGTTTGTTATGAATTGACTCAATGTTCTACTCTGATTTCCATATGTAGTCACATAAGATTCAAATCCAGTACCATCAACAATAGCATTTGTTGGAGCTACGCCAGTTGAAACTGTAAAGGTACTTAATGATGGGAATGTCCAACTTGCTGAAAGAGAAGTATCTGATGCTGTATCGGTAACAGTATATTCCGTACCCGTAACTCCAGCTGGTCGTGTCATATCAGTTGACACAGCAAGTGTTCTTCCACCAGCATTATCTTGATGTAATTCCGAAGAAAACGTAAATGTACCTGATCCAGAAGTATTTGATACTCCCCCGCCCGTGGGTGTGACCGTGGTAGAATAGTTAGCTGAATTTGAAAATCCTGATACCGATACGCTATACGATGTTGACAAATATGGATCTAGGAATACATTACCACTTAAATTGCTCATACTAATCGATACATTTGGTGTCGTCCAATTAGTAGTAAATGAAGCAGTTGTTCCATGGTTTGCACTATCATCTTCGAAGAAAGTAACTGTTGCTCCAGCAGATCCACCAGAAATAGTAGTCGATGTAGATCGTATATGCGATGATCCGCTAGCACTAAATGTTTGATTCCAATCGATTCCACCATCAGGTGTACTTGATGGACCGGATGTGTTATAATCAGATAATGTAGTTGTTACACTTCCTGCTGTTTGTGTAATAGAAGCTACACCTGCGATGTACCTTGTTGGGAAATCTGCTGGGTTATCAACCGATACACTAAACTGTGAAGCAGGCACATCCCAATTTAATGACTGACCGCTAGCAGAAACTGTAGGTGAGAAAGTAGCAAGCGTTAATGTCAATAGATCGTTTGTAATAGCTGTCGATCGGATCGTATATATTTCTTGATCTGAATCTTTCCATTCTGTCGCTCGAGCAGTATCACCATCTTTTTCCCATCGTAATCCAAGTGAGCTTGAATTAATCGTGGTCGTAATATTAGTAAAGAAATTTGGATCATCGTTTAATGCAGTCGCAATTTCTTTTAAAGTGTCAAGTGTTTCTGGTGTAGAGTCGCCGAGTAAAAGATCGAACGCTGAATCAATTAACGGTTGAATTATGTTTGTGACTACAGATGAGTCTAAGTCTGTGGCAATTGATTTGGTTGTTCCGCTGATAATAAAGCCAGAGGAATCAACAGAAGAAATAACAGCATTGCCGTTTGAATCTTCTGAGATTGCAAGATTGCCAATATACAACGTATTGGCACCAATGTACAATCCTCTGAATTTATTAGTAGGAGAACCTAGGTTGAGCTGGCCAGATACTGAAGGTAAAATATCAGTATATGTAACAATAACACCATTCGAATCACGGAGTAACGCATTGCCTTGAGAATCACCGCCGAAACTACTAGCATGAAAGCGAGCTTGTTTAATCCGCTTGATTGGCTGGCCAACATTAATACTTTTGACAATAGTTTGATCATCGGTCACTTTAACCGATGGATTGCCTTTAAGTCGAACTATAGTTTTATCGTTATCAGCCATTGCTTACCTGGTTACCGAAGGAGTCACTTGTATCCTTCCCTCGAGTACTCTTTCTATGATTGTATCTCCGGCACTGTCATCGTACGAGATCTCAACGTCATAGACATACCTGCCCTTTGAAAGAGCATCAGTCTGAGTATTCGTTAAGGATAAAGTTACTACTCCATCGGAAGCAGGATCAGCTACTATTGCAGTGAAATCTGTGGTTTCGGCGCTGTCTGAATTATAATTCTTTTTTAACTTAGCAGCTACTACGTAGTTAGTTAAGTTTTTCTTCGCACCATCTACTGTTTGTAGATGTAATTCAATAGCAACGTCAGCACCTTGATCGATGGTGAACTCTTCGTAAGTGGCCATGAATACCTCGGTAATTCTTTGTCGGACTTGATTGCCCCTGCCTTATGCTATTATTTATACTTTGGGATTTTACTATCGGCCGAAGAAACGCAACTATTTGTAATACATGGCATAGGTTTTGTAAATAATTCAAATCCTTGATCAATATAACCAAGAGGTTTATCGTCACAAGAATAAGAACGTTTGATAGAACCATCAGGTTCTCTTATGATAATAGATCTGTATCCAGATTCACAGGTCCATCCTTTAAACTTATTAAAACCAAAAGCATTAAATCTTTCGGCTTGATCCATATACCACTTCTTTCCTTTAGAATCTGTAAATTCTACCTGCATATGTTGCGGAATCCCAGTGGTTGCATACCTAAGATCTAATTCAATTTTTGGCTTTGGCCTTTTAATTTCTGCTTTACTTTCGGTAAATGCTCTTTGTGGCATACCATTATGTAATCGCTCAAGCATATTATCGGTATAGCCATCGACGACGAATGAAGCTGTTGGGTCTGACTGTGGTTTTAGTGTAACGTTAATTCCACGTTCGTGGAAGTACATTGCTTCATCCCATAGTTCTTCAAACCTTTCCGGAACCATAACCTGATTAATTGTAACTTGAATATCTTGAGTTTGGCAGTACTCAAGCTTCGAAGCAAAATCATCTACTTTTTCTGTGGTATCAACATGTTCTTTATGAAATGAAGCTGTGATGGAAGCGCGATGAAACTTAGAAACAATCTTTGCATATTCTTCGAACCATTCCATTTTGCGAGAACAATTAGATGTCATATGAACAGTATGGTAATTACAATCAGGAACATCATCAGCTAAGTATTCCATGAACTCTAGATATTGTGGATGGAATGTTGGTTCACCGCCAGAGAATGAAAAATGAAATGAATTATACCCGTTGTCCCTTGCCTGGCGTTTAATCTCATCAATTGTCAATAATACCAGTTCAGGGTCACGATGATCTTTCTTACGCGTTGACGCATACGGCCAGCAATAAGAACATGAGTAGTTACAGAAACGCCCGAGCAGCCAAGACACCGTAAATAAATCTCGGTGTAACATAGTTCTCTGCCCAAGAGAAACTATATCGTCAAACGGTATTTTTGTAAAGTCATATTCTGACCAATTTAACTCAGTCATAGATATATGTCGGATTTGTTAAATTTGTGTTTTTCATGGTTGTTACATGCATGTCCCAAGAATTTATTACACGTTGTGCAATAATGTTATGTCCTTCTTGATTTGGATGGTAACATGGTGTTTTCCAATTTAAATGTCTATAACGATTTTCTAAAATCCATATTTCAGGTATTACTTCTACTAAATTAGTATTTCCAACAACATTTTTTATTTCTCGGCATTTATTTTTCCAAAAAGTTTCTATCGATTCTTTTTGAATTGATTCTTTATATCTTATCATTTCTTCATCCGGATTTGGCCAATTCATAAAAAAAGAAAGTAAATCCTTTATATTAGATTCTGTATGTAAAGCTTTTCCATGAAGTATTTTAATATTATTTAATCTACAGAAATCATCAAGTAAGTACATATGTCGATAAGTGTTATCAATTGCACCATACACAAAGCTTTGAATTGATGTTAAATTATAATTGTCTAGTGTCCATTCTTTTGAATATGCTTCAATTATCTGATCTGCTAATGTATGAACAATTTCTCCAGATCTGCCAAATTGCTTTATAGATTCTTGTTTTTTTTCTAAATTATCTATTTCGCATGAGGCAATAAATTGCGGTGATGGCCAATGATTCTGATTATAAAAATTTAATCTTTTACACTCAGACCATAATACCATTACAATAATATTTTCATATTTGTCTTTATTTTTGTAGATAGCATCTACAACATTATTAAAAATAAAATCTTGTCCTGATCCCCCGGTTCCAGTATTAACTAAATCCCATTCAAAAATCTCGGCAACAATTTCTGGCCAGATTTTTATCTCTAATTCAGAATACCATTCTGTACCTTGTTTATCTGTCCAACTATCCCCGCCGGCAATAAGTAACGTATTAGAAGACTTTAACATTATAATAATCCTCAAATAATTGTGCATGATTAATATTATCAACCATTGGCTTTCCTTTAATATTTAACGATGTATTAAGTAGCATTGGACATTTAGTTTGTTCATACCATTCTTCTAATATAGGCCTGATAATAGATTGACAATTTGGTTTTACAATTTGCACTCTTGCAGTTCCATCAATGTGTGTTACAGATTTATAATCATGTTTTGCTTTTGCTACAAATTGCATATATTCATTCATTGGTCCATCAAAGTATTCATTAGCGTATTCTTCAAGTATTGCTGGTGCAAAAGGTCTAAATCTTTGTCGTTTTTTTATATCGTTTACAGTATCTTTTATGTCTAGGCGAGGATCAGCAATTAATGATCTATTACCAAGAGCTCTCGGTCCAAATTCGGCTTTACCATTAGCTACACCACAAACTGACTTTTTCAATAAGTAATTAATTACTTCCTTTGGATTAATGTCTTGATTAATATTAGTACCTAAATAAGGACTAGTCCAATTAATCTTTTTTCCATATATAGATGCTGCAGCACCAAGCGCGCTTCCTGCATCGCCAGGATTTGGCATGATCCAGATATTTTTATTTTTAATTTTACTATTAGCAACACAATTTAATGCGCACCCACCCATTAATATCAGATTTTGATGATCACAATATACATTGATAAGTTTTAGTAATTCTTTTTCATACCAATGCTGTACCGAGGCAGCGATATTTTCAGGCTTTTCTTGTATAGACTCAATACCTTTATGGCAATTAATATCTAATAGATAAGACAAATCGACCGTTGGTTCACCATATGAAGCAAGACCCATAATAATATATTCTTCTTCCATTGGTTTATAACCAAGCATTGAGGTAACTGCAGAATAACCAAGACCAAGTGATTTTGGATAATCATATATTACTTTTTTGTGCCAAACACCATTTCTTATTTTATATACAACTGTTGTTTGTGCTTCGCCTATAGCATCGACAACTAGTATGTCACAGTCTTCGAATTTACTAGTTGACCAGCCGGCCCATGCGTGAGAATCATGATGGTTTATTTCTTTACGAACTTTAATGTTTTGATCGATTTTTGATTGGCCAGAAAGTTTTCTTCTTTTAGACACATTATTTTTTATTTCATGGCCTACAATTAAATCGGCTTTTGGTAAAATTTTTTTATTTAACCATTTATCATTTTTTAATTGTGTGTGTCTTTCCATATGATGAGCCTCTAATATCTCACCATCTTCAATTAGACACCACGCAGCATCATGAGATCCTTCGGATATTCCTAATATTTTCATTCCCATTGGCAACTAAATGGATCAAATCCGACATTGCATTTTAACCCGCAAGTCCGGACTCTGCCATTATCAATCCCTTTAATACCCCATCTATTTTGTAAGTCTTTAAAAAAATTTCCAACTAAAATATCTTCTATAGGGTGTATTAATGCGTTAATCGCATCGTACCCACCGTTTTGTTCTAAAATTTTATATTCTTGACTTTCTTCAATAGGCCTCCACCATTTATACATTTGGCCATGCAGCCAACAACACGGCATTATATGACCTTCAGCTGAAACATATATTTCCGCCTTTTCAACACATTTAGGTTTAAGATCAACTTGTTCAATAAAACGATCCATAGATCCGTAGTTTTTTATAATATCATCATAATGGCCCAGCGCTTTATTTTGGTATTTAGGATTTTTTGGTTGACTCAATAGAGCCGTAAATTCACCCTTTCTATTAACTGCTTGATGCTCTTTTCTTTTCTTTAAATCATAGGTATTGATGTATCTTCCAGATTTTTTTACAATAAATTTTTTAACACCAAGCAATTGTGAATACTCTTTTGCTTCTTCAACTTGGTGTTCATTATAATTAAAAACTAAAAACGTCCATCGAGCAGTTCCTCCAGCATCAGTAAATGCTTGCATATTATTTTCTAAAATTCTCCAATTAACACCTTGTCTATATAAATGATTAGTATCTTCTAATCCATCAACGCTAAAATTTACAAAATTGATATATTGCGCTAACTCTTCCCACCATTCTGGTTTCCTAGCTCCACCATTAGTAGTAATTTGCAAATGAATATCTGGATTAGATTCTCGGAAATACTTAATCATTTCTAAACAATCTTGGGCTAATATAGGATCCCCGTGATTACCGCACATATAGATTGACTTTAAGCTACGTAAAAAACTTTTACTAAATATCTTTTTAACTTCATCAATAGTTAAA
>Ga0209654_1001664_pt1 | contig 17110 bp, 13 predicted proteins | sample SaaInl1SG_22_DNA_FD_184646 | JGI IMG/M metagenome (GOLD analysis project Ga0209654, IMG submission 184646) | Marine microbial communities from expanding oxygen minimum zones in the Saanich Inlet - ESP_161SG_22_DNA (SPAdes) (version 2) | ecosystem: Environmental > Aquatic > Marine > Intertidal... | reverse complement strand
AGGAGACTTCTTTGCTGGAGTCTTATCTGGAGTCTTATCTGGAGTCTTATCTGGGGTATCAGCAGTTGTCTTCTTTGCAGGAGACTTCTTTGCAGGAGACTTCTTTGCGGGAGACTTCTTTGCAGGAGACTTCTTTGCAGGAGTCATTTCATAGTCGTTATCACTGTCATCTTCTGCTTCCTCTTCTGCTTCTTCTGCTTCCTCTTCTGCTTCTTCTGCTTCCTCTTCTGCTTCCTCTTCTGCTTCCTCTTCTGCTTCCTCTTCTGCTTCCTCTTCTGCTTCTGCCTTCTTTGCCTTCTTTGCCTTCTTTGCCTTCTTTGTAGCTTTACCACCTTCTGCACTTTTCTTCCTTTTTTTCTTCCTCTGTTGCAACTTCACCATAACCTCGGCTTCGTTCGTGATCATCATCACATTCGGGTTTATGTATGTCTTACACTCAGTCGAATCAAAGTCATGTTCCCACAACTCTGCTAGACTCAATGTCTCAAAGTAACGACCACGGGTATTATTCTTTCCACCTACGATTATGTGGATCACATCGTCATCCTCTGACGGAAAGATGCACAACCTACCAGTGTAACCTTTCACCACTGTATCCGTTTTCACTGTTACTGTTTCAACATCTATCAGATCACGGTGCTCTTTGTTTACGTGTGTGCCTATACGTGTTATCAGCTTTTGGATATCTTTCACACGGGCTTCTCCAAACTTCCCATACAAGTTCTCCCATGCTAGTTCGGGGGTCATACTTGTGCACAACAAACGATGGGTGTGTGTGTGCAAACTACCGATAATGATCTTGATAGTTGTTACTATAACAACAACTACTACCACTACTACAACTACACTCAATTTTTTACCACTTTTTAAATACAGATTATTTAGGGGGAATATATAGGGGGTATATATTGGATTTTTACACCCCTATTTAACCTTATTTTTTTTCCTTATTATTAGCATCAAAAAAGTGAAACTAAACTTTGTCCGTCACACAAGGTCACAAGACTGACACAAAACATATAACACAAGCTCCCAAGGTTGTAACAAGCTCATATACTACAACAATGGGTGGTGTATATCTTATCAATGAAGATACTAAAGAATATATCGACATTGGAACTCTCTCACAAGACTTCGATGTATACAAAAACATTTCCAGTGTTATGATAACATATGTTTACAGAGACATAGACATATCCAGTACTCCGTTTCCATCTGTCGCCGTTCATAAACTTGTTACGTCAGTTGTTGGTAGATGGAAACTGAATGATAAATACTACATCGCCTTTAACACGATGATTGAGATCTTCGACCGTGACTATAAATACATTGACTATACTTTACCATTCATTAAAGCTCTAACAACCGTATCAATGCTCAACTACGGATTAACTTTCACAGAACCGGATTTCGATAATAAAGTTAAAGAATGGTTTGCATATATGAATACCGAAGAAAACAAACGTAAAGCAAAACACCCTGAAGACCAGACCTTCGAGCTTCTATGTTCTCTCGATGATATTTGGAACCCCACTTATGTTATTAAAGACGGCAAACACACAAGAAACATACCCATTCTTAAATTGGCTTCTCAGTTGCACAAGAGTTTTAACGAACCTCAGCCTGTAGAACCAGAACAACATGTTGCTGTAGATGACAAAGTGTTGTTGTCATCTGATAAATTTATTGACTTCATACAAGAGTTATTTATTTATCCCGCACAGCTTATTCCCAATCCCAAGTATCCTCAGACAGGAACTAAGCATGTGCCTATGCGAATTATACCATTACATGATGCTGGTTCCTGTTCCACACAAACATTCATCGCGGGTAGAGAGTATGATTTGACTCATGCATATTTCGAAAGACATATACACTTTGAAAAAGATGTTCTTCTCAGACACGCTAATGATCCTGAACATAAATTTTCATTGTTACGAGTCAAAGGAGAAACCATGGAACTACGAACTATTGTTCAAATCATATGTGAATTTGTTAACAGTGGTCTGATGGAACTAGTAACTAGTAACTATCATTTATACATAAAAAAGAACGATGACCGGGAATTCAATATGTATGAAGCTGCCAGTGTCGAAGGAAAAACACTCTATGATAATATTGACAATCAAGGCCTAGTGAAGATACCTTTTCAGGTTCATGAATGGATTATTTCAAATAATACTTTTTCAGGTTCATGATTGGATTACTGTTTGTGTTGCAGATGTAAAAAAATCAAAAATACAATCTCCTTTTCACATTCATATTATATATCTGTAGATGTAGACTGTAAGTGTATGTATAGAGGTGTTATACCTTTTTTATCAGGTTGTTTAGGTCTGGTGTTCTTTTCTATACAAGCTACACACTTTCTTTTTATGCATCGATATCGACATTGACACCAGTAGTCATCATTTGCTTAGTATACTTCAAACTCTCTTCCACTTGCTTGAAAGAACACTCATCTTCTGTTGGATCAAATAAAACCGTCCAGAAACCTTGCTGGAATATAAATGCTGCTCTTGTCCACTTCGTTACTTGGTTCTCACCAACTGTTCCAGTCAGTGGCAGATCGATCCAAATACTGCCTAGTTCACCAAGTATCACTCTTCTTTTTTTGACTGTAACGTACTTCTGGGGATCACCTTTTTGTCCTTCTTCATAATAGCGATCTGCGTCAAAGTACTTGTAAGTGGTAGCCATCTTCGAGATAAAGTCCATAGCAGCTCCGTTTTGTACCCACTCATGGAAGTCCTCGTTATACTCGACAGGCATGCTATCAAAGTCTTTTTTGCCGAAACGGACATAACCGGTATCTACAAGCGTAGAGAACTCAGGAAGCTTCTTGTTCAGGTCGGCAACTGGACCTTTTAAGCTATCGACAGCTTTCCTAGTATCTTCCATCATCTCGGGTGTTAAAACTTGAAACATGTTGTAAGCTGTTAAGTGCTTGAACAAATACAGATAATGCTATTATAATTCGTATGATATTACTTTCAAATTTTTCACTCCATTTAAATAGATACAATTTAGAGGGTATTAGATACCCCTATTACTAGCATAAAAAAAGTTGAATGTACACAAGTCAATAATTTTTATCCAGATTCAATCTTTCATAAGTTTAATATCTTCAACATGATGCTCTTTGTTCACATATACTAGCATACTATAACCAATTTTAATTTTTCCATACAAATTCATTCTCTTCCACTTCTACATGACCCTCTTGAATCCTTGTCATTCCCCCTCCTTCTTGTGTTAATACATAGTTTAGATCATTCACATATGCTGTCATACTCGCTTCTTTTGTAGTTATATATGCACTCTTGCGTTTTCTTTTCCTAGAACTACTAGCGTTGAAATACGCCATGAACGACACCCCATGAACATACAAAGCGTCCACCAAAAGAACTGCTTCGTGCTCTATCAAAGCCATCTCTATGCTATCTTGATTGCAACAACATAGTTCTGAGGTGACAAAGTCATTGATAGAACAATCCATGTACGCTATTATTCTGCACTTCAAAAACCGTGAACAGCGATTCTTCTCCGCTATCATCGCTAGTGCAACCATATTTTTGAACAAGTTCTTCGCTGTGTCATGAGTTAAACTGTTGACACTATCATTACTAATCACTACAAGGTCACCTTTATCAAAGGCTTCCTCCTCGGAAGCAACATACTCATCGTCTGAGGCCTCATTGTCTGAGGGCTCAGTGACCACTTCCGCAACTGGAACTGGTTCAGATGGTCCCGCAACCACTTGAGGGTTCCTAAACCATCTCTCTTTCCTAGGATCTATAAGTTCAGCCACTTTAGGGCATGCCGTGAAAAACCCTTCACAGTCCAACATGTTAAACATAAACTTATCCCCTATACTACATGGCATGAAGTGATTCATGTTAAACAGCAGCACGACAAACGTATCCCCTGTACCATGTGAAAACAACTGCTGTAACCTCATACTTTCTTTGTACCACTCTAGCAACACAATATTTTTGTGATGAACTTGACAAAAGATCTCAAAGACACAACTGTCCCACCAATAGTAACACTTAGTGCCATCTATAGTATGTTCAGACTCCACCATTGAACTCAAAGCTATAGTGGGGTCCACACTAGCATACTTATCTAGCAGCAACGTCATGGAAGGAGGTAAAGAACTACTGCAACGTGTTATGTCTAGAATCGGCCCACAGCACTCGGGGTTCTGCTTGAAGGCTTCCGATGCCTGTTTCATGATGTCCCTAGCACTTACCCCATAGCACTTCGCTAAAGACTCGGGGCCACATGTCCCGTTGTCTATAACGTCATGCACAGTGAGTCCATATGTCTCGGCTATGATCCTTTTCTCAGCTGTGGTGGTATTCGGCATACCCTATCGATTCTTCTATTCTCCAACACACACACTTTCGTTTTTTTTCATCTGACAACTTACCTTTTATTTATTTAATATTTATACCACACTTCACTTTTAGAGGGTATTAGATACCCCCTATAAAAAATAATATACAATTATCATACAATTATTTTTTGGTTTTTTATATATTGTTTTAGTAACATGTGTTAGTCAGAGGCATCCATAATAGGCATATCGTCATCTACGTCAGACTGAACCGGGGTCTCCACTTTCTTAGCCTTCTTGCCTTTCTTAGCAGGGGGCTTCTTAGCAGGGGACTTCTTGGCACCCTTCTTCTTCGGGGAGACATCGGTGTCATCACTTTGTGGCTCTGCATCACTTTGTGGCTCTGCATCACTTGTGTTGTCACTGTTTGAGGCATTTTCCTTTGCCTTCTCATTCCATACTGCCTTTTCCTCATCAGAAAGAGCCTTCCAGATTTCACTCACAAGAGACATCTTGTTTTCTTGCTTAGTAGATTCAACAGAAGACTGATAATCCTTGAAGAACAGATTCCAACCAGTTGGCTTCTTCTTCGTAGTAGGTGTGCTCTTCTTCTTCATCTTGTTGTTCACCTTCTTTGCGTCATCGAGCATCTTCTGGTTTGATACCATAAGCTCATCGATTGCAGAGTGATATTCCTCGGGAATCGCTTCCTTCACTTTCTTAGAGAAATCCTGAATGATATCATTGTAGAAACCAAGAGAAGCCTTGTTGAACTTAGTAAGAGATTCCATTTTGTTTTGATTGAGAGTTTGGGGGTGTTTTGTTTGTTTGTTGTAAACGTTTTCTTTAAGTTAGATTTGTTATACTTTTAATTTTATGGGATAGATCATTTTTTATTAATGAATTGTTATTTTTCTTTATATTTTGATGGATTAGAAATTGATCGATTTTAGTTGAAAACAATAACATTTATGGGTATTAATTCATACAAATTCTAAAAAATGATTATCGTTTTGAGTTTTGCTTTGAAAAAGTTTCATCATAAACATATATTGTTACTAAAATGAGTTCATATTCGAATGTCGAAAAAATGGTTAGCTTTTACGAGTCACATGGCTCAACTACACCACATGATGAATGGAGAAAAAAGAATGAAACTTTGAGGATTAGATACAATATTCCCAATCGATTGGGACAAACATGGAACTGTCTCCCAGGGTGCCAATCTGGTTGCTACAGAGGTTGTGATAACACATGTTGGTCCTGTTACATCATGCAAGATATTCAAAAAATTATGAACTAAACAACCAATAATCCTAAAAAATAAAATACTCTTAAACGAGTGTTTTATTTTTTATTCTTCTTTCGAAGTATTCATAAAGTGTCTCATTCTTATGAGATTGGGGGAATTTTATGAAGTATAATTCATAAAAAGTAGTTTTGTGATGTTGTTTAAGATGTACTAAATAAACCAACAGTAGTATACTATTGAAAAGCAAATCAGGTATATGAAAAAGGGGTCTCTTTGGATTTTTTGCATATGCAATATATGCGAATAAAAATTCGAGACAAAGAATAAAAATCTGCTTTGTCCAATGATATTCACGCCTGAACCTGTACAAAATTAAATAAGAAGCTACGATAATTGCAAACAACAAGGGCAAAAGAGGTGAGTAACTTATGATATTAAACCAATATAATATGGATATACACCACAACCACCAACTAAAAGCAATGGGTTTCATCTTATTTATAATGAAGAAAAACACTATTACAGGTTAAATTACATAAAATGATGATAACATCTTCTAATTGTTCTGTTATAATTGATGTTAAAAAATGATTTATACTTTCATTGTCAGATGTAGGAAAATAGAATTAATTCTATCTAATAAAAGTTAATAACAGAAATATCTTCTAATAATCATGTTACAAGCATTAATAGCCGAACACAGCAATCTGCTTCATCAACACGAAGCACTAAAAGATAAATATGATAAATCTGAAGAAACATGCCAAGAATTCAAGATTAAGTATATGACATTAACTAATCAGCATACTATTTATAAAAATAAATATATGAGAATCAGAAGGAATTTTGAATGCATTTGTATACTATATTTTATACTTGGGGGATTACATTATGTTGATCTCATCGAAAAACAAATCTTTTATATGAGCACTCTTATTATGATATTACTATCATTTGTAATGTTATAAAGAAAACAAATATTCATTGATTACAAAAAAAGATTATATATTGAAACTGGATTCAATACACAATCTTTTTATTTTTATTTTTTGTTTTTTGTTAGAATCGTTAATTAATTAAACATATACAGCAAGAAGTAGCAGAAATATTCAATTGTTAGACCAACATTGTAGATCATTTTATCGCGATATTTGCGAAATACTTGTTGAAATCTTCCGCATATGTTTTGGTAGCACACTGCATTCCGAGCATTCCGAAATATTGTTCATACGAATAAAGCCCTTTGTATGTTGTGTCTAACTTGGTAGAATAATCACTACCACTGTGGAGAATTCTCGCCAATAATGAAAGAGCAAAATAGTTCGCTGTTAACTCTCTATCGCCCATAGCAGATGAACTGATGAGTTCAGCCATCATATTTTTTGGTGATGGTTTTTCAAAGAAGCTCTTGAGTGATTTTGTGTAAGGAGTATTAACGAATGATTTCTTCTGCTCTTCGAGTAATGTGAATCGTTGGACTATACTTTTATCAACTAAATCTGTTTCCTTTTTCAATGATTTAAGAAATTTAGCAACTTCGTCTCCTGATTGTTGTCCCACATAATTTGTGAATAAATCTTGAACAACACTACTCATTATATTATTAGCTCTTTGATTTGTTCTCATAAAGTGTTCAATCATGAAAGAATAATCCATAATTGGTTGATCATTAGCCCCCTTCTTAGTACCGAACATTGCTTTTACGTGTTCTGTAAAGTAGAACTTTATATCTTTGAACATGGCAGCTGTGCATTCATTGACAAGTCCATCTTTTGTAGTTACATAGGCTTTATCATAGAAGTTTTGCATTGTTTCTTTGTGCTTTGCATCGGCGTAAGTATTAATTGTCTCTCTGAACATTAAAAGTTCCTCAATACCAGTTTTATTATAAGTCATAATTTGAGGAAGTTGGTTCTTCAATTGAACATTGTTATATTGATCCAATATAGCATCTAAATTACGCACGTCTGAAACTCTCGATTGCACCATTTGGAATTCATCGTCCGATAAATTTGCAATCACTTCATCTGAAGCCGCTAACATGATTTGTTTTGTGTTTGGGTCATATTTTGTATTTGTGAAATAAGGGTCGTATTCATTCATTGCCGCATCTATCATTGCATTTAAAGTGATTGGCTTCTCTTTGTATCCAGTTGGATTCTCTAAGACTTGATAAGCTGTCATTACAGTGGGGGGGGTGTATCTGGTTGATGCAGGATTTTTTTGAGGGAATATATCACGTTTAATACTAAACATAACATATACTACAAATATGCACTTAATTATGAGGTAAATACAACTTAACATATCAAAATCAAATTTGACGTATTTCTTTAATCTGGCTAAAATTTGAGCAATTTTCAATTCAATATCCTCATCCTCATCCTCATCCTCACTCGTTCCATTATTTCCACCTCTTCTTCGAGATGACTTTTTAGGAGGATTTTTGAGTTTGTCAATAGTAGACTGTAAATCTTTCAGAGCTTTGTTTTCTTTTTTCATTTCTTTATGAAGTTCCCTTGATTCATTTTCTATTTCTTCTCTTCTGCCAACGTAAGGTAAACACTCCTCGTATATTTCTGCACACAACTCTTTGAAGTGACCATCAATACGCATTTGTTCTTCTTCCGCATCTTCCGCATCTTCGGCAGTGGCTATTATGCCATCGAATACTAAATCTAGTAAATCTATAATTTCTTGATCATCTTTTATGGTATCAAAATCTACACTATCCATTACTTTGTCATTCATTTCTAATTCATTGTACATAGCAATCAATTCCATGATAGAAGGTTTCTCATCAGAACCTACTTTGGTCATTATTTTATCAACGAAATCGGGAAGTTCATCTCCATATTCGGTTGCCATGAGTGCCATAACATCCTCGTTAATTTCGATACTTGGAGATAATTTGGCTTTTTTAAATACTACTATTCTTCTTTCTTCATCCAATGCATTTAATTCTACTTCTTTTTTTTCAACTTGGGTCTGTAAATTTTCTAAAAGTTTTTCTTTCTCCTCAAGGTCAAAGATTGCTTTATCTAATGGTGTTTGTTGTTGACCAGGTGTTTCTGATGCTGGTGTTGCTGATGCTGGTGTGGCTGTTGCTACTGTTGCGGCTGGTGTGGCTGATAGTGGTGTATCCTTTCTCATTTTCAAAGCATCTATCAATTCATTTAGGTCTTTCACCAAATCAGTCTCTTTTCCCTTCTTCTCTTTGATACTTTCAATACCTCGTATATCAGTTGTCTTCACATACAATTTAATTTTATCATATTCTTCGCTTGAAAGCTGTAATTCACTTTCGTCAATTCTTTCCTTCATATTTCGTTTCATATAGAATAAATTCAGTCTAATGGAATTCACTAATACAAGTGCAGATATATCTCTTACAGCTTTGGTAGTTTTCTGTAATATGATACACAATGTATTTCCATCTTTTTTCAACACTTTTGCGTTCATTTTATCTTCACCTGATGTAACTGTTACATTATTTACTGTAATACCTTCTACCTTTTTTTTAGCAGCAGTCATGAGATCTTCTTTTACATCTTTCTTGAATTGCTCTGTGTTCGTATTAATTGTATCTACAACTTTCTCGAATTGTTCTTTGTTTGCATTAATTGTATCTACAATGTTTGTGACCATTTCAGGTTCTTTAACAACATTAATGATGGGTTCGTCGTCCTCGTCATCTGATACTTCACCTTCAATGTTTATTTCATTAACATCAATAGGATCTTCTACAGGTGAAGCACCACCTTGTTGCAATTCAGATTTGAATTCATTTTTATCGTAAAATATTAAGTATGGCATTGAATTTTCATAATATTGGTTAGATTGGTAATTGCGCATTAAACTCTTTCTACCTTTTCTGTATGATTGTAAGTTATTCATAACTCTGAACATAGCCTCATCCATTTTTGATTGTTCTGGTGCAACAGAGGCTGGTTTTTGAACTGTTCTCACAGGTTTTTTTCCGAAAACATTTGGAATAAGACTAAAACCTGTATTGCCTTCTGATTGTGGTTTTTGAACTGTTCTCATAGGTGCAACATTAGTTCTAGATGATTTTAATTCATATTTTGATTGTGGATTTGTTCTTCTAAATCCTGGAAGCCTTTTCAAAAAAGCAGCTCCACCTGTAACTTTCAACATAGGTTTGTATTTGTATTTTCCAACTTTGAGTAGTTCAACAGTTTTGTAGCTCTCTTTCGCTTCTCTACCACCTTGCATTTGCATTTCAGTCTTCAAAGGATCGAATACATTTATGTTCAACCTTAATTTACTTTCAACAGAGTTAAAGTCATTGACATCAACATCCGAAAGCATAGAAGTCCATTTATTCATGGTATTTTGGTAATGTTCAGATAATCTTACTTCTTCAACAGAAGATGATAGTAAACTTCTCATGTATTTTGAAAAATATAAAGCATCCAATACATCACCATTTTCATATGTCTTGGTAGGAATAGATATAAACTTACCTACATTCTTATTATTATATTCTTTTAAGACTGTCATATGTGAATTTATTTAATAAAAGATATAAAAATAGCTCAAATAACTATCATATCTGATTTCTCATTTTCTAGCTTTTATTCATCATATAAAAAAATGATATGTATGCATTTTATCTTTCAAAAGAAATTCATATGGTAGTCATACTTTTTATAACATTTTGATAATACAGTTCATCTTTTTTGTCTTTTTTATTCATATAATTAAAAAGCATAATTATGAATATGAACATCAGAAAATACAAGAATAAACTTTTAGGAGAATACTACTCAGTCTCTATAGATGAATTGAAGAAAGATAATCTATTAACGGCATTGTATGTATGTAAATATCATTCTCGTGTAAAGTTAGGTTCTGAACATATGAAAAAGACTCTCATGAAATGGAAATCTGAATTGAAACAACCTAAAACACTCAATGAAGATTTAGGGAATACGTTAAAGATGAACATCAAACTCAATACCAAACCCGTGTATTCTAAATACAAGAAGACATATAAAGATGTGGAATTAACAATGAACAAAGAAGGATTATACAAACCTGTGTTGAGGAATATGGTTACAGGAGGTGCTACAGGATTTACAGTTCCATTTGTAAACATTTTTTCCAAAAACTTTAAAAGAGAAAACAAAGGAAAAACAGGAACAAGTGTCAAAGCATTGAGAAATATTCAATATCAACCTAAAACACAACCTAAACAGAAAATATACATAGAGGTTGAACCAATCGCTAAACTTGCTTTAAAAAAACACAAACTTGTCATAAACGAGAGTGATAAACAAGAATTATTGAATGAAAATTCCAATGTCCAACAAATTGATATTCCAAGTACTGTTAATATTGACAATCTACAAGCCTTGATGGATAAGGGTTATTGTGTATTTAATGATGATAAAGGTGAATTATTCAAGAATTATGAAGACCTTACATGTATATGTATTCCATCTGTTCCAACTATTGTAACAATGAGTCAATTTTATTTTGGAACTGACTCTATAACTGTTGATCAAAAAACAAAATTAATGAAAATAGTTTATGTTTTACATTATGATAAAGACAGGACAAATATAAAAGAACCAATTGCTATACAAAGTAATATCAATAGTCAGTCTGGTGGTGGAAAGACTAAAAAATTGAAAAAGACAAAGACAAAGGTAAACAAAAAATTGGGAGGAGATACTAATACAGAATCCAACAATAATGAACCCGAAATTTATGCTCAAGGTGAAAATGTTGATTCTAGACGTGGAATCTTCTTCTATGCAATAAATCACGAAAGTATAGGTTTGAAAAGGTTCGTAATTAAAATTGGTTTAGATGAAGATGAAGGTCCATATACAATGGAAAGGTTGAATTATGAAGAATTAAAGAAAAGAAATACGTTTCTAAATGATAATCTTATAACCAAAACATCACTAATAAATAATTTTATGAATGGTGGTTCTCAACAAAAATATCCATACGAAGAACAATTTGAAGGATTTTATGAAACTCATATTACAAAACATTACGAGGCACATGGGCACACTGATGGCACTATAAAAATTTCATCAAGTGAATTTGATTTGGAAGGTGACGATATAACAATTGGTATAAAGAAAATACAATCGTATTATAAAGTAGCAAAAAAAGACATGGAAGCTGAACTAAAAAGAGATTATGAACATAATCAATACTATTTGGAACATTTGGAAAGGAAACAAGTAGCTGCCACAGCAGATAGAAAAAAATTCATAGAAGAAGAAATTAAAAGATTAAAAACTGAAAATGATGATTTGATAAAGAGAGGTTTCAAATGGGATGGTTTCTATTATTTTGTAACAGAATATGATGTAAAATTCGAAACAATTGATACAACATTTGATAAGTTAAATAATACATACAAACGATTAGGTCTTGCTAAAGCTTACGAGAATGTAGATAAAGTATTTACAAATGTTATTAATACTCATAGACAAGCTATGGAAAAATATGGGTTCTATCACGGAGATTTAAAACCAGATAATGTATTAATTAATATCGATAATAGAGAAACAGTCAAGATATTTGATCTAGACTTCTCTGGTTTTGTATGTAAACAAGAAGCTCTATTAGAAGATTATGAAAAGAGAACTGACGATAGCTTTATTAAACGTAATTTCGAAAGATTTGAATTATATGAAATGAAATATGCTCAGACCTGGGGAAAATGGTTTACCAATATGAAAAAAAGAATCCTATGTGCATCAGATAAATGTACAAGACCTGAACACATTCCAATGAAATATTTTATGCACGCACATGATATTTGGAGAATGTTTTACACAATGCTCTATTTCGTTCCTTGGTTACAAAAACTAGAAATCGATAACACGTCTTCAATATTGAGGACTTTAATAATATATGATAAATCACTAAGCTCTTTTACAAGTCGTATAACAGATGCAAATTCAGTCAAACGTATTGTTAAATGCATGATGAATTTAGGTGATTATAGAAACACCGCTACACAAATTAACTGTGCGAACAAAAAAATGACAAGTGCTGAATTGTAAAATAGCTAATGATTGATTGATTGATTGAGTGAAATGAAATCAAAGTAATATGTTATAATATCGTAAATGTTATTCATAAACAAACATGAGATCATGAAACAAATGAATAATATAAATATCAATTTGAACAATAAAAACATAGATTTTGATCTAATGGAAAGTATTATAGATGTAGGTTATTGTCTATTCACAAAAAAACATGAAATAAGTGTGCCACAAATATCAATGCGTGAGTTTTATTTTGAAACTACTGACACAACAGAAGAACAAGAACATTTATTGAAAAAAATCGTATATATATTTCATTATGACGAAAAAAGAATCCCAAAGAATCCTGTAGCTATAAAAGTTATATGATGATTTAATGTTTAATAGGCTTCATTGCGTAGTTTTTCATGGCGTAGTTGTTCAATATAAGATATAAGTTGAGCTGGTGAAAGTGCATGTGATTCTATGTGAGGATTATCGAGAATGAAATCCCTCACATTCATAATAACCTCTCCGAGAAGATTTTGACCTCTCCATGGTAATCCTTTTTTTGCATCATTTATTGATAAACCTATCCCCCAAATGGTATCTGTAGGAGAAGCTTCTGCAATGTGATAATTCACACAATTCTTTATATAGTTGTTAAACCTATCATTCTGAGTAAACTTGAACAAGTTCCCTTTGAACACAATATCAAACTTATGTCTGTCCCAAAGTTCAGCATCGAAGTTTTTAACACGTCTTCCGTATGTATATTTCATAACAGACGGTTCCGTAGCAGCCATAATTTTATAATACATATCATGGTCGTTCATAAGTAATGCTTTGTGAGCCATCATATATTGTTCTGTGCAATTATACTCCACATTGTTCTCATCCACAAATTTAGTTGGCACCCATTGTGAAAAAGGACCACCGTAAAAGTAATGATTTTTCATTGGCGATTGAGGATTGTTAATAGTTAATAACCTAATACTTGTTGGTTGATGTTGTGATCATTTTTTATTTCATAAAAAAGAAAGCTAATATATCTCTCTATTGTATCTTATTATGACGAATTACACATCATATTCATCCGATTCATCATCGTTGTAATCTTCACTGTCGCATAGAGAGTCATTATCATCATTTGTAGGGTATGTGTATGCATCTGTATTGTAATTAGTGTATGTGGTGTAATTTTTATTATCTTTTTGATATACAATTGGTTCTTTGTTCATCATGTATTTGAACCAGTTTTCATCATTATTATTCATTTCATCAATTTCTTCTGCTGTCATTTTTGGAGGTTTTACACTGTAATCTCGTTCATCACTATCGAAATAGTAGTTGTAGTTAGATGTCATTTTGTTTTAGGGATATTTGTTTGTTGTGTGCTTGTCAAGACTATCAAATGTTTAAATCAATTTTTTGAGATAAAAAAAACAATATAATATTGTCATATATTGAACTATTTATTATCGTATTTGGGGTCTGGTTAACTACAACAGATAATTACTTTTTTAGCTCTTGTATCTCTTTCGTTTGTTTTCTTATAATTGCATCTAGTTGTCCTATAATAAACTCTTGTTTACTTATCATTTCTTCTTGAATCGCAATCGCATTCTTTTGAATTGCAATCGCAATGAACATATCTTCTTTTGTTACATCTTCTGCTTTTTGTTTTTCAGATTTCAGATTCACTCAACTCTTGCATTTTTATACTCTTGTGTTTTGTATTCGTATTCTATCTTTACGCTATGTAAATAATGCCCATCAAATTTTCATAGAAAGTAATTTAAGACAAATTATTTATGAATATATCTTTCTATTAAAGTTAGAAGTTAGACAAATATTGTAGTTCATACATTACTGAGCCAAAGTCCGAATAAAGTTCGTATTCTTTTAGTGAATCAAGACAATCATCATCATCTAAAATACATATCGAATCATACGCCCAACGACCTGCATTTTTATTGAAATGATCCGAATGTTTATCGGGTTGTATATCACCTCCACCGTGACCCATTGAAGATTCATCGACAAGTATCCACAATAATGCAGCTACACATGATTCCGTGTCAAAGTCTTTTCTCTCAATGACGATATATGTCTTTTTAGTTTTATTCACTACATAAAACTTGTCCTTGCGGATTTTAATAGACTGTTGTAGACGGGTGAAACCCATTCTTTCAAACTTTAATGGGTCATACATTTTGAGTTGGTCTGTATGTATATGATCTATTTCAGTAATATCCGACTCAAGCAAACTGATTGTATCATATTTATGTGTTTCTTTTCCTTCATTGGAGGTACAATAGTCGCCAACAATCAATCATCTTTGAGAAGTTTATAGAGAACTTTAAGCGTGTCTGGTGAAAATGCAAACTCAACGAACTTAGAACCCTCCCCGTAGTATTGAGGATCAATTTTCGCAGTTTTCTTCCCTTTCTTCAATGCAATGTGCCAGTATTGTCCCATCTTATATAAGATTTTTTGTTTTGTTGTTATGTATGGATATTATGTATGGATATTATGTATTGATATTGATTGATATATGATGAATTATCATTATCTACATTTTTGATGAATAGTCATTTTTTGAAAAGTTTCAATTCATAAACATGTTCTCCATATATTCATCATATATTTTCACAAATTAGATCATCAAAAAATGATTTATAGCTCCATGTTGTTATGTTATATATACTTGGATTTGCTAAACATGAAGCATTTACCATTACCGAAAGCAGGTCATATCGACCACATTTTTCATGTTTCCGATATCCATATTCGCACAGGTGATAAAGTTGCATCTAGATATGATGAATATATGAATGTTTTCAAGAATTTAGCCAATCGACTGAAAGAACATCCTTCTGTCAAAAATGGAACATGTGTAGCGGTTGCCACAGGTGATATGTTTCATGATAAAGTTAAGCTATCGGCATGTAGTGTCAAACTATTCAGCACTTTTGTTAGGTCCATATCTTCTTTAATGCCATTATACCTTATTAGAGGTAATCATGATTACCAACAAGATAAACCAGAAATTGACGATCTCATTCAATCAGTTATGCAATGCTATGATATTCACGTTGATAAAAAAGAAGAAAATGTTAACTTGGGTAATATCTATTATATGAATTCAACAGACCATTATATTGCTAATAATATCGGTTTCGGTGTTGTTTCTGTTCAAGATACTCTTGTCGATGGCACATCATCTGGTAAGCAACTAGACAAACTGCCTTCGTTTCCATCACCCTCTGAATTCCCCAATACAGTCACAACAACAGTGGCTTTATTTCACGGAACTATCATCCATTCTACTTTACAAAACTACTCCAGTTCAACCGAAGGCTATCCTTTACATTGGTTTGATGGTTATGATATTGGTTGTTTCGGTGATGTTCATTTACAACAAATTCATAACATTGATGATAAGACCTCTGGGTGGCATTCTACAAAAATTACTTGGGGTTACCCAGGAAGTCTCATCCAACAAAACTTTGGTGAAGAAATAATCAATCACGGAGTATTTGATTGGAATATCAAAGATAAAACTGTTCATGCTATGAATATCAAAAATGATTATGGAAAACTGAAACTCAAATATGTTCATGATGAATGGAAATTGAACAATAATAAACCACTTGATTGTGTATTAAGCGACTCACTATGTCCCTCTAGTGTTGCAATCAGAACATATGGCAATACTTCTGTCGAGTCAATCAATGCATTGAAAATGATGCTGAAATCTAATAATGTGTATTGTGAAGATTTATTGCAATATCAACAATCACTCGAATATGATGAAACACAGGGTGAAAATAGTTTGGACAATGAAGAAATAGTAATGTTTAATACAAAAGATAATTGGATTGATTTCATTGAGAAGAATACAAAAGATAAACAAATGACCACTGATTGGAAATCATGGATTCTTGATCCAAACAATGCAGTTATACCAATGAGTGAACATTTACCTCAATCATTAGTTCAAGATGTCAATAAAAAGAATGTGGAAGTTAGTAATTTCATTGAAAATCATGAACAAAAGTATGAATCGAAAAGGAGGGTATTCAAATTTCTACACTTGGAATGGAGTTACATGCTGTGTTATGGTGAAACAAATCATTTCAACTTTGGAGATAATGAAGCATTTTTGAACATGATTAAAGGTAGAAATGGAACTGGTAAAACATCATTCTTGGAGGTGTTGTCATATGCGCTATTTGGAAAAGGCACCCCCACAAAAACATGCAGTGGTGATACTGCAGCGGTGATTCATAGAAACAAACCCAATGGTAAGAAAGCATACACATTACTTCACGTTGAAGTTGATGGTGCTATCTACAAAATCTACCGCACATTCAGAGTTCACTCGAGTAATTCAAACAAGTTGAATTCCGATGAAGTTACAATTAATTCTGATATATTCGACTATCCAAAGTCGGGTAGTAAAACTACATCCACATTTATTAAAGAAAA
>Ga0209654_1001663_pt1 | contig 17128 bp, 13 predicted proteins | sample SaaInl1SG_22_DNA_FD_184646 | JGI IMG/M metagenome (GOLD analysis project Ga0209654, IMG submission 184646) | Marine microbial communities from expanding oxygen minimum zones in the Saanich Inlet - ESP_161SG_22_DNA (SPAdes) (version 2) | ecosystem: Environmental > Aquatic > Marine > Intertidal... | reverse complement strand
ATTTAGATTTGGTCAAGCGAGCGCTACATGAAGGCGCAGTCAAAGGCGACAGAACGGGCACAGGAACACGCAGTGTATTTGGTCACCAGATGCGTTTCGACCTATCAGAGGGATTTCCGCTTGTCACTACCAAAAAAATTCATCTTAAATCGGTGATATATGAGTTGCTATGGTTTATAAAAGGCGACACAAATATTGAATATCTCACTGAAAATGGTGTGCGTATTTGGAATGAATGGGCCGATGAAAACGGTAATCTTGGACCTGTTTATGGACATCAGTGGCGCAACTGGAATAGCGAGGGTGTTGATCAGCTTATAAATGTCATCGAAACCCTAAAAACGAATCCAAACAGCCGACGTATGTTGGTGTCCGCTTGGAATCCTAGTGTGCTGCCAGACACCTCAAAATCTTTTAGCGAAAACGTTGCTAACGGAAAAGCAGCACTTCCACCTTGCCATGCGTTTTTTCAATTTTATGTAGCCGATGGCAAACTTTCTTGCCAACTGTATCAACGCAGTGCCGATATTTTTCTTGGTGTTCCGTTCAATATCGCTTCCTATGCATTACTCACCGAAATGATGGCGCAAGTTTGTGGTTTTCAAGCAGGTGAATTTATTCATACATTGGGCGATGCACACATTTACACCAATCACATGGAGCAGGTTGAATTGCAACTAAGCCGTGAGCCTAAGTCCCTACCAACACTCAAACTAAACCCTAATATCACCGACATACTTGACTTTGATTATGAGGATATTGAAATCCTAAACTACGATCCGCACCCCGGAATCAAAGGAACAGTTGCGGTATAAATACACTACTTATGTTTCGAAAAAAAAAACCCGATAACACCATTAATCCACAGCAAGTAGCACTTGTTGAACACGCGCAATATCGCATAGCGCAAAAACGCCGATTTCAAACACACCTGCTCGTTACTTTGTTTCTAGTATTCTTTGCTTTTATACTTGATTTTGCCTTTGAATACAAAGCAGATTTTGTGCCCTTTAATGCCCGCTGGTCGTTTGTGTTAGCGTCTCTTTTGGGTATTATATTAATAATTCATTTTCTTAAAGTTTATGTGTTTTATTCATTTATGGGAAAAGCATGGGAAGCAGAGCAGATGGAATTCTTACTAGAAAAACAAGCCATTAAGGTGGAAAAACTAAAACGTACTATGGACAAAGAAGCTGCACTAAAAGCAAGCGCCGAATGGGAGCGCGAAAAGCAACACAAAAACATCACCATGATTGCGGCTGTCGCCGAAAACAATGCGCTTGGTAAAGACAATAAGCTCATATGGCACCTGTCTGATGACTTAAAGCATTTTAAAAATTTGACAAAAGGACACCATGTAATTATGGGTAGAAAAACATTTGAGTCTATGCCAAAAGCATTGCCAAATCGCACCAATGTTGTTATTTCAAGACAAAAAGAATATACAGCAGAAGATGCGCAGGTGGTACATTCGCTGGAAGCAGCCCTTGCACTTGCACACGAAGATGAACGACCATTTATTATTGGTGGTGGTGAGATTTACCGTCAAGGGATGGCTTTTGCCAACTGTATTGAACTTACACGTGTTCATGATGATTTTGAAGCAGATACGTTTTTCCCAGAAATAGACACTGCTGTTTGGCGTGAGGTTTGGCGCGAGAACCACGACAAAGACGAAAAACACGCGCACGCATTTTCATTTATCAGATACGAAAAAATAGACGCATGAATGTAGCTATGTTTCCTGGGCAAGGCGCCCAATTTGCAGGTATGGGCAAAGACCTATACGAACAAAGCGCGGTAGCAAAAGAACGCTTTATTGCCGCCAATGATATCCTAGAATTTTCCATTACAGACATTATGTTTGATGGCGATGCTGATGCGCTAAAAGAAACGAAAGTCACGCAGCCTGCCATTTTTCTACATTCGGTTATTTCCTATGAATTGGCGCAGAAATCTACTCTAAATATGGCTGCTGGTCATTCGTTGGGAGAATTTTCTGCACTCACCGCAATGGGTGCTTTATCCTTTGAGGATGGCTTGCGTTTGGTCTCCAAACGTGCACAAGCCATGCAAGCGGCATGTGATGTTACAAAAGGAACTATGGCTGCGGTACTTGGACTAGCTGATGATATAGTCGAAAACACTTGTGAAAATACGGACGGAATTGTGGTAGCAGCAAATTATAATTGCCCTGGACAGTTGGTGATTTCAGGTGCGTTTTCTGCCGTTGAGACAGCTTGCGAAACGCTCAAAGAAGCAGGTGCAAGACGAGCATTACTTCTCCCCGTTGGCGGTGCGTTTCACTCGCCGCTTATGGAACCCGCACGAGAAGAATTGGCAAATGCCATTTTAGAAACTAGGATTCACACACCAAGTTGTCCAATCTATCAAAATGTGACCGCTACAGCAACACAAGATACTTCTCAAATAAAAGAAAATTTAATTGCACAACTTACCGGCCCTGTAAAGTGGACACAAACCATTCAGCAGATGCGCGCTAACGGAGCAACATTATTTACAGAATACGGCCCCGGAAAAGTATTACAAGGGTTGGTCAAAAAAATAGACCGCGAAGCCGAAGTGCAATCGGCGCAAATGGGTTAATCAAAAAACGCCAATAGCGTTTTACAGATAAACTGTACTTGCTCTTCGTCTAGTTCGCTGTGCATTGGCAGCGAAATTACCTCATTTATCAATTGATTTGTAACAGGGAAATCCGCTTCATTATAACGGCTGTCAACATATGCTTTTTGTCGATGTAATGGAATCGGATAATACACCCCACACGGAATCTGATTCGCTTGAAGGTGCGCCACTAAGGCATCGCGATCTGCATCCAAAATACGTAAGGTATATTGGTGGAATACATGCGAGTTGCAATCCCCAGAAGTAACTGGCGTTTGAATTTTTGGATGGTGTTCCAATAGCTGTGTATAACGTATAGCCGCCCACTTACGTCGTTCGTTGTAGAAGTCGAGCAGTCTTAATTTTTCATTTAGCACTACAGCTTGTAAGCTGTCTAATCTTGAATTTACACCAACAACATCGTGATGATATCGCTTGTACATACCGTGATTTACGATGCCACGCAGTGTATGTGCCAAATCATCATCATTGGTGAAAATAGCGCCACCGTCGCCGTAGCAACCCAAATTTTTAGAAGGAAAAAAAGAGGTGGATGCTACATGTCCAATCCCGCCTGTTTTGGTTTGTGTACCATTTTTACTGGTAAAGGTTGCGCCTATCCCTTGTGCATTGTCTTCAATCACATAAAGCTTGTGCTTTTCGGCAATTTCCATGATGTCATCCATCGCTGCCGCCTGACCAAACAAATGCACTGGAACTATGGCTTTGGTTCTGGGTGTTATGGCTTTTTCGATGGCAGCTGGGTCAATATTAAAGGTGTCGGGAAGTACATCTACCAATACGGGGGTAAGGCCCAATAGGGCGATTACCTCCACGGTGGCTGCAAATGTAAAATCGGCAGTAATCACCTCATCGCCGGGTTTAAGCCCCAATCCCATCATGGGAATTTGTAGCGCATCTGTACCATTGGCACATGGAATGACGTGTTTTACACCAAGGTATTTTTCTAAATTGGCTTGAAATGTTTTTACAGCAGGGCCGTTAATAAATTGTGCTGAAGACAACACTTCTTGCATGCCCGCATCTACTTGGGGTTTGATGAATTCATACTGGGTCTGCAAATCGACCATTTGGATTTTTCGCATCGCAACTTTTTGGTTAGACAAAGCTACAAAAAATGAACGCTGAAAATCAGGTGCTTGATGTTTTATATTGCTAAAAAATGTCTAGTCTATGGATTAAAAACACAAGCAAGTATTGATTGTAATATTAAGAATTAAAACACATTTAGGAATATTTACTGGCTTTGAATCAAGTTTGCAAATTCTTTTCTGGAAAGGTTTAAGTGCCTCATTATTTGTCTTACAATAGGCTCAGGTACTGGATCAACATGTGTTTGTAATATAATGGGCCTAGGCATCCCCGCTTTTACCCACTTTTCATGACCGCCTCGCCCCCGAGTCATTTTTTGCTTTGTAAGTCCTTGCTGAACCAACACCTTTCGAACATCTCGTAATGAAACATTCGATAATCTAAAGGTATTCACTTGTTATGCGAAGTCTGGGACTTGTAAATCTTGTGGTTGGGAAGTAACAGCATATTTACCAAGTATATCAAAAAGCATACTGTCTTGATTCATAAAACGGTTAATCTGTGGGGCGGAAACCTTTTTTGGGTTAATTTCCCAACCAAGCTCTTCCAACACGGAGTTTAAAGTGTTGTTTTCAAGCGTATATTTAAAAAATTCGTCTAACTGAATTTCAAAGGCCTCTTTTGCCTTTTTTTCCGTTTTTCCGTAGGCTGTAATGTCTAACTGTGGCGCATAAAAATAGTAAAGACCGTTATCGTCTTTAAAAGAAAAGAGTATGATTTTGAATTTCAAACGACTGTGATTGCTGTTAAAATTACCTTTACACAAGTGGGGGTTCATAGTGGTAAATTTTGGATGCTAAACAAATGTACAAGAATAGCCGACTTACACAAAATTTTATAAATCATTTAACATTCTACAAAAAAAACATACTTGAGCAAGTGGTTAATAATTTTATAGTTTACCAACAAGAGACTGTCTAAAAATTTACAAAAAACTAATCCCTCTTTACGAAATAAGTATCTTTGAGGCATGCGATTTTTTTACGCTTTAGCGATATCGGCTGCCAGATGTGTGGTGCCATTAGTGGCACGAACCGCCAAAGCCAAAGCCTTTGTGCAAGGCAGGAAAGAAGTGTGGAAACAACTGGAAAGCATTCCTAAAAATGCCAAAGTGGTGTGGATGCACTGCGCTTCGTTGGGTGAATATGAACAAGGACTTCCTGTACTAGAAGGTCTAAAGGCTAGCAATCCCGACTACTTTTATTTGGTTACGTTTTTTTCGCCCTCGGGGTATGAAGTGCGCAGCGCGCATGGCGTTGCTGACTTAACTACTTATCTGCCATGGGACACCAAAAAAGAAGTACAACGATTTGTTTCCCGTGTAAATCCCAAAATGGTGCTATTTGTAAAGTATGAGTTTTGGCCCAATGTAATAGCTGCATTGCATAATGCAAGCGTACCGCTTTATCTGATTGCTGGGCAATTTCGTTCCCAACAGGTGTTTTTTAAACCGTGGGGCAGCAGCTATCGCAAATTATTAAAGGGGTTTAGACATTTATTTGTACAAAACGAACAATCACTAAAGTTGCTGCAGCAAATTGGGATAACCCATGCGAGCGTTTCGGGCGATACGCGTTACGACCGCGTTGGTGCTACAAAAGCCCCACTACCTTTTATGGAAACGTTTGTGGGAAATCGGAAATGTATTGTAGCAGGAAGTACGTGGTCCGAAGACGAAGCCGTGCTATTAGACGTGATCGCGAAAACGCCCAAGGACTGGTGCTGGCTTATTGCCCCACACGAAATAAACGAAGAAAAAATTAAGGTTCTCATGGCAAAGCTCCCCCAAGGAAGTTTACGCTATACCCAAAGTGAGGAAACTGAAAGAAAAGACTGTCCGGTTTTGGTACTCGACACGGTGGGAATGCTTAGTCGTTGTTATGCCTATGGCAGTATTGCCTATGTGGGCGGCGGTATGGGTACATCGGGATTACATAATATTTTGGAACCTACCTCAGCAGGTATTCCTGTTATTATTGGGAAAAATTATCAGAAGTTTCCAGAAGCAAAAGCACTGATTGAATTGGGCGGTGTTATATCCATTTCATCTGCAGATGAGTGCACAAAACAGCTAGCCGAACTCATGCAAAACAATGCATTGCAAATTGAAAAAGGGAAACAAAACACAGGATTTGTACGTCAAAACCAAGGGGCTACCGAAAAGACATTATCGCTCCTAAATCAAGCATTATAATGTGATAAAAGTGATGGATGAGAGTAAGGTCAATTCGAGTGAAACGCTGTAAGCGTTTTGTATCGAGAATAGATTTCGATATCATTTCCTTAATTTCATTTCGAAAAATAACCTGACAAAATTAATTTCTTTTATACGCCACAAATTATGATATGTATTCCTACTGAAATTTCCTAAAGAACTTTGTGACATTGATGACGAACTCAAAGCCATTTACCACAGCAAGGATTCTTTTTGCATTTGGGTGTTTCCAAACAGATCAGACCGAAACCGTTTTATGGACGTTACTGCAGGCAGGGATAAACAAGCTCAAATGGGGTATCGCGTGTAGTCTTAATTAAAACAATACATATAATTAGGCCATATAGACCGAAAACTTTGTATTAACGATTTTAAAAAAAAGAAGCCTATTTAATTTAAGTTTACAAGATTTTTTAATGTTTTTTTAACAGTTGAATAATATTTATTTAAATTTGTATACTAATTAAATACTAAACAATGAAAAAAACAATTTTTATTTTAACCATTTTAATATCAGCAGTTTCTTTTGCACAAGTTGAAAAACCATCTGAAGGAACAATATATGAAGTCATGTTCACACCTAATTTAGATAGTGGAGAAATGTTTTCATTAAACAACCCGCTTAACGGGCATATTATGAGAAGAACTTTCAATGATGCTAACTCAGTTACTCGTTGGAAAGCTCATTTTTCTTATGCTTCAGTAGACGGTGTTGAGGATGACAATATGGTTCTTGGACTACAATATGGTAAAGAGAAACATCATGAAGGTTCATCTAGATTAGCAACCTACACTGGGTGGCAAGCTGGATTTTTGTATGCTGATATTGCTGGAAATGACAGCACTGCATTCACAGGTGGTGTTTTTGTTGGCGCTAACTATTATATCGCTAACAACCTTTACATTGGTACTGAAATAGATTTTACATTAGCAGTTGGTGAAGACACTACTGCCATAGGGCCTGGAATTAATGGAATGTTAACTTTAGGTTTTAAAATGTAATTAAAAAACATTTTAGATATTAAAAACCCCACAAATTTGTGGGGTTTTTTTTTGAAGAAATTCAAACTCCAACCAATCAAAGTGCGATAAAAACCCCAACATCCGTTGAGGTTTTGTGCGGGTGAAGGGACTCGAACCCCCACGCCGTGAAGCACTAGATCCTAAGTCTAGCGTGTCTACCAATTTCACCACACCCGCTTGTCTATTAGACGATGTGAACTTGCTTGTGTTTTATCAGCGTGCCTGCCTGTCGGCAGACAGGTCTACCAATTTCACCACACCCGCAAGTGGAGCGCAAATATAAGGATGTTTCAATAAAAGAAAACCACTTTCTTATCGAAGAACATTTTTTTACCTTCGTTTTCTAATTCCACACCATGTCAAATTTTCCAGATTACATCAAAAAACATAAAAATCGCTTTTTAGAAGAACTGTTTTCGCTTATTCGCATTCCGTCTATAAGCGCCGATTCTGCCTATGCCCAACACATGGAAGCCGCTGCAAAAGCAGTACAAATAGCATTAAAAGATGTAGGCTGTACCCATACTGAATTGTGCCCCACAAAAGGCTATCCCATCGTATATGCCGAAAAAATGATAGATCCAAAACTGCCTACCGTTTTGGTATATGGACATTATGACGTGCAACCACCAGATCCCTTAGACCTATGGGAAACTCCGCCTTTTGAGCCTGAAATTCGCAAAACAGACCTCCACCCTGAAGGAGCGATTTTTGCACGAGGCGCATGTGACGACAAAGGGCAAATGTTTATGCACATCAAAGCCATGGAGGTCATGGAGCAGAACGGTGGACTTCCCTGTAATATCAAATTTATGATTGAAGGCGAAGAAGAAGTGGGCAGTGACAACTTAGAAGATTTTGTTCGATCCAACACCAAAAAACTTAAGAACGATGTGATTCTTATTTCAGATACGGGTATGCTGGCCAATGATATTCCGTCTATCACCACGGGTTTGCGTGGGCTTAGCTATGTGGAAGTTGAAGTCACAGGACCTAATCGGGATTTACACTCTGGACTGTATGGTGGAGCAGTTGCCAATCCAATTAATATATTAACCCAAATGATTGCTTCCCTCCACGATGAAAACAACCACATCACCATCCCTGGTTTTTACAACAATGTAGAAATCGTAAGCACTGCTGATCGAGCTGAAATGGCAAAAATTCCATTCTCTTTAGAAGCATATCAAAACGCACTTGATATTAAGGCTGTTCATGGAGAGGAAGGCTATACTACATTAGAACGAAAATCCATTCGTCCAACATTAGATGTAAATGGTATTTGGGGAGGCTATACAGGTGAAGGTGCCAAAACTGTTATTGCGAGTAAGGCATTTGCCAAAATTTCAATGCGGTTAGTACCTAACCAGAAATCTGAAGAAATAACAAAGCTTTTCACCAAGCATTTTATGTCACTTGCACCAGAGGGTGTTTCCGTAAAAGTAACCCCGCATCATGGCGGTGAAGGATATGTGATGCACCCAGACGGACTAGAGTTTCAAGCAGCGTCAAAAGCCTATTTGGAAACATTTGGAAAAGCACCACTTCCTGTAAGAGACGGAGGAAGTATTCCCATTGTAGCGCTTTTTGAAGAAACCCTTAAAAGCAAAACGGTACTTATGGGCTTTGGTCTAGACAGCGATGCCATACACTCTCCTAATGAACATTTTGGGGTGTTCAATTTTTTGAAAGGCATTGAAACCATTCCTCACTTTTATCACCATTTTACGGCTTTGCACCAAGCAAATCAATAAGAAATAAATCGGCTGAAATACCGTCTGCCAAAAATGCACCTTTTCGTGTGGTTTTTAACGAATTGGCCTCAATGTAAAGTAATTCTTCATCGATAAAACGCTGCGCTTGTTGCTCTAGATGTTTGCGGTATTGTTTCCCTAAATCCTGTTCCATTAGGCTTAATGAAACGCCCCAAGAAGCGCGCAACCCTATCATGATAGCCTCGTTAAATTTATCAACTACACTCAATTTTTCTATGGTCTGTGGCAATTGCCCTGCCTCGATTTTTTTCATGTATGCAGCATTATTACTCACATTCCAATATCGATGTATCCCATCAAAACCATGTGCCGAAGGGCCAATCCCCAAATAGGGCTTTCCCTTCCAATAGGCCGTGTTATTTTTGGAATGATACCCAGATTTGCCAAAGCTAGAAAGCTCATAATGCGCATAGCCATTTGATGTAAGGGTGTCGACAAGGTATAAGAACTGTTCCTCAACATCAGTCTCATCAAGTAAAGAAACAACCCCTTTTTTTACAAAATGCTCCAATGCCGTTTTTGGTTCTAGCGTTAAGGCATAGGACGAAATATGTGGAACATTTAGTTTTAATGCAGTATCAAGATTTTTTTTCCAATCGGCTAATGTGGTGTGCGGTGTGCCAAAAAGTAAATCAATAGATACATTTTCAAAAAGTTCTACTGCCCAAACCACGGATTGAATGGCTTGTTTACCGCTATGCGCACGATTCATCAACTTAAGCTCTGTGTCATGAAACGACTGCACGCCAATCGACAAGCGGTTGACTCCTGCGTTTTTTAGCGCCACCAAGTATGAGGGTGTTAAATCATCAGGGTTTGCTTCAAGGGTAATTTCAGGAAGTGCAACAATATCAAACTGCATTTTTATTTCTGTTATCAATTCCGAAATAGCTGTTGAAGAAAGCATGGATGGAGTTCCACCACCCAAATAGATGGTTTCCACAGGCAGTGATGCTTCGTGCTTACGCAGTCTTAGTTCTTTTTTTATGGCCTCTACCATTTCATTCTTATAATCCCCCGTAGTGGAAAAATGGAAATTACAATAATGACACGCCTTTTTACAAAAAGGTATATGAAGGTAAATTCCAGACATCTTTATTTTTTTACGCGATGTCCCTGTTGTTGCACAAAAGAACTCCACCCGGAATAGCTTTTTTCGGTCTGCTGCGCAGGATTAAAATAATGGCAGACAGCAGCAGCGAGTCCATCTGTAGCGTCCAAATTTTTAGGAAGTGTTTTTAACCCCGTTAATTGCTGTAACATTTTGGCTACCTGCTCCTTGGAAGCATTTCCACTACCCGTTATTGCCATTTTAATTTTTCGAGGAGAATATTCGAAAATTTGTAAATCATGAGCAATACCCGCAGCAATAGCAACACCTTGAGCTCTTCCTAATTTTAACATGGATTGCACATTTTTACCAAAAAATGGCGCTTCAAGTGCCATTTCATCAGGCTTATATGTTTCAATAAGTTCTGAAGTACGTGCATAAATGTGTCCAAGTCGCACATAATGACTTTCGTATTTGCTTAGTTTTAACTCGTTTAACTGAAGACAATGGAGCTTTTTTCCTGTCACTTCAATAATCCCAAAACCCATGATAGTGGTTCCTGGGTCAACTCCTAGAATAATACGCGTATCAGGCATGTGTAAAAATAGGAATTAATTACTTTTAAAGATAGCAACAGACAACTCCCAGTGAACTTCAACGGGAACTTCTAAATTTGTTTTGAAGGCAGGTTGAAATTTAGGCAATGCTGCCACTACTTCCTCAACCGATGAATAAACTATGGGAGAAAGGTTATTTTTATTTGAATAGCCCATTACTGATAGTTGGCCGATAGTATCCACTTTCAATGTAACATAAAGTGTATCCATAGGATCAAGGCTTGACATAGGTTTTGAAAGTAATTTATTTTTGAGCTTAATTTGAAGTAAGTCTGTAAAGCAATTCCAATTCTGACGAACATCTTCTTTAGGGCAATCTGGATATAGAGGGGGTTCATCCATTGCTGTCCAATTTATATTTGGAGCTTGAGGTTTGGTTTTAGGCGAGGCACATCCGATTATTATGAACAAACTCACCAAAAAAAGTCTCCGCAATTTCATTGCATAAAAGTAAAAAATAAAGCTTTGCTATCGATTGAACCCATGAATAATTTGTAATTTAGAATTATGGATATTATACTTTTAATTCTTGGAGCATTACTTATAATGTTAGGTTTGGCAGGTAGTTTTTTACCTATAATCCCAGGGCCTCTAACCAGTTGGTTTGGCCTATTATCACTACACTACACCAGTAAAATTGAACAAGATTGGCATTTTTTAGGTTGGACCTTAGCTGTAGCAATATCTATTATGGTATTAGATTATTTAATTCCCATATGGGGTACAAAGGTTTTCGGCGGCACTAAAGCTGGAGCTATTGGGTCCACTATTGGCTTGGTTGTTGGGCTTTTTTTTCCTCCTTTTGGTATTATATTAGGTCCTTTTGTAGGCGCGTTTGCCGGAGAGCTTAGCAAAAATCAAAACCGAAAAATTGCACTTAAAGCAGCTGTTGGTTCTTTTTTGGGGTTTTTGTCTGGCGTGGTGATTAAGTTTATAGTGTCATTTATATACCTGCTGTTTTTTGTTACGGCAGCTTGGAAAGGGTTTGAGAGTTGGTTTTAGAACCAGGAGCAAAAAGGAAGGACGTTATTTTTCAAATCACAATACTATACTTGTATTAAATACGTGTACTGAAGTTGTTATGTATCAAATCACAATAAATTTTAACTAAACAAAACAATAAAACGGATTCCTTCCTCAATGCATCTCTGGAACTTTTAAAAGTTTATAAAACGGGGTAATATCGCCAAGCAAACTGATAGACACCTTAAAGGGGTTATGCGTAAGCCAGCCGGTTTTTCTGTTACCAAAATTTAAAATCCGTATGTAATTAGGGTAGGTTTGGTCATAAACATCCAAATCATATACGTGCCTAAACTCGTAATACTTGCTTGAAATTCGCTGGACACGATACACATGCTCCCACAGGCTTTTACCATTATTTATGCGATCGTAAATTTCTTTGTTACTCAACCCTAAAATGAAGCAATCGTTGATATGGAGGGTGGATATAATCATACGCCCATCTGAGGGCAGCTGATATAGAGATTCACTCTTTCTGATACGTTGTACAGCCTCCCAAAACGTCACCACATGTTCTTGAATCTCGTTATCAATGGTTCGATAAATCAATACATGATGATTGTTGCGTGGATTAACATAAATATTATTTCCCTTTTTAAGCTGCACCGCATTACTCACTTTTTCTAGCATTCTAACACTTCTCACGGGTACTTTATCTCCACGCTTATTGGGTAAAAATATTTTTGTTTCCCATCCCATTTCAGTGGGCATATAAAGCGCGTATTTTGGGATTTTACCATTCACAAAACCACCGCTCAAATCAATTTGATCATAAACAAGTTCTCGAATACTATTGTCAACAATTTTACTTACTTGTTTTGCGGTGCTTAAGCTATTTATGGACTTACGTATGTGAAATGCATCATTTCCTTTGGGAGAAGTCCGCTTCCCATAATAGCTGTCTTTATGCAGTTTTCCTTTGGGTGCCAAGTGAACCGTATCATTACTTTTCTGGACTATTCTTCTAACCACTTGATGGTTAGCCTCAACAGAAACAGAAATTGTTTGATAAGCATAAAGAACATCTCTATTAAATTGGGTCCAAGGGGTAGGGAAAACACCTCTGTAAGGTAATGGTTCATACCTGTTCCAATAACGTAATTCCTCTAAAAATTCAGGTTTATTTAGCGCCGTAACCAGAGCAACAGTTGCGGTCTCACGAGAACTTAAATATCTTGCTTTTTTATTAAACTCTTTTAACGTACTTATTCCCCATTTCCGCCTTAAGCTACTCGTTGCATTACCGCGTGCAGCAACAACCTCGGGGCTTATGCGACTCAAATATTTTTTTAGCTTCAGCGCCATAGGATGTTGATCATTAAACTCCCCATACACATTGTCTTTTGTATAGGTTGACGCTATAAAATGTTTAAATTTAAAATATGGCCCGTGTTTGGCAGAGCCATTCAAAAGTTGCTCTAAAACACGGGTTTTTACTTGCTCCCAAACCCCAGATGGCTGTGAAATAAAATACTCATAGGGCGTTTTACCAATTATATTCTCCTTAAATGAGCTTATGCATAGGGCTTTATTTCGATCAGAATCGTTAAAAAATCTCTCCCATGGATGAATATAAACGATGGAAACCTCGTCGGTAAATAATTGCTCAATAGAAATAGGTGTATTTGTATATGGGCATGTTTTATTCCATTCTAACCAAAGCTTATATTTAAATAAATTTGTGTGGGTGGGGTTTTGCCCCTCGTCCACAACAGCGTCGTATATTTTAGGTAATTCTCGTTCCCTTATTTTTCTTGAAATAATTGTCGCTTTGCGGTTTTTAGCGTTTATTTTCACATCATTGGAAAGCACAAAATTGATTTGATCTATATTTCCGTATTCGTGTATTAAATTATTGATTAACCTCCGAAGCTCAAAAACAGGTTTTTGCGCTACTGGTTTGAACTTACGAATAATTTCACGGTCGTTATCAGGTGTTATAGAATAGCTGTCTTCATCATTATGTTGCTCTATCAAATATAGTTTTTGTGGATTCAGCTGTATATCAAAAATAGTGCTGAAATCACTTATCCACTCTGGATCATCAATTTCTTTTTCCTCCACTGCTGATTGAACATAATAATCTATGTTGGCAATTGTTTCTTTATCCAAACTATCCCATCGACTTTGACCAATAGCGTTCTTTACACCTCCTAGAATAATAGCATTATTTAAGGGGTATCCCTGTCTTAAATAATATAAAATTGTACGTGCTGCTTTCATGCTTAACTTACCAAATCCAGGTTTAAGCTTTATGGCTGCAACTGCTTGTGCTTTATTTAAAGGCAAACCCCACCGGGATTCAAGCCTTTCGATAAGTAAATTATTATTAGAGTAAAAATGAAGATCATGCCAAAGCTCGTGCTGTTCTTCATCTGTAAAAGACAAATAACTTTTACCAAAAGCAGTAGTACGCGATAAGTGAGAAATCGTATTTGCTAAAAAAATCTTAGTAGTATCGTCATAGTTTAGAGCAAATTGGTCTTCAACATCTAAAGCTACACGTACTTTTTTAAACATAAATCCAGAAAAATGTGTGGCTACATGTAAGGCTTTTTTGCGTTGATTTTTATTCAATGGTTCACCGTTTAGGCGAATGGAATCTATCCAACAATAAATATTGTACCATTCATTGATTGGATGACTGTGCCACATGGTTTTTTTATTTTTTTCATAATGACATGTTGAAGCTACTCCCCTTAATTTTCGATAGTGGGAAGGCCGTTGATAAAATAAGATTCCTTTATTATTGTCATTACCAATAATCGCGTTTATAAAACTATCATCTAAAAATTTGTGTTGTCTTTTTTGTACTTCTAAAATCGATTGAATCTCTTTTTTGTACATATCCCTGTCCAAATAACGATTGCGAACCCTGACATTATTATACTGATATGTTTTGTTTTTCTCAGGAAGTAAATCGTGTAAATATGAACCTAACGATTGATCTTTTAAATGACGCTGCGTTTCTTGAATACCAATTCGATTAACAGCAGGCAGTCCTTCTAAAAGGGTCTTGGTGTTTTTACTTAAATTGGTGATAGATTTACCCCTGCGCTGACTCATATGATAAAGCACCCTGCCCAATTCATGCTTGGTTAACTTTCTCTCTACTCCTTTTGCTCTCAATTCATAGGGGTTTAACGCAAACCATTGTTTCATTTTAATATGATCTGATGGGGGCAGATTTTTCTTTTTATAATTTTTAAGTTCATTTGAAGAAATTGGACATAAACGGTGGTGCGCCAAAAAAGAAAGCATATTTTGCTTTCTATACATTTTTCTCAAATACAGTTTTCTTGCATTTCGTGTTTGGGTTCTCAAAGAGGATTTGGAAATTTCGCGGTCACCTTCACCCAAGTAGCTCACAATAGAAGAAAAAATTCGAGTACCCATGTTTACAATTCGTGGACTTGTTGATTGACGTATGAATGCCCATCCAATAGACTCCGATCCAATATGTAAACCTAAAATTTGTTTCACTTAATAAAAATTTTATACATTTGACACATCTTATCACAATAAGGCTCATGCCGAGGACATAAGTCCAGCGTCCCGCTTAGGTGGGACTTTTTTTTACACATCATCGATTTAAGCTAAGGCGATGGTCGAGATGTTTCCCGACCAAAAACCTTAGCGTAGCATAACAATCAAAGCATAATAAGGCTCACTGCTACAAAAAAAGAACCTATTCTTTTATATGGGCAAAAAAGGCAGTAGTACAGACTATTCTAAAAATGAATTGACTTATATCCACTTGTGTAAATGTGTGAAAGTAAGGGAAGCTTATACGCTGTAAATGGATTGAATACCCACTTTGTAGGTTGAAAATACGTTTTCAACCGATGAATAGACAGAAAAAGCTGCAACAATCTAATGTAAGATAAATCTTACATGATATGGGGTTTATACTAGTAATATAGACTGCGGTTGTCTGAAACTTCAAAATTACTTTTCAAAGCATCTGCAACTTTCGTTTGAATATTTTGTTTAGCAGTATTTGAAATAGAAGCTTTGTATCCAGCGTAGTTAGTTAAGTCCTCTGCCGCAGTTTTGGCTTGTACTTTCAAAACAAAAACTCCTGAGTTACCCCCAATAGGACGAGAAACAACGTCTTTAGCTATGCCAAAACCAACGCCAACAACCTCAGGCTCGTTAGACGCTCCTGCCAACATACTCGTGAAACGGTTTACCGCTTTGGCAGTACTTACAGTTTGTTCAAACTCAGTGGCAACCGCTTCCAAAGAGTCATAACCATTGAGTTGCTTTAACAACATGGCTTTCTTTTTTTCCTTTAAAACAAGTGGGGCCACTGTTGTTCTTAGTTCATCTACATCAGGTAGGCCAGCTTTTTTCACGTTTTTAATTTGAACAATTATATAGCCACCTGTGGACAATGCGAAGCGCTTCACGTCTGTTGCTTGGCGACCTTCTTCAAAAGCCCAACGCACCACTTGACGTTGTACACCCAAAACAGGCAGTGATTCATCTAGAACTTTCACATCATTTATGTCCTTAACTGCATAACTTTTTTGTGCTGCGACATCTTTGAAGTCTGCAACTTGTACATCCAGTTCAAATTGTGTTGCATCTGTAAATACTTGATTACTAGTGGCTTCTGAGGGAATCAATTTTTTAGAAATGGTGGCTAGTTTGATTACATCTTTTTTGTCTTGTATCTCAATGACGTGGAAGCCAAATTCAGTTTCTGCTACACCAAATGAACCTGTGCGATTTCCAAAAACAAATTCGCTAAAAGGAGCTACCATATCTTCTCGCACGAATTCTGGTAATTCTCCTCCTCTAGAAGCTGATGGGCCGTCAGAGTTTTCACTTGCCAATTGTGCAAAATCGCCACCCCTTTTAACTTTTCTAAGCAATGTATATGCTTCTTTTTTTGCTGTTGCTTTAGTGCGTGTTACCGTTTCCGCAGCTCTTGACGCGCCTTTGTAAGCAATTAAAATATGACGGGCTTTGGCTTTCCCTTGTTTAAGACGAGAAACTATCCGAGAAATGTTTGTGAAGCCATTATCTTCATAAGGTCCAAAAACTTGTCCCAAAGGAAGGTTAAATAAGGTATTGGCATAGTTGCCAGAAAGTTCCGTCTCAGAAAGAAAAGTATCTTGAAAAGGAACGTCTGAATTTTCGTTTACGAAATTTGATAATACATCTGTAGCGATATCACCAAACGAAGGGAATGTTTCTTCTTGTTTTGAAACCTCATTAAATTCGACACGAGTGGTAAGTAACTCGCGTAATTCGTTTTCAATAAGCACTTTGTCTTCAGGAGTAGCGGTCTCTGTAAATTGAACATACTGCAGGTCTCTAGACTCTTCACGCTCATAGGAGTCAGCGTTGTCTGCAAGATAGCGTTCCAAATCTTTATTAGAAACGGGAACTATACTATCGGGAATTACGCTGTAAGGAATACGTACATATTCCAAATCAATTAGGTCATTTTGTAGGGCGTAACTTTGCTGAGCTTCAAAGTTTGTAGTGTTCAGGCCAGCAGAAACCATATCGGCATAATGCTGAACACGGATGTTGTTTTTTATGGACGCCTCTTGCGCTTTCCATTGCTCAAATCCTTGTGGATTGTTTTGACTTAGGTCTAAAATAAAGTCTGTAAAAAGGTTAGAATCAAAGGATCCATCCTCTCCTTGAAACTGTGGGTCAGCGGAAA
>Ga0209654_1001661_pt1 | contig 17147 bp, 20 predicted proteins | sample SaaInl1SG_22_DNA_FD_184646 | JGI IMG/M metagenome (GOLD analysis project Ga0209654, IMG submission 184646) | Marine microbial communities from expanding oxygen minimum zones in the Saanich Inlet - ESP_161SG_22_DNA (SPAdes) (version 2) | ecosystem: Environmental > Aquatic > Marine > Intertidal... | reverse complement strand
AGCATATCCTGTTTTGCAGCTAAGGATGAAGCAGGCAGCGGGATGATCTCTTGACGACCGCGATAGAATATTCCTGATTTGATGAGTGGCTCACTACTCCACGCCCAATCAATAAAGCCTTCCTTGCCGACGACGATCATTGCCCGCTTGTGCGTCATTCCTAACCATTTGAGAATGGTTGCAGTCAGTGAGACGTCGTAGCGGTCAGCCAAATGCGACATGAGATCAAGGTCAATGGGATGGCTTGAGATTTGATCCCGAAAATCGTCCAGGGGCATCAGCAAATAAGAAGCGAAGGTATTTGCCTGTGCTTCGATCTGACCGTATTCGGAATTCCATTTGTGCATGTCGCGGCTGCTGCACTTGAGGCCCTCTGCCGAGATTTTTCTATGAAGCAGATAGTGCCCAAGTTCATGGGCAAGGGTGAAGTTTATGCGACCCTTAGATTCAATGCTTTCATTGTAGATGATGCCCCATTCGCCATTGCCGCTTGGGTGCGGAAGCATCGCGCCTTCGAATTTACGAGAGAGATCCATCCCTTCAATCATGGTGATGGGGGCATCCGGGAAAACCTGTTTTGAATAATCCCGTGCGATACCGGCCACGTTGATTGGAAAGCGGTCCAACCCATGGGCTTCATGAAATATTTTGATCAACTTGCTGAGGTGGATCGCCCATTTCTCGGGCGTATTCGGCAGGTTCAAGCTTTCTTCCCCCACATATCAATCATCTGTTCGATTTTCTTCTTGTCCTCATCCTCAAGCTTGCTGAACTTTCTGAAGAAGGCTTCTTGAAGAACCTTCTCGTCGGGGGTCGCAGATTCATCCAGCAGGTAATCGGTCGTTACTGACAATGCTTGAGCGATTCGGGTCAATTTTTCCGCAGATGGTTTTCTGGTTTCGCGGTTTTCTAGTTCCCACATATAGCTTTTGCTGGATTCCGTGAGTTCGGCCAGCTTGTCGAGGGAATAGCCCTTTTCTTGCCGATGGTGGCGGATTTTCTCGCCTAATGAGGTTGTCATGTCTTCTCCCTGGATCGGTCATTCATGTTTTCGACCGTGTTCGATATATGCCGAACAAATTGGTACTTGACAAGAGAATTGCGAAAATGTTCGATGTATACCGAACGAAATTGTACCTGCAAGGAGATTCGATAGAAGCCTAAACGTACAACCGGTACCCATCATGTAACCCCCAGCTCAAACGGTGGCTGGGAGGTCCGTCGCGGCGGTTCTGATCGCGCCAGCGGACATTTTGACACCAAACGTGAGGCGATTGATCGCGGTCGCGATATCAGCCGCAACGCTGGAACTGAACTCAAGATCCATAATCGGGACGGGCGCATCGCTCAGTCCGATTCCCACGGGAACGACCCGCGCAACATCAAGGGCTAAGGAGATTAAGCATGGCCTCAGTGACGACCTTCATTCGCAACACGCCTGCCTCGTCGCTGCAGGCTTATTTTGAACACACTGGAATCGAGCTTTCGAACCCGATCAATTGGGATGGCCCTGAGCCAGAAGTGGTTAAGGGCACGCTTCGTGCCGTCGATGAAATGACAGACGACGAGCGTGCCCGCGTCCTGAATGATGCAGAGCGTGTCAGCGCTTTGGCCGACGATGCCGGTCAAACCGCCCTCTACAGCGTTGCAGAGGATCGTTCAATTCTGGATGACCTGGCCAACGGTCACGCTCGATCGCTCTGGATGTTCCTGAATGCGCCGACCTTGTTTCGGTTCGCCGAAGAGGTGCGTTTTACTGACGAGCGTCGGCGCGGACGTAGCTGGGACGGTTTCATGGCCCCGGCCAATCTGGATTTGAAGCGTGATGCCGTGGCTCAGGAGGCGTTCAAGTCTGCTCTGCGGGAGCGCTTTTCATCGAACAACATCCACATCGATATTTTTAGCCGTCATCGCCCGACCTTTGATGGCGAAGACTGCGAGCTGGTGCAGATTGTCATCTACCGGGAAGGGCTTCCCGATGCGTTTTTGGCGTTCGATGACGAAGGTGAATTGGTGCGTCGTGCGCGTCGGCCTGTGTTTGAAGCGGCGATGACCTACGAACCGGAAACCGGCGTGATTGAGGTTGTGGCCAATGACCGCGAAAGCCGCGAAGAAATGGCGCGCTACATGGCGCGTGACCTGCTCGGCGTGGAGTTTCAGAGCGAGAAGGTTCCGCTACGGAACTATGACCTGTCGGTTCTCTTGGCCCCTCATCCGTTCCAGACGGAACCGGATGATGGAATTGAGTCTGTCGAGGTGAAGCAATTGCGTTTGATGCCGTTTGATAACAACGGCGAGCGCGTCACTCTCGAATGCCTGCGCAAAGCGGATCGGACCATCTGGAATATGTCGGCAGACCGGTTCGGCGCAAACGACCCTCTGGCTGGTGGCTGGGTAGCAACCCAGGCCAAATTGACCATCAAATTCCATCCGAAGGGTTCGTCAAAACGTGGACGCACTTTGCCGCTGACGATCACCATGCCGCATGGGTGTAACTTGAAGGATCAAACGGAAGAGGAGCAGTTGATCGGTGAGAAGTACCTGCGCCGTTGGGGCATCTTGAATGACGTTGACTGATACCGTTCCGTTTTCCCGATCAGATGTCCAATTGGTGCAGTCAATCCTGCAGACGCCTGATGCGTTGATCACCGGTGTGGCTTTGGATGGATTTCATAGTCGTTCGGCAGAAGCGCTGAAGGTATCAGGTGTCTTGCAACCAGACGGGCATCAGCTTGCAGCAGTTTCGCTTTCTGACCATGACGATGAAGCCGTCACCCTAACTTGGTCGCCGGAGGAGGGTGGCTACGGATATTTTAATCCTGAGAAGGGGTGGGTCTCCGTTCCTTCACCGTCGCTTCAGACATATGCCGTCGATATGAAGGCTGTTTTGGGGAGGCTTTTTTGCCGTCTTGATCTGCCTTCCAACAGCCGCCCGGTAGAAAGGGTCCCTGGCTTGTTATGGGAGATCGGTGATGTCCGCCTTCCTGGGCGAAGTGGCCGTTCCCCGGTCTGGTTTGCTCGGCGGCTTTCAGACCGTGGTGCGTGGGATCAGGTTGGTCGCTATCTTTCTGGTCACCCGCCTGCTGATTTCAGGGTGGTTGTTTCAGCTTCCCCGATCCCTCAATTTTCCCAAGCCGAAATCAATCGGCATGACTTTATCCATTTCCAAGATATTGATACCCACGACACGGGGCTCGTGATTGATCCGAGTAGCCTAGCCGCACAGATCACGACCGGCGCATCATCAAATTGGGACGAACCAGTCCGTCATGCGTCCGGATTTCGCCATTTCTGGGTAGGTGACCGGGAATTCCGTTTCAATGGTGACAAACAGCGCCAGGTGGTCGAGTACCTATTTTATGTCTGGGGCCGAGGGGAGACTTCTGTCAGTTCGGCTCGGTTGTTTTCCGATCTTGAGTTTGAGACCAGTAGCCGTTTGAGGGATCTGTTTAAGGGCCACAAGGACTGGAAGGACTTGATTGAGACCCAGAAAGGGTCTTGCCGTTTGAAAGTTGAAGAGTTGCTTGAAGCGCAGAGGGCTATCGCCGATTGATCATGTCCTCGGCAATCCGAAGCTGATCAATGACCCAGTCAAATTTTGGTGCTTCGCCGAGCATCATTCCCTGCATGGCGTCGTAGTCCTTTTCTAGAGCCGAAAGCAGGTCACCTTGCGGGGCAACGCATACCGAGCCAGGTACGGCTTCGTCGAATTTCTTCCAGGCCTGTTTGAAGGCAATCAGATTGTGCTTACGAACGGCGCTCAACAAGGCTTCGTTTGCCAAGGCTGATTTTCCGGTATCTGTCCCTGTGATCATAGCCGCATCATAATAATGCCGTGAAATCCGGTCCTTATCTGTCGGGACGCGCTTTTCGTCTCGGTACCCGCAGTGTGCCCCGTGCAAAATCAGGAGCTTTTCCAGATAGGTGCGGGTCGGTTCAATGACGTGAAGGTTAGGGACGGTGAAAGACCAACCATCGCTGAGCTCTTCTGAAATGTAAGCCTCAACAGTAGCTGTAGTATTTGGATCCAGAGCGGAGCGGGCCCCGGCTTCCAGTTTTACCCGTGGCTGAACATATGAGGTATCAGCGCTTGGATATAGCGTCGAATATTCGATGAGTAGGGTTTGCTGATCAGGGTCTTGGTCGTCAGGTTTGATCTGGCATTGTTCGCCGATCAGGCCAGTGAGAACTTCGGCCAAATCACCGAGAATGTATTTGCTGCAGGCTTCCTTCAACTCGTCAAAGAGGGCTCTGCGTTTTTTGTTCGAAAGCCCCTCTGGAGCTGTCGGATCTCGATCGTCGCCGAAGCCCAGGTCATCACGATAGACCACAAGATCAATATCCTCTGAAAACCGCTGGATCAGATCAAAGGCCTTTGAAAGGGATGTCCCGCCTTTGAACAGCAACTGGGGATGTCCGGCGGGAAGCTTGTTAAAGAGCGTATCCAGCACGAGGCAGACCCAGAAGTCTTTCTCGACATAACTGGGGAGGGTGTCGAGGCGTTCAGCTGCCGCCTCGAACACATCTTTTCGGTCTTGTTCTGGTAGCGATAAAAACCGCTCGAAATCTGTGCTCATACGGCCTCTGCATGTTGGTCTGCGACATCATGAACGATAGATGCAGCCCAACCAGGCAGATGCGCACTATTCCGAATGAGGTCTTTTTTGACGGTATCAGGCAATTTCTGTTTCAGCATCATGGTAACGCGGTCATCCGTGGCTGCTTGCGGGCCAAGCCAACGCAACGCCTGTGCAACAGGGGCGGACATTTTCCCAGCCCAAGACATGACGTTTGGTCCCGCATGGCGCAGGCGGATTGTACGGCCACCGATTTTGACGTTGCGAGTGGCTCCGTCCGTTACATAAGTGGTTTTTGCCGGAACGGCATTTGTTAGCCCCAGTTGGTTGGCGGAGGCAATGCCGTCATTCATGATTCGGACGCTGTCCCGCCGAGCAACGGCGGCGACGGCGGAATCGATGTTCACAGGCGCGGGGCGCTTTAACACGCCGCTGATACGCGGCAGATCGTAAAGACCATGCCCAACGCGGCGCAAATCGCCGCTTTTGACCAGACGTGACAAAGCCTGATCGACAGCCGCACGGCTGCCAATGTCCAGGAAATCCTTCGGGGTGCATACCCACTTGCCGCGACCCTTGGCCCTTACGCGGCGAATGATTTTTTCAGCTATACCAGTCATTTCACGTACCTTTATGGCTCATATCTTGTCAGAAATATAGCGTATTTTTCTGACAAAATCAATTCCTCCTTTCTCCCCTCCCTTGGCCTCCCCGGCTCCTCCCCCCCACAACCGCCATTCTCCTCCCAGGTTTTCGAACAGCCCCCAAGGAGGACTCCATGGCTATTAAACATCTCAATCAGATCGAATTGGCCGATCGCTGGAATATCAGTGAGCGCACGCTTGAGCGCTGGCGGTGGACCGGCGAAGGCCCTGCCTATCTCAAAATCGGTGGACGGGTCGTCTACCGGCTCGAAGACGTGGAAGCTTTTGAAGCAGAGAACCTCTGCAAAAGCACCACCGAAACCCCGAACGATCTTTATGCGTGAGGGGGACGATATGAACATCCCCAACCGCATCCAAATCGACGACCTGAGCGCCATGGAGGTGGCGGACATTGCCTCTCTGCCGGTCGAACAATTGACCGCCTTGCAAAGTGAAATCGCCGAACGCCTCACCCTTACGAAGCTGATGAAGGACCGTTTCGATAGCGCGCTTGAGTGCCGCTTTTCCCTTCCGGCGAGAGAAGGCCGTGCAGCCCTTGGTAAAGACACAGGCACGGTTCGTTTCAATGAAGGTCCGGCGCAAATCGTCGCCGATCTTCCCAAGAAGGTCTCCTGGGATCAGTCCCAGCTGGCTCAGCTTGTCGAGCGCATGAAGGCCGAGGGCGACGACCCGGCTGAATACGTCGACATCACCATCAAGGTTTCCGAACGCAAATTCGCCGCTTGGCCGAGCCACATCCGCTCGGCGTTTGAGGGCGCACGGACCGTGCGTATCGGCAAAGCCTCCTACCAACTTTCCCTGAACGATGAGGTGCAATCATGACCGCCAAGACCAAACTCGAACGCCTGCGCGAAGATAACTGTTTCCTGGTCGATCTTCCCGACACCATCCGGATTCCGCCCTTGGGCGATCGCCAAGAAGAAGTCATCAAGCCCATTGAAGCGGCGTCAATTGATGACCTTGCTTTCGCTCAACTGGCTTTGCAGGCCAAATCTTCCGCTCTCTATGCCGAAATCGATGCGCTGCGTCGGGTCTACGACATGGCCCGCAAGAACGGTTCCTTGGGGGCAGACAATGCCCTGGATGCGGTTGCATCGAAGAAGGGGGGCAAGTGATGACACTCCCCATCATTTCCGCCGATGAACGGTTGTCGGAGCAGCGTGGCATTAAAGGCTGCATCTTCGGCAAATCCGGTATCGGCAAAACCTCACTGCTTTGGACGTTGGATGCCCAGTCCACCTTGTTCTTCGATTTGGAGGCAGGGGATCTGGCGATCGAAGGTTGGTCCGGAGATACCATTCGCCCGCGTACTTGGATTGAATGCCGCGATTTCGCGGTCTTCATCGGCGGCCCAAACCCAGCCTTGCGTGACGATCAGGTCTATAGCCAGGCCCACTATGACGCGGTTTGTGAGCAGTTTGGCGATCCGGCAGCGCTGGATAAGTACCAGACGGTCTTTATCGACAGCATCACGGTTGCGGGACGCCTGTGTTTCCAATGGGCCAAAGGTCAGCCGCAGGCCGTTTCTGAGCGCACTGGCAAGCCGGACATGCGCGGTGCTTATGGGCTCCACGGCCAGGAAATGATCGCCTGGCTCACGCACCTTCAGCACACCCGTGGCAAGAACGTTTGGTTTGTCGGAATCCTCGACGAGAAGCTCGATGATTTCAATCGTAAGACCTTCGTTCCCCAAATCGATGGCTCCAAGACCGGTAACGAACTCCCCGGCATCGTCGATGAAGTCATCGCCATGGCGGAGGTCAGCCCGGATGGCAGCGATCCCTACAGAGCGTTTGTTTGCCACACGCTGAACCCGTTCGGCTTTCCCGCAAAGGATCGCAGCGGTCGGCTTGATCAAATCGAAGAACCTCACCTTGGCCGTCTGATGGAAAAGATCGGCGGCCCCGCAAAACCGGCAGGTGAAAGGCTGACCTTTAGTCGCCCCGTACCACCTGCCGAGACCCCCAAACCTGAAGACGACAAAGGAGCACAGTAATTATGACTGGTGCATGGAACGACTATAACGACGCGGAATCCCAAACATCCTACGACCTGATTCCAAAGGGCACCATTGTGCCGGTGCGGATGACCATCAAACCGGGTGGTTATGACGACCCTGCTCAGGGTTGGACGGGTGGATACGCGACCCACAACGATACGACCGGCTCGGTCTATCTGAACGCCGAGTTTGTCATCCTCGAAGGTCCGTTTGCCAAGCGCAAGGTCTGGAGCCTGATTGGGCTTCGCAGCCTCAAGGGGCCGGAATGGGGCAACATGGGCCGATCCTTTGTGCGCGGTATCTTGAACTCATCGCGGGGCCTTTCCGACAAAGACAATTCCCCGCAAGCGCAGGCTGCCCGTCGTATCAACGGTTTCACGGATTTGGATGGCATTGAGTTTTTGGCCAAGATTGACGTCGGCAAGGATGCCAATGGCGACCCGAAAAACGACATCCGGTTTGCGGTGGCTCCCAATAACAAGGACTGGGAGACGTTCCAAAATGGCGGTGGCCTGTGGAAGCCGAGCCAATCGGCCCCTGCCACAACGGCTCAGCCGATGGCCAATGCCAACACAGAAGCGCAACCGGCTTCAAACCCCAATCGCCCGTCTTGGGCTCAATAGGGGAGGCTGGTCATGTTACTTCGTCCCCGCCAGAAAACCTTCGTCGAGCGCAGTGTTCAAGCGCTCGGCGAACACGGCAACACACTGGCCGTTGCCTCCACCGGATTTGGGAAAACCATCGCGCTGGCCGGAGTCACTGGTCAGCTGCTGAAAGGCAATGATGCCAAGGCCTGTGTGCTTGCCCATCGCGATGAGCTGACAAGCCAAAATGAGGCAAAGTTCAATCGGGTCAATCCGGGCCTGAGTACGTCGGTCGTCGATGCCAAAACCAAATCCTGGCAGGGGCGGACCACCTTCGCCATGGTTCCGACCTTGGCGCGTAAATCCAATCTTGCTGCCATGCCCGCTCTTGAGCTTCTGGTAATTGACGAAGCCCATCATGCGGCAGCCGACAGTTACCGTCGCATCATTGATCAGGCCAAGGACAATAACCCGGACGTTAAGATTTTCGGTGTGACGGCCACTCCCAACCGGGGAGGCAAAAAGGGCTTGCGACCGATTTTTTCCAATGTTGCCGATCAAGTCTTCATTGGAGAGCTGGTGGCCTCTGGGCATTTAGTGCCGCCGCGCACCTTCGTGATTGATGTTGGCGCACAGGAAGCGCTCAAGTCGGTTCGCAAGACCGTTGATGACTTCGACATGATGGCCGTGGACGCCATCATGAACAAAGCGCCGATCACCGATGCAGTTATCCAGCATTGGCGGGAGAAGGCGGGTGATCGCCAAACTGTCGTCTTTTGTTCGACTGTCGATCATGCCCGCAATGTGCGTAACGCCTTTCGCACCCAAGGTATCCAGGCCGCCATGGTCTATGGCGACATGGGTACTGCGGAACGTCGCGATGTCCTTCAGGCTTATGAGCGGGGGGAAACCCAGGTTCTGGTTAATGTCGCGGTCCTGACCGAAGGTTGGGATCACCCGCCGACCAGCTGTGTCGTCCTGCTGAGGCCCTCTTCTTATAAATCCACCATGATCCAGATGGTCGGGCGTGGCCTGCGTACCGTTGATCCCAGCGAACATCCAGGCGTGGTCAAAAGCGACTGCATTGTGCTCGATTTTGGCACGTCCAGTCTTCTGCATGGCAGTCTTGAGCAGGACGTAAACCTTGATGGCAAGGTTGGCTCCGGTCCTGCCTTGACCAAGGAATGCCCAGAGTGTGCAGCCAATGTACCGCTGGCCGTCATGGAATGCCCGTTGTGTGGCTACCACTTCCAATCTGAGGGCAAGGAAGGTCAGCAGCCGATCTCTGACTTTGTCATGTCGGAAGTGGATCTTCTCAAACGTTCCAGCTTCCAATGGTGCGATCTCTTTGGCGATGATGCGGCGCTGGTAGCAAATGGCTTCAACGCATGGAGCGGGATTTTCTTTCATCAAGGCCGCTGGCATGCCGTCGGCGGTGGCAAGGGCCTCAAATCGCATTTGCTGGCTATGGGTGAGCGGACCATTTGCTTGGCCGCAGCCGATGATTGGTTGAATGAAAACGAGACCGACGAAAGCGCCCATAAATCCCGTTCCTGGCTCAATCAGTCGGTCACCACCCGTCAGCTTCAGTTCTTGCCACCTGAATACCGTCAGGATTTTGGCCTGACCCGGTATCACGCATCGGCTCTGCTGACATTCCAGTTCAACAAGGCCGCAATCACAAATCTGGTGTTGAACGCCCCTGAAGATAGCCGGAGGGCGGCATGATCCATGGTGATTTCATCAAATGCAGCTGCTCGTTTGAGGCTATGGCATCCGCGCGGGGAGCTCTGTGCCGTCTGTCGGCGACCGACCCGTGGTTTTGGCTGGTTCGACCGGCATTCATCGAAGCGTCCTCGTATTCAGCGGTGGTTCTGCTCCATGGACTGCCAGGGTTTCTGGTCGCGCTTGGCAAAGGAGGGTTTGGGCATGGTTGATCTGACCGAACAGGAAAAAGCCGCCCTGCGCCATGCCGTCAAGATGCTGGCGGAAGTGATGGAAGAGATCGGTTGGGAAACCCGCCTGATAGATCTCACAGAAACTCAGGTTCTTACCCTCGCTGAAGTTTGCGTTGGCGGGTTTCAGGACGCCATGCTGTCGATTGCCAAAGGCGAAAACACGGAGGTCCCATTTTGATGCTGGACTACAATTCCTCCCAAACTCTCGCCGATCAGGTGAATGCCCATATTGATGAGGCCTTGGTCGCTGAAAACCAATGCCAAGCACCCCGCCAGTATCTCGGTGGCTCTCGCTTTGGTGTTGCCTGTGAACGCGCTTTGCAATTCGAATACACCCAGGCCCCGAAAGACGATGGTCGGGATTTCGATGGGCAAACCCTGCGGATTTTTGCTGCCGGTCACGTCTTTGAGGACCTGGCCATTGATTGGCTGCGCAAGGCTGGCTTCGAGCTCTATACGACCAAAGGTAATAAGCCTGGTGGAGAGCAATTCGGTTTCAGTGTCGCGGGTGGCCGTATTCGTGGTCATGTGGACGGCATAATCAACGCAGCCCCGGTCATGGATGGCTTCCCAGCCCTTTGGGAATGCAAGTCACTTAACAATAAATCCTGGAACGACACCGCTAAACGCGGGGTCGCGGTATCCAAGCCGGTTTATGCCGCGCAGATCGCCACCTACCAGGCCTATATGGAAGCCTCGGTTCCGGGCATTTCTCAAAACCCGGCTTTGTTTACCGCCATCAACAAGGACACAGCGGAGCTTCACCATGAGCTGGTTGCGTTTGATGGCGGGCTTGCCCAACGCATGAGCGATAAAGCGGTGCGCGTCATTCAGGCGACAGAAGCCGGTGAGTTGCTGCCCCGTATCGCGCAATCGGCTGATTTTTTCGAGTGCAAATTCTGCGACTGGTCTGATCGGTGCTGGAGAACCGGCGGATGAGCAATGAGGTTGTAAACATTAATGACTGGCGGGATTTCAATTCAGCTGCCCCCCAGCACCAAGACGATGCACGCCAAACAGGGCTCACGGTTGATGAGATCAAGGCGCGGCTCAATACCAATTTGAGTGGCCTTCTGTCCTACCTTTATCCCGCAGGTGTTTTTCGTCATGGCAAATTCCTGGTTGGTGATGTCCGAGGCAATAAGGGCGAAAGCCTGAGTGTGGAGCTATCCGGGCCCAAAGCCGGGATGTGGCATGACTTTGCGACAAGTGAGGGCGGGGATGTACTCGCACTTTGGGCTGCGGCAACAGGGCGCAACACCCAATCGGATTTCCCTTCGTTATTGGATGACGTTCGCCAGTGGCTGGGCGAGCCGCGATCTGAAACTGTCCCCGTTGAGCCGGAGCGTACCGTGCCGATGGACGAGTTGGGGCCGGTGACAGCCAAGTGGGACTATGTTGATGGCGAGGGCGCTCTGTTGGCCTGTGTCTATCGCTATGATCCACCCAGCGGAAAGCAGTTTAGGCCCTGGGACGTTTCGCGCCGGAAGATGAAGGCTCCGGATCCGCGACCACTTTATAACCAGCCCGCCATGAAATCCGCCATGAATGTGGTGGTGGTTGAAGGCGAGAAGGCGGCAGATGCCTTAATCGGTCAGGGCGTTTGTGCCACCACAGCTATGAATGGGGCCAAGGCACCGGTTGAGAAAACTGACTGGTCACCGCTTTGTGGCAAACGGGTCTTGATCTGGCCCGACAAGGATGCAGCAGGTTGGCAGTACGCGGAATCTGCTGCCGAGGCCGCTCTTGGTAGTGGTGCCCTTTCCGTCGCTATTCTTATGCCGCCTCTGGATAAACCAAAAAAGTGGGATGCGGCGGACGCTGTCGATGACGGCATGGATATTGATGCCTTCATTGCCAACGCACCGCGTCAATCCATCGTAAGCCCGAGGTCCAATGCACAAGCCTTTAGCCTGAAGCAGTTGCTGGGTGATCGCTCTGCCATGCCGGACGACATCATTGCGCCTCGTGTCCTGACGCCATCGGGCCTGCTGGTTTTCGGCGGTGCGCCCAAGGTTGGCAAAAGTGATTTTTTGCTCTGCTGGCTGGTTCACATGGCTGCAGGCATTGGGTTTCTGTCCTTTACGCCACCGCGTCCATTGCGCGTTTTCTATCTGCAGGCCGAAATCCAGTATCACTACCTCCGGGAACGCCTTCAGGAAATCTCGTTGCAGCCTGAGGTGCTCCGCCAGGCTCATGACAATCTTGTCATCACGCCGCAGCTCAAGCTCATTTTGAATGAAGCGGGCGTTGATGCGGTTGGTGCTTTGATCCGAAAGCACTTTCCCGAAGGCTTGGACATCATCGTCATTGATCCGATCCGAAACGTCTTTGATGGCGGTGAAGCGGGACCCAGTGAGAACGACAACAACGCCATGCTGTTCTTCTTGCGTGATCGGGTCGAGAAACTTCGTGACGCCGTGGATCCGGACGCGGGCATCATTCTCGTCCATCACACCCGCAAGCTCTCGAAGAAGCAGGTCGATGAAGATCCATTCCAGGCGCTTTCCGGCGCGGGGGCGCTTCGGGGCTATTACAGTTCAGGCATGATCCTGTTTCGCCCTGATGAAACCCGCTCTGAACGCAAGCTCATCACGGAACTGCGCAACGGGCCAGCCCTGGCGGCAAAAATCGTCGATAAGGACGCAGGGCAATGGATCGAAATTGATCCGTCATCGGAGAGGCTGATCCGTCAGGAATATGGCGAAAAGCTCGATGCCGAACGTCTGCGTAAACGCGATGTCATTCTTCAGGTTCTCTTCGAAGAAGCGCTGGGCGGGCGGGTATATACCGCGACCCAATTTGCCGAGCGGTTTGAAAACCGAGCGGGTTTGGGTGGCCGGAGCACCATTGCGGAGCGTGTCAGTGTTCTGACCACCAAAGGCTACATCAAATATTTCCGCAATCCCGAAGATCACGATCTGCCACCATTGCCACGCACCCGTTACGGCTATCTCTGCGTCGAAGGCATGCAGCTGGGTGAGGCTGAGGATGTTGTGGATGAGGAAACCGGTGAGGTTTTTCAAAGCGTCCACCAGCTTCTACCGACCCATTACAAATGCCACCAGTCAGGGGCCGTTCTGGAGGTCGAAAGCCCGCACAACTGGGTCTATCACGATGAGGAGATGGACCATGAATAGGGGGAAAATTCTCGGCTGTGATTTCTGGAGTCCATGGAGTCCAGAAATCCTCTGGATTCAAAATCTCAATGAGAACAGTTGGTTAGGGTCCATTCAGGAATCCAGCCGGATTCCTGTCTGGATTTCTGGATTCCTGACCAAACGTGAGAATTTCTGCGCCATTCAGACCCCAATCAGGAATCCAAGTGAATACCTCCCCCTAAAGGGGGAGAGGGCTACGCCAGCGCTGACGCTTGGCGAACCCTCTTTGCCATGCCTGTCGACACCGTCCGGCCAAATCACCCATCAGCTTTGTTCAGTTAACACGGAGGCCATTATGCCTGAACTTTCATCGACCAAAACTCAGACCGATCCTTGTGCGGGTTCACTCAAAATTCTGGCCCTTGATCTTGGCACTAAAACCGGTTGGGCCGTTTGCCTGCCGGACCGAACCATCACCAGCGGAACAGCCGAGTTTAAAAATGATCGTTGGCAAGGCGGTGGGATGCGTTTCCTGCGGTTCAAGCAATGGCTCACCGAGGTAAAGCAAATGGCCGATGGCCTGGATGCGGTCTTCATTGAGGAAGTCCGTCGTCACGCCGGTGTCGATGCCGCTCATGCCTATGGTGGGTTTCTGGCCCATGTGACCGCCTGGTGTGAACATCACGCCATCCCCTATGAGGCCGTACCGGTCGGCACCATCAAACGCCATGCGACGGGCAAAGGGAATGCCAACAAGGAAGCCATGATCTTGGCTGCCCGGAAACGTGGGTTCAATCCAGTCGACGACAACGAAGCAGATGCTTTGGCCATTCTCGATTGGGCAATGACCCACCGTGATTGGGGAGGGAACCAATGAGGTGGCATCCCCCCGGATACGGCGGAAGCCGTCGCAATGCCGATCAGGTCAAACAGGACGGTTGGCAGGAGCAGGGCATGTTGGCGGTTTCCATTGAGGATGACCGTCTGACCTGGCCTGAGAAGGAACTCGTTCGCCAATTGGGCGACAGGCTCTATGGCAAACGAAAGGATAAAACTCATGAGCAATGATCGATGGACAGCCTCCCTTGTGGAGGAGCGGTTGGCTGAAGCCGCAGGGGTGTTGAAGCGCCTGCCTGAAGAAAAGGTGCAGGGTTATTTCTCGGCCTGGCCTGACGTCGTTCACAACATCCATGAATCCTTTGGCTGGCATGACCCCGTGCTGCGCAGGCCCTGGCCGTCGCCGGGATCCATTGACCGGATGGATGAGGCAATGCAATGGCTGCAGTGGCTCGAAGGGGACGTTGCCAAGATCTGCTGGTTTCGGGCGGCTGGCGAGCGCTGGAAAACCATCTGCGGACGGGTCGGATTACAGCGCACAGCAGTCCATCAACGCTACCTTTTTGGCCATTGTGTCATTGCCTGGAAGCTTAACGGTCATAGAGTGCCGCGTAATTGTTCGCGTCGCAAAGTGATTGAGATGGTTCAATCGGCGAAGGGGTGAGTAGGGGATAGAAAGGTGTTCGGCGAACACTTTTCGCGCGGACAAAAACGGCGGTTTAGGGTACATTTTTTGCCAAGCTTGCGAGAGGCGCGTCCGGGACGGGATGGCCTCAAAGCTTAAGAAATTTCATCAAATTTGAGCGAAGTCACGGGTCCTTCCTGCCCGATATCCTATGCGGGCGGGCTCAGCGCGGGATTTTCCTAGTGACGCCCTGAAAAAAGCTATTTCGTTTCGCTTGGAGCAGCGCCCTCATGGCGGCTTGTCCGGCCGAACCGTTGGCGATGCGGCTATCGCTCACACGATCGATAAAACGAAACCGTGCCCGAGGTCATTTCGTTTCAAAACGAAATGCCACCGGTCTTTGCCATCCATTTAGCGAGGTCACTTTGAGCGCACAGATCATCAATGTTGGTGACAAGGTCGAGATGGTCGCAGTTGGCGATCTGGCTTGTCATCCGGAGAACCCGCGTCGGGGGAACCTTGATGAGATCCGCTCCAGCATCCGTGCAAACGGATTTTATGGCGCGTTGGTCGTTCAACGCTCCACTGGTCACATCCTTGCAGGCAATCACCGCTTCATGGCAGCAGAGGCCGAGGGGCTGGATCGGGTTCCGGTGATCTATGTAGATGCCGACGATGAGGATGCAAAAGCCATTCTGGTTGGCGACAATCGCCTATCCGATCTGGCAGAGAACGATCCAGAGCTTCTGGCTGCTCTGCTTCAGGCGATCCAATCGCGCGATGTTGGTCTGACGGGCACGGGTTATTCAGATGACGACCTCGCCCAGATGCTGGCGCAAGCCGCTGGTGACTTGGGGGCAGAGCTCGAAGGCGAAGATGATATTCCCGATACCCCGGAACAACCGGTCGCTCAGCCAGGGGATCTTTGGGTGCTTGGAAACCATCGCTTGATCTGTGGTGATGCAACCGTTGCCACCGACGTGGAGAGATTACTGGGTCCGGTCAAACCGTTGCTCATGGTGACCGATCCGCCCTATGGGGTTGAGTATGACCCGAACTGGCGGAACAAGGCCGGAGCCGCAACGACCAAACGCACAGGTAAAGTGCTCAATGATGATCGCGCTGACTGGTACGATGCCTGGGTCTTGTTTCCCGGTGATGTCGCCTATGTCTGGCATGGCGCTTTGCATGCAACGACGGTCGCTGACAGTTTGGAACGCGCCCATTTCAATGTTCGCTCCCAGATCATCTGGGCCAAGGAGCGCTTGGTTCTGAGCCGGGGTGATTATCACTGGCAGCACGAGCCTTGTTGGTATGCGGTCAAAAAGAATGGCAAGGGTCACTGGGCAGGGGATCGCAAACAAACAACGCTATGGCAGATTTCCAGCCGGGATCAGGACGCTGAAACCGTTCATGGCACTCAGAAGCCGGTCGAATGTATGCGTCGCCCGATTTTAAATAACTCAAGCCCGGGTCAGGCTGTTTATGAGCCTTTCATGGGATGACCTTCCCGACACATAGGTAACAGATTATTCCGGACACATAGGTTACACATTTCTGCATTTGGGGAGGAACCCAGATGCCTTGGAAGGAGTGTAATCGGATGGATGAACGTCTGAGATTTGTGGCTCGTCTTCTCGAAGGTGAGAGCATGACCGCTGTGTGCGCAGACTTTGGGATTTCGCGGAAGACGGGCTACAAGCTGTTTAATCGGTATAAAGATGATGGTTTAGTGGGTCTTGCGGATCGAAGTCGACGTCCGAAGCGTCAAGGGAACCGCCTTCCGGTTCAAGTTGAGCAGTCCTTGTTGGCATTAAAGCGTGAGTATCCGGATTGGGGTGCACCGAAGGTGCGCGAGTTATTTCTTCGTCGCTATCCTCACATGAAGTGTCCTGCGACCAGTACAGTGCATGCGGTATTTGAACGTCATGGGTTGGTACAGGCACGGAAAAAGCGTCGGTATCGTGCAGAAGGGACAACCCTGCAGCATGCGGCACAACCAAATGGTCTGTGGTGTGCTGATTTCAAAGGCGAGTTTCGATTAGGGAATCGGAACTACTGCTATCCATTAACCATCACAGACTATCGCAGCCGTTATTTATTGGCCTGTGAAGCCCTTGCAAATACCCAAGTGGATACGGCCTTTCCGATCTTTGAGCGCGCATTTGCGGAGTTCGGTGTTCCTGTCGCGCTACGGACAGATAATGGGGTCCCTTTTGCTGCACCTAATGCCTTATTTGGGCTCAGTCGGTTATCCGTTTGGTGGCTACGTTTAGGGATTATCATTGAACGGATTAAGCCAGGACATCCAGAACAAAATGGGCGTCATGAGCGGATGCACCTGACACTGAAAAAAGAAGCAACCAAGCCCGCAGAGTTCAATTTACTCCAACAACAAAGTCGCTTTGACAACTTTGTCGATCGATACAATAACGAGCGACCACATCAAGGTCTGGGGATGCAGATGCCTGGTGAGGTCTACACACCCTCCGTTCGATCGTATCAACCACCAGAAGACCCGTCCTACCCCTATCATGACAAAACAATTTGCGTGACACAGTGTGGGCGGATTTGTATGGGTCAACGTAAAATCAGTATCAGCCGTTCATTTGCGGGTCAGATGCTAGGGATCAGGGAAGTCACAGACGACGTTTGGCTCGTCAGTTTTATGGAGTATGATTTGGGTTATTTCGATGGGGACAACGATCGGATTGCTCCGGCAGATAACCCTTTTCTACCAAAAGTGTTACCTATGTCCTCGGAATAAAATGTTACCCATGTGTCCGGTATGGACCCTTTTT
>Ga0209654_1001659_pt1 | contig 17185 bp, 16 predicted proteins | sample SaaInl1SG_22_DNA_FD_184646 | JGI IMG/M metagenome (GOLD analysis project Ga0209654, IMG submission 184646) | Marine microbial communities from expanding oxygen minimum zones in the Saanich Inlet - ESP_161SG_22_DNA (SPAdes) (version 2) | ecosystem: Environmental > Aquatic > Marine > Intertidal... | reverse complement strand
GCTGTAGCAAAACAGTCTAATTCGAGACAAAAGTGAATAAGTGAGTAAAAAAAGTACTCACAAGTGTCTTTTTGGTGCTTTTCAGGTAGTACTTTCGTATTCCAAACCAACTAAAGCCAACAGTTCATTAGGAGCTAATGGTGGCCAACCCGGTAAGCCCAAGCTACTTTTTCTTTTAAAGTATGGGACTCACCGCGGCGAAGCCGTAAATAAACCTTTCGATTCCCATCGACCTCTTAGGACCTCTTATTACTTCCAAAACCCGCTTGAAGCTCTTACTGCGCTTCTTCCTCAATCAAAACTTGAGCGGGTACCTCCAAGGACTCTCCAAGGAGCTGGACGAAAACACCAACAGCATACGGGTAGAACTCAACCGCCTCGAAGAGGCAGGGTTATTGGCGTCTGAACTTGACGGTCGCCGTAAGCTCTACCGCGTGAACCCGTCCCATCCACTTACCTCGGATTTAGCTTCTATTGTTCGCAAGGTCTCAGGCATTGACGCCTTGGTGGACCGTATTGCAGGAAGGCTACCGGGCTTAGAACAGGTCTGGGTGTCTGGGGATCTCGCCCAGGGCTTGCAAAGCGAGCACATTGAGTGTATTCTTGTTGGAGAAGCGTTGGACAGGGAGTACATTGAGCAGCTCTGTAACCGCGTGGAAGAGCTGACGGAAAAAACGGTGCAGGCGACCGTGAGCGCTGAATTGCCCAAAGAACAGTTGGGCCAATGCCTGCTGGTGTGGGCGCAAGAAACCGATGAAAAATGACAGCCCGGTTGCAAGCAAATGGCTCAGTAAACAACAACGAAAAACAAGCACAGGACATGCCTGTGACATTATAATCAAATGGAAAAAAAAATAGCAGTTATTGGATTAGGATACGTGGGTTTGCCACTAGCGGTTGAGTTCGCGAAACAATATCCTACCGTAGGATTTGACATTAACGGTCCCAGGGTAGATGAGCTTATGAATGGTCATGACCGTACCTTAGAGGTAGAAGATGACGACTTGAAGAAAGTGATTGCCTCAGATTTGATTTCAACTGAGAAAAACTGTAAGGGTCTTTATTGTACTACAGCTGTTGGTGATATTGAATCTTCAAACTTTTATATAGTTACAGTTCCCACTCCAACAGATAAAAACAAACGTCCTGTACTAACACCGCTTATTAAAGCCTCGGAGAGCGTTGGAAAAGTCTTAAAGAAAGGAGATTATGTAATATATGAAAGCACCGTGTATCCAGGGGTAACCGAAGATGAGTGTGTACCTGTTCTTGAGCAGGTTTCTGGTTTAAAACTCAATGAGGACTTTTTTGTGGGATACTCACCGGAGCGAATTAACCCCGGGGATAAGGAGCGCACAGTGACTAAGATCTTGAAGGTTACTTCTGGATCAACTCCAGACGCAGCTCAAGTAATCGATGAACTGTATAAATCAGTGATTACCGCCGGGACACATCTGGCGCCCACAATTAAAGTTGCAGAGGCTGCAAAAGTTATTGAAAATAGTCAACGTGACATCAATATTGCGTTTGTAAATGAGCTGGCAAAGATTTTTAACAAGCTTGATATAGATACGCATTCCGTTTTAGAAGCAGCCGGTACCAAATGGAACTTTTTACCCTTTAAACCAGGTCTCGTCGGTGGACATTGCATAGGTGTAGATCCATACTATCTAGCTCAAAAGGCTCAAGAGTCGGGTTATTATCCGGAAATCATACTTGCAGGCAGAAGAATCAATGACTCGATGGGATCATTTGTAGCTTCTGAAATTGTAAAAAAAATGGTTCAAAAAGACATTCCGGTAAAAGGGGCAAATGCTCTGTTACTAGGATTTACTTTTAAAGAAAACTGTCCAGATGTAAGAAACACAAGAGTAATAGACATTTATCAAGATTTGATAGAATATGGACTTAAGGTAACAGTTTACGATCCCTGGGTGAACAAAACTGAAGTCAATGAGGAATATGGTATTGAAATAAAGACAAGTATAATATCATTAAAATCAAATTATAACTGTGTTATTCTAGCTGTTGGTCATGATGAGTTCAGAAAATTTCCGGTGCTTGATTTTATTCAATCAGGAATAGTCTTTGATATTAAAGGATTTTTCGATTATGATTCAAGAATTTATAGACTTTAAATAAAGTATAAAATGAACAAGGAAAGTAAGATATTAATTACGGGAGGAACCGGGTCATTTGGCTCGACAATGCTAGATTATTTAAGAGGTGTCGATGTTGCTGAAATAAGAGTATTTTCTCGAGATGAGAAAAAGCAAGAAGACTTACGTTTAAAATATAAAGACCCAAAAATAAATTTTGTTATCGGCGATGTTAGAGACAAGAATTCGATTAATAATGCGATGAAGGGTATAGACTTTGTGTTTCAGGCAGCTGCTTTAAAGCAAGTTCCTTCATGCGAGTTTTATCCAATGGAAGCAGTAAAAACTAATGTTTTAGGAAGTGAAAATGTTTTAGAGGCAGCAATAAGCAATGAAGTTAAGAGGCTCGTAGTTTTAAGCACTGACAAAGCCGTTTACCCAATTAATACTATGGGTATGACGAAAGCACTCATGGAAAAAATCGCTATTTCAAAAGCAAGAGATCCAAGACTGTCTGACTATGGAGGCATTTTCACTGCAACGAGGTATGGTAATGTGATGGCATCTAGGGGATCAATAATTCCATTATTTGTAGAGCAAGCCAAGAATAACAGACCAATGACAATTACTGATCCTGAAATGACAAGATTCATGATGAGCCTGCCTCAATCTGTGGATTTGGTTATGCATGCTTTTGAAAACGGAGAACCAGGAGATACGTTTGTTCAAAAATCTCCAGCAGCTACCATTTTGACGTTGGCAGAGACAATTCGTGACATGTTTAATTCTAAGAGTGAGTTAAAAATAATAGGTCCTCGACATGGTGAGAAACTTTATGAAGTTCTTTGCGGAAGAGAGGAAATGGTTAAGGCTGAAGATCAAGGGAAATTTTTTAGAATACCAGCAGATTTGCGTGACATGAATTATACTAAATTTAGAAATGAGCATTCTAACTCTAGTGTTGACTTCGAAGAATATAATTCACATAATACCAAAAGATTAAACCATCAAGAACTAAAAGAATTACTGGCAACATTAAAATATATACAAGCAGAATTATGATTCCAATTGTTAAACCTTTTATTCCCCCGTCAGATGATCTAATGCCTGCATTAGAATCTGTTTTATATTCGGGTTACATAGCTCAAGGTGATAGGGTAGATTTTTTCGAAGAAAAGTTAAGATTATACTTTAATACTAACCGATTAGTTACAGTGAATTCGGGAACGTCAGCCTTACATTTAGCGCTTTGTCTAATTGGAGTTAGTAAGGGAGATGAGGTGATATCAACTCCTTTAACGGCAGAACCGACAAACACTGCCATTTTGCAAACAGGAGCTAAGATAGTTTGGGCTGACGTTGAGCCTACAACAGGATTAATTAGTGTCGAGTCTGTTGAAAGATTAATATCAGACAGGACTAAAGCTATAATGGTAGTGCATTACGCTGGAATGGTTGCTGATATGAATAGTTTCAGTGTACTTAAACAAAAGTATGGAATTCCAATTATTGAAGATTGCGCTCACGCCTTCGGAGCCGAATATAGGAATGAGAAGTTAGGTTTCTATTCCGATTATGCGGTATACAGTTTCCAAGCTATCAAGCATATTACAACAATTGATGGTGGGCTATTAATAGTAAATACCGAGGATGATTATGAGAGAGCGCGTAAACTGCGCTGGTTTGGCTTAGATAAATCTACACCAAGGTTAGAGAATAATATAAGAGAGTCAGGATATAAGTATCATATGAATAATGTAAATGCAGAAATCGGGATTATTCAGATGAAATATTTGGAAAGAAATGTTCAGAGATACATAGATAACGGAAATTATTTTGACAAGACCCTAGAGTCTGTTGATGGAATTACGACTATAGATTACAGTAAGGAGACTCTACCCTCTTACTGGTTATTTACATGTCTCGTAGAGAATAGAGAGTCTTTTATTGACCATATGAATGCTAATGGTATAGCGTGTTCGACTTTACATTTACGCAACGATCGCCACTCTGTCTTTGGAAAGAAAGCGGATTTACCTGGATTGGATGATTTTTATAGTAAGTTTATTCATTGGGGTTGTGGTCATTGGATTGATACTGCAGATAGACAGAGGATCGTAGAAGTCGTTAAAAGTGGTTGGTAATATGCATAGACTATTTAAACCTTTCGTTCCGGAGGATGCTCTAAATGAGTTAAATAAAATTTTAGACTCTGGTACTTTATCTACGGGTATATATACTGAGAAGTTTGAAAGCGAATTGCGTAATTATTTTCAGGTGAGTCGTCTCTTAACTGTAAGCTCTTACAATCACGCTTTACTGATTTTGATTTCTACCTTAGGCTTAAAAGAGGGGGATGAGATTCTAGCATCGCCCATGAGCTGTCTCGCTTCGAATCAGCCCTTTGCATCTAAGGGAATTAAGGTAACATGGGTAGACGTTCAACCTGATTCCGGAATGATGTGTCCTGAGGATTTAGCTAGAAAAGTATCGTCTTCAACAAAAGCGGTCGTAATCAATCATTTTTGTGGATATGTTGCGGATGTTCATTCTTTAAAAGCCACCGCTAGGGCTTTTGGGTTACAGGTTGTTGAAGATTGCATTGAGTCATTTGGATCTATTAGTGATGGTGACCTCATAGGGCGTGGTGATTCGGACTTTTATGTTTTCTCTTTTCAGTCTGTCAGGTTGCCAAATACAATAGATGGAGGAGCATTAATTATAAAAGATAAGGATTCTTATGAAAAGGCCGTTTTGCTAAGGGATTACGGAATAGACAGGAGCAATTTTAGAGATTTCAATGGAGAGATCAATGAGGAATGTGATGTGTCTCTCGCTGGTTATGGTGGAGTTTTGAATAATATAAATTCTTTTTTTGGTCATAAACAAATGAATAAAGTTGATGATTTGCTCATCAAACAAAGACAAAATGCAGTCTACTGGAAGAATTATGTGCAAAACAAAAGCAGTATTAGTGTTCTAAAAATCACGCCAAATACTATTCCAAATTATTGGGTGTTTGGGTTAATTTGTGACAACAAGGAAGAGGCAATGAATGATTTTCGCTCCAAAGGATTTCACGCAAGTGGGGTTCATGCGGATAATTCTATCTACAGTGTTTTTGGTCATAGTGGAAAACTACCGGGCGTGGAGAAATTTAAAAGTCGTTTTTTAGCAATACCATCTGGTTGGTGGATTAATCTTTAGATTTATGAATGTAATTTTTTTTGCACATAGAGAGTGGGCAATTAACGTTTATAAGAGGGTACGAAATAATCCTAAGTTGATAAACATCACATTATGTTCTACACACACTGATTTTGCTAGTTTAGAGATAGATTCATATGATTTAATCTTTGCCTGTGGTAATAGTGAGAGCCTTGAGTTTGCTACCAAATATAAAATTCCAATCGTCGGAGTTCATTGCGCTGGATTAGATAGGTATTCGTACGGAAGTCCAATACAAAATCAAATAATTGACGGTGTTATTTTTACTAAACATAGGTTGGTGAAATTCGTGTATGATAGTGTAAACGAAAGACGCCATGCAAGTTCGAGAGAGTATGCTTATGAAGTAGATTTAGACTTGTCTGGGTCGATTGAAGACGTTTTTTATCAATTAACGGCTACTAGCGTCGTGTTATTTAATTTTTTGTTGATCCACTATCCAAATTTGACTTGGCAAAGCTGGCCTTTAGAAACGATTCAAAGAGTTCGTCGAAGTCCAGTGGATAGTGAGCTTAACGTTGAGTCTTTAACAAAAATGTCGTGTCTTGACTTATATAATTTTATCAGATGTTTAGGCGGCCCTTACCCTCGGGCATACATAAAGGATGAGACAGGGACTATATATTTTGAAGCAGTCACTTTTAAAGAGAACAAGTAGTGCGTATAGCTTTTGCCGGTAGCCGAGATCTAGGAAACGAGATTCTTAAGTGGTTGATAGCTTCGAGGTCACAATTTACATTTGACTTAGTAGGAGCTGTTGCTCCGAACTATGATACGTGGTGGGAGGATGAAATTCGTAGTACTTGTGAGCATAATGGACTTTTAGTCTATCATGATTTGGAAAAGTTAATTTATGAACAAAAACCAGATATTTTGTTTTCCATTAACTATTGGAAGATTATACCAAAGGAACTAATAAATGCAGTCCCTAAAGGTATAGTGAATTTGCATCATTCATACCTTTTACGGTTTCGAGGCAGATTTTCTACAAGCTGGGCGTTATTTAAGGCAAGAGTAGATGACTATTGGTGGCATGGCACTACTTTGCATTATATTGATGAAGAATTGGATAATGGAAAAATTATTGCTTCGAAGAAATGTCTAATATACGAAACTGATACTGCGGAATCGTTGTTTCTGCGGGTTGAGGACTTAGCCTTTGGGATGTTTCAAGAAGCCTTTCCACGAATTCTTGGGAATAGTGTCATATTCATTGAGCCGTCAGAAAAATTTTATTCTTATTCAAAAGAAAGTAAAGATTCTTCTAGAAGAATAGAGAATGGCGATTCATTTCTAGATGTTTTTGACAAATGTAGAGCATGGTCTTTTAGAAACAGACCTGGTGCTTATTACATTTCCGAAAGCGGTGTGAAGTATAATGTACTCATTGAGCGCGTAGGGGATGAAGATCGCTAAGAATATTTTTTCCAACTTGGTGAGCAAAGTTTGGAGTTTATTAGCCACACTAATTTTTGTTCCAAAGTATGTTGAGATCTTGGGTATAGATAACTTCGGAATTATCAGTTTGGCGTCTGTGATTTCAACTGTATTGCTTGTTTTAGAGGGGGGGCTTACCACCTCTATTTCACGAGAGTTTGCAAGAGAGGATTGTGATATCCAACACAAGATAAAGTCCCATCACACAGTTGAGGCCTTATATGTTAAAGTTTTTTTATTGCTTGCTATAGTAGTAGTTACTCTGAATATATGTGGTGTTTTTGATAGAGTTCTGGACATTACCACGAATGGCTTAAATCCTAAGTATTATATATATATCTTATTAATCGGCATAGGTGCAGAAATCTTTTTTCGTCTACATATTGGTGCGTTAATGGGTCTTCAGAAGCAAGTTAAGGCAAATCTTTTATTAGTTCTGTGGGGTATAATGAGAAATGCAGTTGTCGTCTTAGTGATTTCACTGAAATCAGCACTAGTCTTGTTTTTTTTATGGCAGTCTTTTGTAACAGTTCTTTTTGTTTTTGTGGCGCGGTGGGTACTGCTCAATGGTCTGGGATCAAGGTCATTTAGTGCGACGCCACTTCAGGTTGATCGTGTAATACTCAAATCATTAAAAGGCTTCGCGGGTGGGATGTTCTTAATTGCCTTAATAAGTGTGTTAACAACACAATTTGATAAGCTTTTGGTAGCACGCTACTTATCAATTACTGAGCTTGGCTATTATAGTTTGGCAACGTCTGCTGCAATGCTTGTTTATATGATTGTATCGCCTATTTCTACGGCTTTTTTGCCTAAATTTATAAAGCTTGTCACTCAAAAACGAAGTAAAGATCTTGTGACTCTTTTTGAAGTAACAAATGTTTTTGTTGTCTTGTCTTCGTGTTGTTTTTTATCACACGTAATTGTCTATTCTGAATCGCTAATATTTTTCTGGACTAAAGACTATCATTTAACGAAAGAGATAATGAAAATATTTCCAGGCATTGTTATAGGATATACAATGATATCTATTCAAGTCATTGCGTTTAACGTTGTGGTAGCGAATGGAAAGACTAGAATCAATAATTATATGGGTTTAATCACCCTATTAATTATAGTCTTCACCTATCCTTTTGTATTGAATAACTTTGGAGTTAAAGGTCTTGCTTATTTTTTTGCCGTACTTATGACTGTACAGACAGCATTCTATGTCTTTATCGTTCGGAGACTTTTTTTGCCTGAGATAAGTACAATAAGTTTTTTGTCAAAACATTTTATTGTCCCCTCTATAGGGATTTTAGGAACAACCCTGGCTTTCAAAAGTGTTCGATTATTTTTTATTGAGGATGAGTCGGATATACAAAATGTTTTATTCATAATAGTATCAGTTTTATGTTCTTTTTTATTTAGTAGCCTGTTGGCTTATTCATTTTTTAGAAAGTATAGATTAAGATCCTTTTATGAAGCCATTAATTAGTATAGTTATACCGACCAAGGATAGATATATTTATCTTAAAGAGTTGCTTAGTTGGTGTCGAAGCACTTTCCTTTCGAAGGATGTAGAAATTGTAGTTCAGGATAACACAAGAGAAAATCAGGATATAATAGGGTTTTTAGAGGAGTTAAATGATAATCGGGTTCGTTATTTTCATACGAAAGAGTGGTTATCGATTGTTGATAATTGTGATTTGGGAGTGTGTAACTCCCGAGGTCGTTTTGTAACGATGATAGGGGACGATGATGGTATATTACCATGGATTTTGGAGGCCTGCAGATGGATGGAAGCAGAGAATTACGATGCTTACGTGGCACCTAGACCACATTATATATGGCCGGATGTATCCGGTGGGTTATGGAGCGATAAATTAAAAGGTTCTCTTCGTCTAAAAGACTATACAGGGAAATCGCAATTAGTTCATAGTAAAGATGAGTTGAGTAAAACACTACGTGTTGCCGCGAGTGCATTGGGTGATTTGCCAAGAGTTTATCATGGTATCGTTTCACGAAAATCATTGGATAAGCTAAAAGAACTTAGCGGCTCCTATTTTCCTGGAGAAAGTCCGGATATGGCAAATGCCATAGGTTTGGCTTGTGTTATTGAAAGGTATATTAAAGTCGATTATCCAGTTGTTATCACAGGTAATGGTTATCGGAGTACCGGTGGTGAGGGATTAAGAAGGGCTCATCACGGGAGAATTGAGGATATTAGTTTTTTACCGGCTAATACAAGTAAAAATTGGGATGTTCGTGTCCCGTTTTATTGGAGTGGTATAACCATTTATGCTCAGTCGGCCATGACGGCATTAAAAAGAACCAGCAACAAACGAATAATTGATAATTTGAATCTACCTTATTTGTATGCTTATTGTCTGGTATTCGAGTTAAATTATTTTGGGCATACTTTGAAGATTATAGCTGCTATTTTTGGTGCAGCGCCATTGAAGTATTTGGAGCTTATTTCGAAAGTTCTTAGCCTTTTGAGTTTACGGTTAGCGATACTAACGAAGAATTATTTAAGGACTAGAGTATTGGGTGATAGAGCTATCGCAGCTGTAGATAGTATAGGGGATGCTGCAGAGAAAGTTGAAATCAACTTAGGTGATGTAAAGAGACCGTGGCAAAAAAAGTAAATTTTGCGTCTCAAAGGCTGATGGGTGCATTAATTGCATTGCAGCTTACTTCTCCGTTCCTGTTTTTTTCATTTCTTGCTATTCTTGGACGAGAGTATGAAGGAAAAGAGGGGAGTAGTGTATATACGCTATTCCTTATAGTTGTCAATATGCTTTCAATTCTTGTATTTCTTGTAAATGCAAGGCGTGTTCACGAGATACAAACCAAGTTTTATTGGTTTGTAATGTTGCCAATTATTATGATTTTATTCAGTTTCTTAGCTGGTCCCTGGAATGAGTTTGCTATCTCGCAGGCTAGTTTGTTCGTAGTCTTGTGCCTACCCGCAATATTATCGGCATTAATGACAGTCAAGTTTAATCTATTTTCCGAAATCTTGAGCTTCCTTCAAATATCGGCTTTGATCGTTTCGGTTTCTGTTGTTTGTATTTTACCTATTCTGATGAAGTCATCCGTGATTGACTTGATGTCAATTTATGGAGGTGGTCAGTACCAGTTTCTATCATACTCTTGTTCCTTTTCCTTTTTAGTATTGTTGTACAGTTTATTGGAGAGAGAAACTAGAAAGAAAGGTATAAAGTCATTTATAAGGTTATTAGTATATTATGGCAGTTTGCTAGTACTTATAGGAGGTATTTTTCTTAGTGGAGGAAGAGGAGGTATGCTTGTTGCTGTTTGTGGTTCAGCTGTGCTAATTGTTCGAAGAAGAGGTTTTATATTTCTTCTGGTTTATATTATTAGAGGTCTCTTCATATTAACCTTATTAGTATTATTTTTTTTCAAGGGTATTGTTGATTTCGAAAGATTAATAGAAAGTTCAAACCGTTTGTTCTCTTTCATTTCTAATGAAGGTTTGGACTTTAGTGGATCCTCAAATCGTGACACGTTCTATTTAGTTGCTTTGGAATATATAGGTAAGAAGTGGTTTTTAGGGTTTGGTTTGTTCGGTATTTCAATTCACTTAGGTTCATATTACCCGCACAATTTTTTTCTCGAAGTTATGCTGCAGTTTGGTATAGTTGGGCTTACAAGTGTAATTGTAATAATTTTATTTTATGGTCGTCGGCTTTTAAGGATAATCAAAAAAAGGACGAGTAAAGGTTTGTTAATTTTGAGTAGTATCTATATTCTAGTGCTGCTAATGGTATCCAGTAGTTATTTAATTGAACCAATGTTTTGGTATACATGTGCATCACTTAGTTTATTACCTGTAAAAGATATAACATGAAGATCTTGGTGTTGTCTACCGAATACCCTAATCCACTAACTAAGTTTGACACACCAGTTGTACACTATTATGTACGACAGTGGCTGATTATGGGTGTCGATGTGAAAGTGATTCATCTGAGGTCAAAGTTTCCGTTAATTTATTATCTCTTCGCCCGTTTAGCATTGCCTGTGGTTAAGAGAATAGTTAAAACGGATTTTGTGCCAACTGTATTTGCAAATAGAATTTTGCGTTTCAAGCATGAAATGGTTGATGTAGTGAGTTTACCCTTGAAAAAGTATTTTCCTCACACGAATTTTAAGGAACGCGTCGTACTAAAGGCAGTTGGACAAATTAAACACGAATGCGAACGCAATGATTTTATACCTGATTTTATTTTGGGTCATTTTGTTAGCCCACAGCTGCAAATTATTCCTGTACTAAAGCGAGTTATGGGAGTTGAGAATGCTTCATTAGTCTTGCATGAACCATTGGATTCAATTCTTGCTATGTATCAAAATAATGCTCAAAAGCTATTTAATAGTATTGATTACATTGGCTTTCGATTTCCAGAAATGCAGCGAGTTTTTGAAAACAAAATAGCTATTGCCGGCAAGGCTTTTATTTGTCCCTCAGGGGTTCCTTCCAAGTACATATTGGAAGAGAATTTTAAGGTTAGAAAGGAAGTTAGTGTGAAAATATGCTTCGTAGGGATGTTGATCCCTCTCAAGAATGTAGATGTTCTAATTAATGCAGTCTCCAATAAGCCTTTCCGAAAGCCTTTTGAGTTATTTATCGCAGGCGAGGGCCTTTCACAAGAATCACTGGTTACACAAGTGAATGATTTAGGAATAAGTGATTCAGTAAAATTTTTGGGTAGAATGTCTCGCGAAGATGTCCAGAAACTTATGCATTCATGTGAGTTATTTGTAATGGTAAGTAAACCTGAAGCCTTTGGTTTAGTTTACCTTGAGGCAATGGCGAAAGGTTGTTTAGTTGTCGGAAGCAAAGGGCAGGGCATTGACGGCGTGATTGTCCATGGTGTTAATGGATTCCTTTGCGAACCAGGAAATGTAAAGGAATTATTTGAGTTGCTTGGTTATATCGATAGATTAGACGCTAAAAAGAGAGATGAAATAGTACAAAATGCTCTTCGCACGGCTCGTGATTACTCTGATGAAAAAGTTGCACAAAAATATTTAAAGAATTTAGGGATTAACTATGCATAATAGCGATTTAACTTCTCATGGATTAATTATTATTGATTATGGCATGGGTAATATAGGTTCTATAATTAATATAGTAAAGCATCTAGGTTTTTCAGCAGAAGTTTCGTCAAACCCAGAAGTAATAAAAAGAGCAAACAAGGTAATACTTCCTGGTGTTGGCCATTTTGAGAAGGCGATTGAGGCCCTTAACCAGGGAGGATTGAAGGAGGCGATAATTGATTTTGCTCTTGTGCAAAAGAAGCCAATTCTGGGTATTTGTCTTGGTATGCAGTTAATGTGTACTCACAGTGAAGAAGGAAATGCCTATGGTCTTGATTTAATTCACGCTCATGTCAAGAGGTTTAAAAGTAAGGAAAATCTGAAAGTACCTCACATGGGCTGGAATACGATAAGTTTAGTAAAGGAATCATCACGTTTATTCGCACAATCATTGTTAGTTAATCCGAAATTTTATTTCGTACACAGTTACTTCGTAGAATGTAAAAACGAAGAAGATGTTTCTTCGACGGCGCATTATGGAGAGAAATTTACCGCATCTTTTGAGCGTGAAAATATTTTCGGTGTTCAGTTTCATCCGGAAAAAAGTCATTCTTTCGGAATGAGGATGTTTCAAAACTTTTTAAGTTTATGAGCGTAGATCATCGTATAATACCAGTTTTGTTGATTCAAAACGGTTCTCTGGTTAAGACTGTTAGATTTAGGAAGCCCACTTACATCGGTGATCCAATTAATGCGGTTCGCATTTTTAATACAAAGGAAGTGGATGAATTGATTATTCTAGATATCGAAGCTTCAAAAAGCAAAAGGGGTCCTGATTTTGCTCTAATACAAGAAATAGTTTCTGAGGCATTTATGCCTGTAGCATATGGTGGAGGTGTTTCCACATTGTCAGATTTAAAAAAGTTATTTCATTTAGGTGTTGACAAAGTAGTTATTAATGAGGCGGCTCTTCAATCAAATCAATTGATTAAAGAGGCTGTGTCAATTTACGGTTCTCAAAGTATAGTTATGTCAATTGACGTCAAGAAAGGCTTATTTGGAAATAGAAGGATTTATCGTCATTCTTTGTCACGTTTTGCTAAACATTCGTTACAATCTATTCTTGATTACGCTAAGTCTTTAAGTATCGGTGAGGTAGTTATTAATAGCGTTGATTTAGATGGTACAATGAAAGGTATGGACTTAGAGTTGATATCATTGGTTTCGAAAGATTTAGATATGCCAGTAGTAGCATTGGGCGGCGTGGGGTGTGTAACACATCTAAAAGAAGCTTTATCTGCTGGCGCCTCTGCAGTTGCTGCGGGATCTTTTTTTGTGTTCAAGGGTAAGCATAAAGCAGTTTTAATAAGTTATCAAAAATTCAGTAATGAGTAAAATATGTACGCGTTGTGTGATGGACTCCACAGCCAAAGAAATAGTGTTTGATAGTAATGGGATATGTAACTTTTGTCATGGTTATGAGGATAAATCTAGGGCAGAGGTTTTTTCTGATAAGCAAGGCACCGAACTATTAGATAGCTTGATGAACAAAATTAAAGAGTCACGAAGTAAGGAAGATTATGATGTTTTAATAGGTTTAAGTGGCGGTGTAGATAGTTCATATGTAGCGTATATTTTAAAAAAGAAATACAACCTAAGGATTTTAGCGGTTCATGTTGACAATGGTTGGAATACAGAACTATCTGTTGCTAATGTTGAGCGATTGGTTGATAGATTAGATATTGATTTGATAACCAATGTTTTAAACTGGAAAGAGTTTAGTGACATTCAAAGGGCATTTCTGAGATCTTCAATCTCCAATATAGAGATACCTACTGATCATGCTATTTGGGCAACTCTATTAAGGACCGCCTCCAAATACAAGATACCTTACATAGTTGCAGGAAACAATGTTGTTACAGAAGCAATTATGCCTGAATCATGGCTTTATGGTTCAAAAGATGCGCTGTTGATAAAGGATATTCACAAGAAGTATGGAAGCCTACCTTTGCGTACCTATCCTAAGCTTTCACTAATCGATTTCGTTCGTTTCCTCCTAGTAAAACGAATTAAATGGATTCCTCTATTGAATTATATCGATTTTAATAAAGCAAGTGCAAAAGAGTTACTAATCAAAGAATTAGGTTGGAGGGATTATGGAGGAAAGCACTATGAAAATATTTATACGCGCTTTTTTCATGCTGATTATCTTGTGACCAAATTCGGTTATGATTTACGAAAATCTTATTTTTCTGCAATGATTAATTCAGGTCAAATTAGTCGTTCGGAAGCATTATTAGAATTAAAAAAGCCGCCAATAGATAAGGCGCTCATGGACTCCGACAGAAAATATGTGATGAAAAAATTACAAATTGGCGAGGAAGAGTTTTCGAGTATTATTTCTGAGGAAGGTCGTGATTATAGTGAGTTCAAGAACACCAATAACTGGTGGATAAGGTTATCACCAATTGTGGCTTATGCGAAAGCATTAATCACAAAGGTTGAATAGTATGTCAAAAAGAGTTTGGCTTATAAATCAGTACACGATGCCTCCTGAATATGAAGCAAGAATTCAAACTTTAAAACGTGCGGAAAATCTGATAAGTAGAGGTTATGAAGTAACAATATTTTCTGGAAGTTTCATGCACAATATTAACAAGAGTATTCCTATTCCAAGTGGTCGTTACAAGGCTGCAGTCTATGAAGGATTGAGTTTTGTTCATGTAAAGATGCCTTCTTACAATGGAACTGTAGGACGTTTATGGAGTTCGGTTGTATTTAATGTAAACCTTGTAAGAATCACAAAAACCTTCAAGAAACCTGATGTTGTTTGTAAGGTAGCCACCGTTCCTTTTAGTAATATTTTTGTTGCTAGTGCGAAAAAATGGAAGTCGCTTCTAGTAGTGGATGTCTTAGATTTATGGCCTGAATCGTTTGTTAGTTATGGCCTACTCCCTAAAACTCATCCGATAATTAGTCTTGCTTACAGATTAGAATATTGGCTTTATCGAAAAGCAGATAGGTTGATTTTTAGTATGGAAGGTGGCATAGATTACGTTAGAGACAAAGGCTGGGATGAAGAGGCAGGGGGATCAATTGGTTTGTCCAAAGTGTTTCATATCAATAATGGTGTAGATATTTGTAAATTTGACTTTGACAAACAAACATATATATACACGGACTTTGATCTGGACAATACCTCTATGAAAAGTTTGGTGTATTTAGGTTCGATGCGCTTAGTTAACGACGTCAAGTTAATTATTGATGCTGCGCGATATTTAAGTAGACACAAGAACATTCAGATACTATTATTTGGGAATGGTGATCAAAGAGAATATTTAGAGAGATATGTGAAGGCGAATGGTATAAGTAACGTGATTTTCAAAGAGAAACGTGTAGATATAAAGTTAGTTCCTAGTATTTTGTCAAAAGCGTATATTAATATTTTAAACTACAAGCCAAACGATATTGTACGATATGGTGGAAGTCAAAGTAAAATGTTCCAATATATGGCTAGTGGAAAGCCAATACTAAGTAATATTGATTGGGGTTATAGTCCTATTAAAAAATATCATTTAGGTATTAGCATAAACATCGTAGATCCAAAGCATTATTCTGAATGCATGTTATCATTGATTGAACTACCACGTCAAGATTATTTAGAAATGTGTAAACGTTCTAGACGTGTTGCTGAAAAATTTGATTACTCGTTATTGTCGGAAAAATTCATAAAAATGATAGAATGATTAAATATGGAATAAAGATTGTTGAAGCAGCCGAGTCCGATTTGGACGATATCGTAGCTATACATATGCGTGCGTTCAGTGACTTTTTCTTGTCTTCATTAGGGGTGAGGTTTATGCGAGTTTATTATAAGTCATGTTTGCGCGCTAAAGAATCGATTTTCATTGTTATGAAAAAGGTTAATAGCAATGAAATAATAGGTTTTGCTATGGGTTCACTATATCCCTTCGGTTTCCATAGAAGGTTAGTGTCAAATAATTTTTTACGATTTTCGAGTTTTTTGCTCGAGGTTTTATTTTATTCACCCATGTCTCTTTTAAGACTACTTCATAATTTGAATAAACCAATGATAGAGAGAGAGGGACAAATTGAGTTATTGTCGATTTGTATTAGCCCCAAGTTTGAGGGTGAAGGCTTTGGAGGATTATTACTTGATGCTTTCGAAAATAGAGTAATGTTCAGTGGTGGAGTTTATATAACCTTGACAACGGATGTGTTGTATAATGAAGGTGTCTTAAAGTTTTACGACACACATGGATACGTAAAGGATCAAGAGTTTATCTCTTACCCTGATAGACCTATGTACCGCTTATTAAAAAAATTGAGAGAAGCCTAGGATGATCAATCTAATCATCACCGGCGGTGCCGGATTTATTGGCTCACACGTGGTTCGCTTGTTTGTAAACAAGTACAGCGAGTACCGCATCATCAATGTGGATGTGCTGACCTATGCCGGGAACCTGGAGAATTTAAGCGATATCGAGGATGCACCGAACTATGTGTTTGAGCGCGTGGATATCGTTGATGCTGCAGCCGTTGATGCGCTGTTTGACAAATACCAGCCGGAAGGGGTCATTCACTTAGCGGCGGAAAGTCATGTGGACCGCTCCATCAAGGATCCATTGGCCTTTGTGCGCACCAACATCTTGGGTACGGTGAATTTGCTCAACAGCTTTAAGCGCATTCATAAGGATTTCCAAGGCAACCGCTTCTACCACATCAGCACGGACGAAGTATATGGTACGTTAGGTAAAGAAGGGTTGTTTGAAGAGACGACGCCGTACGATCCAAACAGTCCGTACAGCGCCTCAAAAGCATCTTCAGACCACTTTGTGCGTGCCTATGGCGAGACCTACGGCATTCCTTATGTAGTGACCAATTGCTCGAACAACTACGGCCAGAACCAATTCCCTGAAAAACTCATCCCGCTCTTCATCAATAATATCGTGAAAGAAAAGCCATTGCCAGTATACGGTGACGGTCAGTACACAAGAGACTGGTTATACGTCTTAGATCATGCTCGTGCCATTGACCTGGTATACCACGAGGGCCAGAACGGCGAGACTTACAACATTGGTGGGTTTAATGAATGGACCAACATCGATCTGATCAAGGTGCTGTGCACGCAGATGGACGAGAAATTGGGCCGTGAAAAAGGAAGTAGCGAGAAGCTCATTACCTATGTGAAAGACCGCCCGGGGCACGACCGCAGGTATGCTATTGATGCGACCAAGATCAACAAAGAGTTGGGCTGGGCGCCTAGTGTGACTTTTGAAGAAGGACTATCCATCACCATTGACTGGTACCTTAGTAATGCGAAATGGTTGAAAAACGTTACTTCTGGCACCTATCAG
>Ga0209654_1001658_pt1 | contig 17188 bp, 27 predicted proteins | sample SaaInl1SG_22_DNA_FD_184646 | JGI IMG/M metagenome (GOLD analysis project Ga0209654, IMG submission 184646) | Marine microbial communities from expanding oxygen minimum zones in the Saanich Inlet - ESP_161SG_22_DNA (SPAdes) (version 2) | ecosystem: Environmental > Aquatic > Marine > Intertidal... | reverse complement strand
TGAAGAAGCTTTTATGAAGCTTGCAGAAAATGCAACACCTGGTAATAACTGGGTGATAGGTGAAACCAATCAAGTTCCACAGAAACTGGCAGAAATTGCAACTCAAATTGTTTATGAACATCAGAACGCAGAAGAAAATACAGATGAGTCTACATGAAGAAATGATTGCGGCTGATGGACTTCAATTCGAAGTTCGTAACTACCGTAAGAAAGGCCAGTACTCTTGGAATTGGTCATGTAATATCTGCGGTGACAGTGCAACCAACTCCCGTAAAGCACGTTTCTGGGTAGATGCTAAGCAAGGTTCTCTTGTATGTCACTGTTTTAACTGTGGTTATAGTGCACCATTTACTTTATATCTCCGCGATCATCATGCTCACCATGCCGAATCATTTCGGCGTTCAACGATTCGTGAAGCGGCACCAACCACCTTTGATATCGATAGACTCTTCAATCGTAAAGGTATCACCGATGATACCCTTTTGAAGTTATTCTACATTGACAAATATTCTGACACAAAGCAGTGGCTCAATCACCTCACAATGAAAAAAATTAAGCTCAAAAAGTATAATATCAAAAGACTAGTAAATTTACACAAGGATTATCATGAAATACGATAATGACAAAGCTCCGCTTGCTCTTATACCATCAGAAACGTTGACTCAAATTGCTCATGTTTTTGGATTTGGTGCTAAAAAATATGCTGTGAATAATTGGCGCAAAGATGCGGATAGTACTGAATGGTCTCGCACCTATTCTTCTATTCAACGCCACTTAAATTCATTTTGGCAAGGCGAAGATATTGATCCGGATTCTGGATTGTCTCATTTAGCACATGCTGCAACGCAGATTATGATTCTTATGATTCAACAAGAAGAAGGCAAAAACATGGATGATAGATATAATAAAAATGAATCAAAAAGAAGCCGCAAAAATAATCAAAGAGTATGAAAAACTTGTGAATGAAGGCAAAGCAGAAGATAAACGAGCTTTAGTAGAAGAAGCTCGAGCCATAAATCATAAGTATTGGATGAAAGTATTTAAGAGATTAAAATGAAAAAAGAAATTGAATATCAAATGTCTCCACAGGAGTATGGTCTTATTGATTACAAATTTAATGAAGGTAATCTCTTAGCAGAATTTACACAGTATGTAAATGGAACTTATAATGAGCATTACTCAAAGAATAAATTTCAGGCAACTGAATTCATTATTGACGGTGGTCATGGCGAAGGTTTTACTATTGGTAATTGTATGAAATATCTACAGCGTTATGGTAAGAAAGAGGGTAAGAACCGCAAAGACCTTATGAAGGTTTTACATTATGCTCTCATTGCCATGCATGTTCATGATCTGGAGAATGAAGAATGATTGGAACGCTAGCACTTTATTTTTTATTATTAGGTCTTCTTTTGGTATTACTATACTATGGAAAAATTGAAGGCGAAGAAGAACATAACTATTACAGAAAAAAATATCAGGAAAAAAGAAAGAATGATGATGAGTGAAAATTGGGTTAAAGATATGAATAACTTCCATGAGTACTATGGTATTCATGACGCAGTTAATGCAATGGATGATGAAAAGCTCAAGCAATTCCTCATCTTTCGTTTGGCATTTCTTAAAGAAGAATTGGATGAAACATTTGCTGCATTTGGTAATAAAGACCCTGAAGAAATTGTAGATGGTCTTATTGATTTATGCGTTATTGCAATTGGTACATTAGACTTATTTAAAGTTGATGCACAAAAAGCATGGAAAGAAGTATTACTCGCTAACTTATCTAAAGAAGTTGGCGAAAAACCGGAACGCCCAAACCCGCTGGGACTACCGGATCTTATTAAACCTGCGGGATGGAAAGCACCAAATCATGGCGGAAATTCTGGAATTCTCACCAAAGCCACGTCTAGGAAATAATTCACTACTTCCTAGAGTAGCAGATGTTCGAGCTCATTTTATTAGTGAGCTTATTCATGAAAAATATACTACTGATCGTAATGGCGGTAAAACAATTGAATTGCTTGGAGCATGCTTCCTTGCTGATGAAGATTCTATCTTTGGATTACCAAATGTTTCTTATATCGAAGCTGAGATCGATTGGTATTTAGGACAATCAACAAATATCTACGACATATATCCTGAAGGTGAGAAAGAACCACCACAGGCATGGGTAGCAACTGCTAATTCTCATGGCGAAATCAATTCGAACTATGGTTATCTTATCTTTGATGATAAATTTTACAATCAATATGATCGTGTTGTGGATGAACTAGCAAATAATCCAGATTCTCGTCGTGGTACTATGGTTTATAATCGTCCATCTATCTGGGTAGAGTTTAATGACAATCAAAAGAATGATTTTATTTGTACCAATGCTGTAACATATTATATCCGGGATGGTCAGCTGCATGCAGCCGTTCAGATGCGTTCTAATGATGTTGTCTTTGGATATAAGAATGATTATGCTTGGCAGAAATTCATTCAGAAGCAGCTTGCAAAAGATCTGGAAGTAGAACCAGGACAGATTATTTGGCAGGTTCAAAACCTTCATGTTTATGAAAGACATTTTAATCTCGTAAATTAATTCACTCTTATAGTATAATCTATATATGATAAACAAAAAAGAAAAATTAATCCTAATCGATTGCGATGGCGTCCTTTTGGATTGGATGTATGCATTCCAAACATGGATGGAAACAATTCACAGGATGCTTCCACATGATTCGGATACATATGATATATGTGAAGCATACGATGTTCCAAACCAAGTAATGGAAGACTACATCAAAGAGTTTAATAATTCAGCTGCAATTGGTTTCTTACCACCACTCAGGGATGCAGTGTTCTATGTTAAGCAACTTCATAAACTTCATGGTTTTGAGTTTCATATGATTACATCACTATCAAAACATAAGCATCCACAGAAACTCAGAGAACAGAATATTGAATATCTCTTCGGAAAAACTATAGTCACCGACTATAAATACCTTGATACAAATGCAAGGAAAAACAAAGTTCTTGCAGAATACAGTGGTTCAAATTGTTTCTGGATCGAAGACAAACCTGAAAATGCATATGATGGTTTGAAAGCTGGGTTAAACCCAATCTTGGTAGCACATGATTATAATAGTAAATGTGATGATCTTCCAAGATTTTGGAAATGGAAACAGATTTATAACCACATTTTGGAAACCTTAGGACATGACACTTAGAATTACACCTATCAATTCAGTAGGTAGAAAAACAAGAGATTATCATGGCATCGATTTTGATTCTGATGCAACGCGTCTTAAAACAAAAATTTACTACGACGGAAATGGTAATGCCCGTATTCTGTCAGAAAAGTATTCGTTAGAAGCTATCAATCAAATTATGGATACGATTGATACTGGCAAAGAACAAACTATCACGGCTACTCCAGCAATTTCTAAGGTTACAAAAGATCGTGTATGGCTCGCCGATCATAATGAAAAGTATAACAATATAGACACACCAGACTATGGCAACTCTGATGCATACGCACTAAGATATTGTCTAGCTCAAAGTCATGCATCTGGCTGGTGTACGCAGGCTGGTGTCAATACGTTTGATATAAATCAATCACTCAATCGACTAGTCATTGCTAACCTTGATACGCCATATAGATATGCTTCTATCGATCTTTCTGGTGGTCCAGTCGTTTTTACATTTAATGATATGCCTGAAAAACAATCTGATCATTATGTCACTGTACAATGGTTTGATATGTTTGGTAAGCACGTAGGTTTTCAACACATATGTGATGGTGATACAACCGTTGCCGTGTGTAGAGAAGGTGATTCAGTAGATGGTGTGGATCATACACAAATATTTCCTGAAACATATGGTGTCGGTCTTATAAGAGTACAACGAATTGTATCTAATAATTGGACTGATCCCACTGCTAACATAATCAGTACTCGCACCGCAGATAGCGTAAGTATGTGGAACGTAAATCCAAATGACTATGGTCTACCACTCAAGGTAGGTACATCTGGCGAGTCTGTAAGATATATGCTCAATGCCATGGATCCTGATGATTTTACGGCATACACTGACAAGCTTCTCGAATATATCATTGATGATCTCAATGATGAGGATACTGCCATTGCAAATTCATTTACAAATAGTGAAAGCATCACACAATCCTTCAGGGTAAACGTAGTTGAAACTATGAAGAACGAACAAGAAGGGTCAAGACTTTCTAATGGTTGGGTTCGTAGAACATATGAAGACTACAATGATAGTGACTGGATGGAAGCTGCTTTCAGACAAAGAAGTGGTATTTGGTTACTTCCACTCAATATAGATTCTTGTGGAGTAGAGTACGGAACACTTTATTTCCCAAACAGAGAATTTTATTTTACAATGCCCGCCGTCAACGCATCTTATTTTTGGTCATTTACAGTATATAACAAGCTAAACTATATGGATAGTACGCGTGAATATACTGGATCGCAATTAGGACTGACACCTGGTCCTGATGGTTACAAGATTTTTGTAACTCGAAATCGTCCAGCAAACTTAAACAATGCTGCAGGTGAATATTGGTTACCTACACTTGACACATCACATAGGACAGTTTTCCGTGTGTACGGAAGTGATGGTAATCGCGTACAAAACCTAAGTAAAATAACCCTACTATAAAAAATGGAAAAAGCGAAATGAAAAAACGTGTATCAGCATATAAAGTGCTAACAGAACTTTGTGAAGAAGCGATCTACATTCATCAATTACCTAATGTCGATGAAGTAATTAAATACATTGCTACAGTTTCAGATTTTAAACATCTGGACAAGCGTGAAATTAATAAGATTATGAACAAGGTTATGTTAAGCTATGCGCCTGAAAAACAATAACACCAACGAAATGCCCGATTGGGTAACTCCACAAGACACAAGTATAGGTTTTCTCGGACTCGGAAAATTGGGTAAACCGGTTTTTGATACTATGTGCGAAGAATTTCCACATTGTGATGGTTACGATCCTGTACATACTCCTGAAAAAACACTTGAAGAAGTTGTAAAGGGTAAAGACTTTGTTTTCATTGCAGTTCCTACACCGCACGAAAAACAATATGATGGTTCCCAACCTACATATGACTTGCCTGTAAAGGATTTTGACTACACAATCCTTAAAGAAGTTCTTATTGAGCTCGATCAAGTGTTAGATAAGAATACACTCGTATGTCTTATTAGTACAGTACTTCCTGGTACAATACGTAATCAATTACTTCAGTATGTAAACAACTATCGTTTCGTTTATAATCCATATCTCATTGGTATGGGTACTGTAAGAAGTGATTTTCTAAATCCTGAAATGATGATTGTTGGATCTGATAATCCTAAAGATGCATATGAATTAAAGATGCTATATGATTGGTTGCTGACAAGTGAAGTTCGTTGGGAAATTGGAACTATTGAAGAAGCTGAATGCATCAAGGTTTTCTATAATACATTCATCAGTGCAAAACTTGGTTTGGTCAATATGATTCAAGATGTTGCTCATAAAGTTGGTAATATCAATTCAGAGAATGTTGCTATGGCTTTAGCAAACTCAACATATCGAATCATGAGTCCAATGTATATGAAACCTGGTATGGGTGATGGTGGACCATGTCATCCACGTGATAATATTGCCTTACGTAAACTCGCTCAAGATCTTGACCTTGGTTATGATTTGTTTGCAGAGATTATGAAAGCCCGTGATATGCAAGCCAAAAACATGGCAGATTTCTTATCACAGTTTGATATGCCAGTTGTAATTATGAATCGCAACTTCAAACGTGAGACACAGCTTGAAGATGGTTCTCCATTTACATTGGTTGGTTCCTTTATTGATGATGTACAGTATGAGCATGTTTCTGCGGTTCCATCAGTATATCTCTATGGCTTTGGAGTTACTGAAGAAGATTGGGCACCATGTAGTATAATTGTAGATGTAACACGCCAATATGTAACAAAGCGTGATGACATTCGAGTCATTCATTATGGAGATACGAGTTGCGTAAACTAAAATTTAAGAAGCCGGCTGGACAAAAGCCAAAGTTGCCAAAGGGTCAATATGGTTTTGTCATTGGTAATGGTACATCTCGTAAAGATATGGACATTAAGATGCTATCAGAGTATGGTATCATCTTTGCTTGTAACTGGTTTTTCAAGAAAGAGTTCAGACCACATGTATTAATTGCATCAGATGAACCTATTACCAAAACTATTCTCAAGGTGCATGAAACATATTCACGCCGCAACTGGTTTTACACATGGTTTCCAAAGCCTGGAACTGGTTCAAAGAAAATTCCAACACCAGAAAAATTTGCGGCTGGTCCATCAGCAACATTTATTGCAGCACATACATATGAATCACCTAAGATCTTTTTGATTGGCATGGATTTCTTTGGTTTTGAATCACCTAAAGATATTAACCAACCAGAAAATAATGGTGTAATGAATAATTTATATGAAGGTGAAAAGCATTATGCCAAACCACCTGAAGATAAAGAGCAAGTAAATGGTGCACCAACATTTCGTAATTGGCAAAGACGTTATCAGTGGATTATTAAAAACTTTCCACAGATTGAGTTCTATCACGTAAATCCATTTGAAGGTAAATCACCACCACGTTTGGTTGGCTTTGACAACTTTCATCAAATTACATATGAGAATTTAGTAGAACATATTGAGAACGATGCAGAACTCGTAGACATTAAAGAAGTTACACCTGATGATAAAGCCAATGCATATGCTCCGAATCCAGATGATGAGAGGTCTGTGATTGAAAGACAACTCGCTGGCCAAGAAAATATTATTTATGAAGATTTTCTAACACCACAACAAGTATGGGATATCAGAAAAGGTGCATTGGCTGAGCAAATGAAAATGGGTCCAGTTGAATCAAAAGATGCTATGCTCCAATTAGAAATAGGTCAACATATTGTTATGATTCCATGGCTTGGATATATTGAAAATGGTCATGCTAAATTGCCTACTGAAAAGATGATGCGAATCGCTTTTAAAGAGGAATACAAAGATAGACCAATTCCACAAAAGTTTTTGCAACAACAAACACCACCGAGTCTTGTACCACCTCCACCACCTAAGAAAAAGAAGCTTGGCGGCCTTCCACCGCCCCCATCCGTATAAATAATGTATGATATTAAAATGGCTTGTGTTATTAACAGCACTCACTGTGTCCGTAGTAGCGGCATGGTATTCAATCGCTGGATTGGCAGCAATCTTCGCTGCTGCAGTAATACCTGTCATAATTATGGGAGCAGCTCTTGAAACTGGTAAACTGGTTGCAGTCACTTACTTACACCGTTTCTGGGATGAAGCTCCTAGGCTATTGCGTGGTTATCTTACTTTCGCTGTTGCTTTCCTCATGTTCATCACATCGATGGGCATCTTCGGATTCTTGTCGAAAGCACACATCGAACAGACCTCAATCGTCGGAGATAACGGTGTGCAAATTGCCAGACTTGACGGAAAAATCGAGCGAGAACAAAGACAAATCCGAGACGCAGAAAAAGTCATCGGACAGCTCGACCAACAAGTCCAAAAGCTCATCGACTACGACCGCATCCGCGGAAGTGAAGGAGCTTTGGCTACGAGAGCTGATCAAAAGCCTGAGAGGGATTCGCTAGCAATAATCATCTCTACGGCTGAAGATAGTATAGACAAATTAGAACAAGAAAAATTAGTACTTGACAAGGAACAAATTGCGATAGAAGCGGAAGTCGGCCCTATCAAGTACATTGCAGAATTAGTATACGGCGAAACTGACCGATCAATATTAGAAGATGCAGTAAGATGGGTAATCATCGTGTTGGTGATTGTATTTGACCCATTAGCAGTTGCGTTATTGATTGCTTGGAACGATATTATTAAGCGTGAAAGGACTTCAAGAAAGGTTGAAGTTACTGAGCCAAAAAGTTTTGAGCAGATCATGGAAGAAACACCAGACTTCTTTACAAAAGTTGCAGAAGTTCTAGGTGGTGAATCTGAAGAGTCTATTGAAGTACCAGAAGAAGTACTTGAACAAATGCCTTCAGATTCTTGGCGGAAGAAGAAAAAGAAAACCGGCGGCCAGTAACTCAAATTTGAGTTATGGATCAGTTTATGATAATCCTATTAGAATTCGGGCTACCAGTCGCGGCAGCCGTTATAATGGGAATCTTTATTTACATCATCTTAAGATATATCCTATCATCAATCGTTGGACAAGTTCAAGGTATGTCAGGTATTGTCAAAGCTCTTGACAATCGAGTCAAAACCATGAACAACGATATGATTAAACTAGACATCCTTATATCTCATACATTGGATTTAACACCTGACGCGGAAAGAATATCACGCGCAGATGGCAAGGAGGATGCAAGACGTGACTGATAGAGCAAAAGAAATGTTTCGCAAATCTATTGGACCATACCTATGGTCTGGTAAAGATTTGTTGAAAGCAGCAATCTTAGGAATTGGAATCGGAGTCTTAATCGGATGGATGTTGTAACTATACTTCAACAGTATGGCTTTCCAACTTTAGCAGCAATTGCAATGGGTTACTTTATCTTCTTTGTGTATAACTTTATTACAAAAGAAGTAAAGGTGAAGCTGAGTGAGATGAATGTAGTTCTCATCGGTCTGATCGATAGGATCAGAATGCTGGATAACGATCTAATTAGACTACGTTCTAAGATCGACACAGCAATAACATTGAAAGAAAAAAATGAAAAGCGTAAGTAAGATACTTTTCTTTCTCGCACTAGCATTTCCTGTATATGCTAGCGAGTTGACATATGATTTTGGAAATCCAGCATTTAAAGGAAATGGTGGTTACTCAACGCACGTATTGAGTATTGAACAATTACAGTATCAAAGAAAACAACAAGTCGAAGACGAGCTTAAAGCCGAACAAGCCCGTCTCGAGAGAGAAGAGAATAGTAAAACTATAAACAAATTCGTTGCAAACGTAGAGTCTCGAATCTACGCCAATCTTTCCAAACAATTGGTTGATAATATGTTTGGTGAGAGTTGTAATTCAAGCACGGAAGATTGCCCGTTGAGTGGTACAGCTACCGTTGAAGGTGCTGAGATCTATTGGGTTCGCGATACTACAGCAGAAACAATCTCCCTTACAGTGACTGCAAATGATGGAACTATCACTGAACTTGTAGTACCTATTGGAGACTTTGCCTTTTAGGAGTTCGGATGAATAAACTTTCCACCATAATTGCGAGTCTTGCACTTTCAGCTTGTACATCACTAACGGTTTTTGATGATACAGTTGGTAATGCGCCAGTTACGGTGGGTATCTCACTTCCAACTCATGAAAGATTGGTGAGTTTGCCTGAGATCGATGGACCAGTTATTACTATTTCAGTTTACAATTTTCTGGATAAAACTGGTCAAAGAAAACCAAGTGAGAAGTTTTCACAGTTAAGCTCTGCAGTCGGTCAAGGTGCTGAAGTATGGGTTATACAAGCATTGAAAGATGCTGGTTATGGTGGGTGGTTTAAGGTAGTTGAACGAGTTGGTCTTGATAATCTTGTCAAAGAAAGACAATTGATTCGATCAACAAGAGAATCATATGAAGATAAAGATGTGAGATTGAAACCACTTCTTTTTGCTGGACTTATCATTGAAGGTGGTGTAATTGCATATGATTCAAATGTCACGTCAGGTGGTAATGGTGCACGATACTTTGGTATTGGTGCTTCTGAAAAATATAGAGTTGACCAAGTCACAGTAGCAATGAGAGTTGTTTCTGTTCAGACGGGTGAAGTGTTACTCACTGTCTCTGGTACTAAGACAATTGCTAGTATGAGAGAAGGAGTAGATGTATTTCGTTTCATAGATATGGGAACGAGAGCAGTGGAGATGGAGAGCGGCGTTGCTCAGAATGAGCCAGTAAATTATGCAGTAAGATCCGCAATAGAACATTGTGTGATCGAAATAGTGAACAAAGGCCAGAACAATGGTCTTTGGAAATTTAAGGAGAAGGAAGATGAGAAAATATCTCAGTAAAATCTTTGTCATCACTTTAGTATCGACCTTTGCATTTGCAAACGATATCTATGTTGAGCAGTCTGGCGACAACTTGACATTAGACATTAATCAAGATGGTCAGAATAACCAAGTTGGTAATTCAACCACTGATGCATCTGTAACAGGTTCTACTACTTCGTTAAACATTGATCAGGTAGGTGATTCGAACATAATTCAATTTGATGTGAATGGTTCGACTTTCACTGGTACGATTAACTTAACTGGTAATAGTAACGATATTGATCTGACTTGTGATAGCGGTGGAACTAATAGTTCTTGTGACAATGTCACAGCCTCAATTACAATGACAGGCAGTTCGAATGACGTTGATTTAGATATTGGTGAAACTTCTGACGCTGAAGGAAGTACAGTAACTATCACTGGTGAAACCGGTTCAGATTCGAACACGATTGCCGCAACAGTTGATGGTACAAGCGCTGTATTAACTTTGACAGTGGACGGAGATACGAACAATTACCTGATTGATATCGATGGTGATGGTGATATTAATGGTCATACATTGATTCACGATCATACCGGCGGTACAGGTGATATCGATATTTCACAATCAGGTATCTATGACAACGCAATCGATCTGACTACATCTGGTGATGGACATGATATCGACATTATTCAAACTGACTAGTTTTATCTTACTGGTTTTTACTGCCAATGCATATGCACTTGAGTCGATTGGTGACATACTAATTCAAAAAGGTAATGCAGTGATAGTTCATAATACAGAAGATAAGATTGCTACAGAGGGTTTGGATATATTTTCGTACGATGTTGTGAAAACCGGAAACGGCAGAACAGCAATCGAATTTGTTGATGATACAAGAGTTGATGTAACAGAGCATTCAAAACTTATTATTGATGAGTTTGTATATGACCCCAATACGAAAGTTGGCAGCCTTGCCATAAAGGCTGGTCTCGGAACTATACGTTACGCTTCGGGTCAAATAGCGAAATCCAACCCGCAGAAGGTGTTAATTTCTACACCGACTGCGGTGATTGGTGTAAGAGGAACTGATTTCAGCATGACTGTTGATGAGCTTGGTTCTTCTACAATTATTCTTCTTCCATCTTGCGATACTAATGGCAATTGTTATGTGGGAGAAATATCGGTTGAATCCGATGCTGGTCAAGTCATATTGAATCAAGCCTTTCAAGCGACAGTGGTATCTACATTCGAATCGCGTCCCATGAAGCCGGTGCTCCTTGAGCTAACTGAAGATATGATTGGAAACTTGTTGATTGTTTCTAGGCCAAAAGCCTTTGATGATTATGAAGAATTTCAAGAAAGAGCTAATGCTCTTGATATTGATTTTCTAGAGTTTGAAATCAAAGTAGATTTTCTAGAAGAAGATGAAGAACAATGGGAGACTGGCCTTGATGTTGACTTCCTTGAACAGAACTTTCTTGTAGATATTCTAGACCAAATCAACGAACAACTTGCAGCAGAGATGCGTGATGAGTTTACAAAGCAAAGAACTACTGGTGCTGTTGTGACCGGTAGGAATGAAGTCAGTGGTGTTGTCATACTTGATGACAATGATCGTTGGCTCTATCAAAGAGAAGGATCGTCAAATTATTTACAACTTCGCCTAGATAAAGAATATGGTTATGTAATTAGCTTTGTTCAAGGTGATGTAGAAGTAATTAACGATAGAGTTGGTGAAGGCACTAATAACATTTACATTTATCAGTCTAATTAGTTTTTCAGCTTTTGCAGAAAATAGTATATATGTAGAGCAAACAGAAGATGATAATTTGAATCTTAAAATACATCAAGAAGGTGATAACAATATAGTCGATATGTATGACACAAGCTCATACATTGAAGGTATTAACATGCACTTGCATCAGCACAATGTGTTAAACAATAGTTTGACTAATAAGATTGAGCTTTGGCATATTGACTCAGGCAATTCAATTAAATGGGGTCAAGGTGCAGCAACATGTATAACTTGTACATCATTTACGACTGATGTCAATGATGATGATATTGGTGGACAATATGCTTTGATAGATATACATGGAACTGGAAATAATATTGCTGGAACTCAAATGAATGCTGGTGATGGTTCACACTCATCTCAGCTTTATATATGGAGTGACAATAATGATATTGTCATAAAGCAGAAAAATGATAACGATAAATCACTTGTTCTATACACATTTAATGATGATAATGACGTGTCGATAACACAAAGAAATTCAGCTACACACAGTGCAACTATTTCACTTGATGGATCTCACGGTACTTCACTTAGTCTTACACAACATGGAAATACATCGCAGAGTTATTCCCTATCACAGAATTGTCAAACAAATGGTGGATGTTCTGTATCGGTAACACAGGGCAATTAAATAAAATTTAATGGAGAAAAATTATGGATCTCGTACAAGCATGGAATGAACTATCATATTTAGATGGCATACTATTCACTCTTTGGTTAGGCATCCTCTATATCGGTAAAAAGAAAATCGATAAGTGGTTAGACTAAATGAAGTGGCTAACACACTGGTCTGCGGCGCTTGTCACACTCGTCGCCTTATCGTTTTACGGATTTTCTGACCCTTATTTAAAAGAATTACTGCGACTCAAATCCTTTGATGTCGTACAACAATACGATAAAATTCAACCATCCGAGAATGTGGCTTTCCTAGAAATAGATGAAGCTACAATTGAGAAGTATGGCCAATGGCCATTCAAACGCGACGTCATGGCAGAGTTCATACAGCGTCTCAGAATAGATGGTGCAGGTGTGATTGTTATTCCTATTTTGTTTTCAGAGGAAGACAGACTAGGTGGAGATGATGCTTTATCTGATGTAGTGCAAGGAAATGGTGTAGTATTAGCACAAGTAGGAACTACACAAACAAATAAGAATGCTGTTTCACGCGGTGTTTCTATGATAGGTGACCCACTTCCATGGATGTATGCATGGCCTGGAATGTTGGGACCTATAAAGGATTTACATATTGCTGATGGCGTTGGTGTATTGAATACTGCTCCTGAAATTGATGGTGTAGTAAGACGAGTCCCATTGCTGATGAGAGTAGATGATGATGTATACCCATCGATTGCATTTGAAACGGTGCGTGTTGCAGTTGCTGATCCAAGTTATCAGGTAAAATCCGGAGCTGGTGGAATCATAGCAGTACGTATACCTGCTTATAAGACCGTGTACACGGACCCGCGGGCACGGGTGTGGATACGATGGAACAAGGAATTTATGAGAGTCAGTGCATCATCTGACTCATTCAAGGAACTTCAAGGCAAGATAGTAATCATTGGTTCTACAGCCGCTGGAATCGGTAGTATTATATCTACACCAAAGGGTGAAAGCTTTTCTCATAATGTGATTGGTACTACTATTGATACTATAGCTTCAGGAGATACAATACAGAGACTTGATACATCACTTTTCTTGGAGTACGGCGCAAGTATACTCCTAGGAATGATTTTAATTATACTTTCCACGGTGTGTGCATATTATATCTCAGGAATAGCAATTGTAACTATACTAGCAGGTTCTTCTTATGCATCATACCACATGTTTATGAATCATCTTCAATTGTGGGATGCATCGTGGATTATTATAGTTACTATGATTGTGGGTATTCATGCAATTTACAATAGATTTGTAAAAGAATTTAGATTACGCCAACAAATAAAGAAACAATTTGAAACTTATCTCGATCCAAGGCAGGTTTACTTACTGCAGAAAAATCCTGAGTTACTGAAACTTGGTGGTGAAAGAAAAGAAATGTCATTTCTTTTTATGGACATTGTAGGTTTTACACCAATATCGGAATACTACAAAAACAAAGATGATCCAGAAGGATTGGTCGAAGTCATTAACGAATATCTCAATCGCATGTCGGCTATAGTGTTGAAGAACGGTGGTACGATTGATAAGTATATGGGTGATTGTATTATGGCATTTTGGAATGCACCATTACCATGCTACGATCATGCAGATAAAGCAGTTTTGACGGCAATTGAATGTGCAGAGGAAACTGAAAGACTAAAAGAAATTTATAGAGAAAAAGGATTACCAGATATTAATATCGGTTCAGGTGTTAATACTGGAGATTGTATTGTAGGTAATATGGGTTCTGATTCGAGATTTGATTACTCAGTTATTGGAGATGCTGTGAATCTTGCAGCAAGACTCGAAGCCCAAACGCGAAACTACAAAGAAGGTGATGGCATTGTTTCGACATTGTTCTCACAATATACATATGAGCAACTCACGCTCTGTGAATCAGAAGAGGTGGATAGGATAAAAGTAAAAGGTAAGGAAGAATTGATTACCATTTACAAACCAAAAAGACCCAACCAGTGATTTACTGGTGGGTCTTCCTGTCGGGTTTTATAACCTGTTATTGGCTATTGCATACCTTTAGTCAGCGGCTAGGCTTTTGAAGTAATCTTCGAGATCATCATCATCTGATGCAGCTGCCTTTGTATCAGTCTCTTTCGATTCAAATACTTGTGCAAACTCTGCTTTAGTTGTTGAAGTTTCAGCGGTAGGAACCGGTGTTTCTACTTGTTTTTCAATTGGACGATCGCCTTGATAGTCATCACCAAGAACTTGGATCAGTTTAGCTTTTAACTCATCATATGATTTGAATTTATCTTCACCAATCAAGTCATGCACATCGTGTTGAGCTTCGAATACTGCACGCAGTTTATCTTCAGTCTCACTTAATGGTGCAACTTTTTCAAATGTAGATGCATCATAATTCCAGTAACCACCAACCATTTTGATTTTGATACGGAAGTTAGCACCAGCAATCAAGTCAAATGGATTGATTGGATCTTCATCAGCAAATTCAGGTTGCATAGCAGACATGAGTTTTTCAAAGATTTTCTGACCAAACTTGAAGATCTTTACTTTACCTTCATTTGATGGGTCATTTGGGTCATTCAAAACTAATACGTTTGCATAATATGCCGTACGGCGTTTTTGCTTACGTGCGATTTCTTTGTTTGCTTCAATTCCAGAATTCCAAAGTTTGGAATTATATTCTGAAACTGGATCAGTTTGACTGATAGTGGTAAGAGAGTTTTCAATATACCATTTACCAGTAGGACCTTGGAAACCATGGTCATATACAGTTACCCATGGTGTTTTACTTGGATCTTTACCAGGTAAGAATCGAACTACGGCATAGCCAGTTCCATCTTTACCCATACGAGCTTTCCAAATGCGGTCATCATCATATGATTTAGTTTCGGTGTTTTGTTTAAGCGATTGTGCCAGTTGGTCAAACTGAGCGGTGCGATTTTTTAGATAGTCATCAAAAGACATGTTATTTCTCCTGTAGTTGTTTTTTGATAGGTTCAATGTTTGCTGATTCAAGTAGTAGATTTACCATATTCACCACTTCATCTTTGTTTACGAGTTTGTCAAGGTAATATGTATTTACAGGTTTTGAATACTCTAATTGTTCATACCAAATTGGTGTGATATTTTTCGATAAACAATACTGTGATATCATATAACTAGAGCGAACCACTTGAATGCTCATTCTACGAGCAAATGCAAGGTGTTCACTACCCATACCACGTGGTTCCTTACCCATAGCAAGATGCCATAGTTTTAGTTGGTAGTTAACCCAACTTAATAAAGAATCCTTTGTGGATTTACGCATGATAAAGTGGTCTGCACGTTCAAATCCAAGCATATTGCTAAATTGATTCATGAGTACAACATAGTCATCCATGTTTTCATGCATATCATTAAATGTTTGGAAATCTAAGAAATCAAATTTACCAGCTTCATGAAATTCTTTGATGTCATAATTCCCATCAAAGTGTAAATCCTTGATGTGAAATGCTGCAAGTTCGTTTTCAAATTTAAGATTGTGCTTATCTGCCAAGTCTTGACAGAACTTTGTAGCACCACTTCTTGGTTCAGCTACAACGAGCATGAGAGTTTTCTTTCATTCATAGTTTCTCCGTTTCGTCGAAGTTGAGTTTAAAGTCTTCCTAGGACATGAATACATCGCGAGCAATGTCTTCATAATATTTATAGTCAAGTTTCTGTAAAACAAATGGACTATAATTCTTTACTTTTCTTATATAGTCAGGCCATACAAATGGTAACTGACAAACCTGTTCATGCTTCTGAAGAAACGGGAACAGCTGATCTAATAATACTACGGTTTCAAGATTTATTTCGTCTTCCATCACTTTTTTATGTATAAGCGGAATACTGTCATGAGCAACCATCAGACAATCGGGTGGGCCTGCTCGTTTTATCGTGTATAAATCTTCTTTAAATTTTTTTGGAAGGTTCTTGAAGTGTGCTTGGTATTCTTCCATTTTTACCTTTGACATGTTTCTGATCCAACATTTAGGATCTTCAAGAAAATGCGATAAAAAGAAATCTACTAAGTCTTTCTTCTCTATGATTTTGGTAAGCTTTTCAAATGAATAGACATCTTGCCTTTTTTGATAGGCATCAGTACTCGCATTGACTTTTCCATTGTATTTGAAAAAATCATAATCAGTCGAGAAATGTCTTTGTAAAGCAAGGTATGTAATGTATACCTCATAACCAAATCGTGTCATGCTACCGTATTAATTTTATATTTCAACATATTCATTTCAAGAGCATCCCGTTCAATCTTTTCTTTGATTGCTTTCGGTAAAATTTGCTTCATGCTCTCAGGTTCAATATTATATTTGACGCATATATCAAGTACTGCATCGATGTATGTACCACCGCCATACTTTACAATATCTTCAATTTCATTTGGCAACTTTTTAATTTGTACGCCAAAATCACTGTCACTAATTCTTCTCATCGAATAACTCCATTTGTGCCGATTTTTGTATCGCTGCTCGAGCAAGACGACCAAGGATTTGATCCATTGTAGTCACATTGCGTTCTTCATAATATTCGGCAATGATTTCAAGGATGCGAAGCTTTTCTTTTTCTGGTGATTGAGAAGTTTCGAAAAAGGTGATGATATCATTCATCACATCTTCAACATCCGTTGGTCCTATATATTCACTCATCCATTCTTTCTTTCTTCTACTTTATTGTAAAACATAGCAATCCTGTTTTTAAGTCTTTCGACCCACGGAATTACATGTTTACCATCTA
>Ga0209654_1001657_pt1 | contig 17193 bp, 14 predicted proteins | sample SaaInl1SG_22_DNA_FD_184646 | JGI IMG/M metagenome (GOLD analysis project Ga0209654, IMG submission 184646) | Marine microbial communities from expanding oxygen minimum zones in the Saanich Inlet - ESP_161SG_22_DNA (SPAdes) (version 2) | ecosystem: Environmental > Aquatic > Marine > Intertidal... | reverse complement strand
TTGTGCTCCGGAACGCGTTCGCTCAACTGAAAATGTGCGAATAGTTTCTCTTGATAGTCTTTTTTTCCTTGCATAAATAAAGATATGAAATTTATCAATATCTTAGACTTGTGCAACAGGCACAATGTATAAAAATAATGCCAAATTAGGTGCTTAATCAAAGGTTAGTGCACTTTTTTTACGTCTGATTTTCCTACGGAAAATCCTCGCACACAAAACCGCACTATTCTTATACTAAACCGTTAAACGAAACTCTAAAAAAATCATTTCAACAATCCAATAACATCCCGAAACTTCTTTTCTTCAGCATAATCTATAGCTGATTTCCCCTCATTATCTTGAATAGTAGCATCTGCATTATGCTTCAACAATAGTTCCACCATTTTAGTTTGTCCGTACATACTAGCGAAAATTAAAGGTGTATATCCCAAATTATTTTGCGCATTAATGTTGGCGCCTTTTTTTAATAACAGTTTTGCCAAGGTTGTATTACCTTTAAAGGCTACACCAATTAATGCTGTATTGCCGGAACCATCAGTATCATCAACAGGGGCATTGTACTCTAAAAGCGTTTCAACAATATCTTTTTTATCAAAATAGGCTGCAAAAATGAGAGGGGTGAACCCTCTAGAATCTTTACCGTTTACCAAATTTGGATGTAGTTTTAACAAGGTTTCTACCCTATCTTTCTCTCCGGATTGTATAGCTCCAAAGAAATGTGTAATGTCATTCATAGTAATTCAAACATAAAACAAAATTGGGACAAACATTATAAAAACATTTATCCCAATTTCTACTATTAACCAACCAAACTATTTTAAATCAAATCTATCTAAGTCCATTACTTTAGCCCAAGCAGCGACAAAATCTTTAACGAATTTTTCTTCGCCATCGTTAGCACCGTAAATTTCACAAACTGCTCTTAGTTCTGTATTAGATCCAAAAATTAAATCTGCTCTTGTACCTTTAAACTTAAGCTCACCTGTGCTGCGATTACGCCCTTCAAAATGTGTTTCGGCAGGTGATGTTTCGCTCCAAGTGTAAGTCATATCTAAAATATTCTTAAAGAAATCATTCGATAAAACCCCTACTTTATCAGTAAAAACACCATAATCTGAATTATCAAAATTTGCTCCCAACACACGCATACCACCAACTAGAACAGTCATTTCAGGGATTGACAAGGTTAAAAGGTTTGCTTTGTCGACCAATAAATCTTCAGCTTTTGCATCTACATTAGCGTTTTGATAATTTCTAAATCCGTCTCCTACAGGTTTAAGGTAGTTAAATTGTTCTATATCGGTCTGCTCTTGCAACGCATCGCCACGTCCTTGAGTAAATGGAACAGACATATCGTATCCTGCTTTGTTTAAAGCTTCTTCAATACCCGCGTTTCCAGCTAAAACAATTAAATCTGCAAGTGAAACATCGCCCTTGAACTCTTTTTGAATGCCTTTATAAACATTTAATACCTTATCTAATTCCTTTGGATTATTTACTTTCCAACTACGCTGAGGCTCTAAAGCGATACGTGCACCATTTGCACCACCACGTTTATCAGAATCTCTATACGTCGATGCAGAAGCCCATGCTGTTTTTACCATTTCTGAAATTGATAATCCAGAGGCTAAAACCATCTTTTTTAAGGATGTGATATCCGCATCGCTTAGCGTATAATCTACTGCTGGAATAGGGTCTTGCCAAATTAAATCTTCCTGAGGTATTTCTGGTCCTACGTATCTGTGTTTTGGTCCCATATCCCTATGGGTTAATTTAAACCAAGCGCGTGCAAACGCATCTTCAAATGCTTTATGGTCTTTATGAAAACGTTTAGAGATTTCTAAATACGCAGGATCGGTTTTTAGTGCAATATCAGCCGTAGTCATCATTAACGCCTGTTTACCTTCTCCCCCAGCTCTTGGAGCCATTTTTGCTTTAGACGCTTCAGTTGGTGTCCACTGGTGCGCACCAGCAGGACTTTTTGTTAATTCCCAATCGTAATTTAACAATACATCAAAATAATCAGCGTCCCAATGTGTAGGATTAGGTGTCCAAGCACCTTCAATACCAGATGTAATGGCATCTTCTAAAACGCCAGATTGAAATGTATTTTTCCAACCTGTGCTCATTTCTGCTATACTTGCACCATGAGGTTCTACACCCACATATTTACCAGGGTCTGCTGCACCATGAGCCTTTCCAAAAGTATGCCCTCCAGCCACCAAGGCAACTGTTTCTTCATCATTCATCGCCATGCGCCCGAATGTTTCACGTACATCATGTGCTGAAGCCATTGGATCTGGATGACCATCTGGACCTTCTGGATTAACATAAATCCACCCCATCATCACAGCTGCCAAAGGATCTTCCAAATCTCTTTTTGTAGGGTCCTTTTCACCATCGTATCGAGAGGCATTTTCACCCCATTCAGTTTCACTTCCCCAATACACATCTTGTTCTGGTTCGTAGATATCTTCACGTCCACCAGCAAAACCAAAGGTTGGGAATCCCATAGATTCTAAAGCCACATTACCAGCCAGAATCATTAAATCTGCCCAAGATAATTTGCTTCCATATTTTTGTTTAATTGGCCATAACAATAAACGTGCTTTATCTAAATTTCCATTATCTGGCCAACTATTAATAGGCGCAAAACGTTGGTTACCTGTAGCTGCTCCTCCTCGACCATCTCCTACACGATAAGTTCCTGCACTATGCCACGCCATTCGTATCATTAATCCACCATAGTGCCCGTAATCTGCTGGCCACCATTCTTGAGAATCTGTCATTAAATCAGTGAGATCCTTTTTTAATGCTTCATAATTAATACTCTCAAACGCTTTTGAATAGTCAAAATCTTTACCAAGCGGGTTATTTCTTGCATCATGCTGTCGCAGGATATTCAGTTTTAATTCATTTGGCCACCAATCGCGATTTCTTGTACCACCGCCTGCAGCATGACTTTGTGAACCACTTAAAAAAGGACATTGGCTAGCATCAGAATTATTAATGTCAAATGCTTCACCGTGAGGATTATTGTTACTCATAGTTTATAGTTTTATGTTTTTAATTAATTTTCTTCTTTTTTTTGAATGTTATAAATTTAGTCAATAAAACACCTAGTTGTATCCACAAAACATTTTTATATGTTATATTAAAATTGATAAAACTTATCATATATTACAAAACTATAGTTTTTACATATAACGATAGCAGCTTTAGAGTATGATACTAGGTATTCCGATAATAATTTCATAAAGATTTTTAATAATATCGTCTTAACATTTTAAATATTCTTAATTTAGACGACCTAATTAAAAAACAAAAAAATGGCTAATATCACTTTAGGCGGAACGCCTGTAAAAACTTCTGGTGAACTACCATCAGTTGGTTCTCAGATTTCAGATTTCGAATTGGTTGCAATCGATTTATCTACAAAAACCCTTGCTGATTTTAAAGGCAAAAAATTGGTTTTAAATATTTTTCCAAGCGTAAATACGGGCGTTTGTGCTGCTTCCGTAAGACAATTTAACACAGAGGCCAGCGAGCTAGACAATACAACTGTGTTATGTATTTCTAGAGATTTACCTTTCGCTCAGGATCAGTTTTGTGCAGCGGAAGGCTTAGACAATGTGGTGATGCTTTCTGACTTTAAAACAGGGAAATTTGGAAAGGACTATGGTGTGATGTTTGTAAGCGGTGGTTTTGATGGCCTGCTGTCTAGATGTATTATTGTAACAGATACTTCTGGAAAAGTATTGCATACCGAACAAGTATCAGAAACTGGAGACGAACCAAACTACAAAGCGGCATTAGAAGCTTTACAGGATGCCTAAAAACGAATCCTTCTTGGTAAATCGCATAAAAAGTGTAGGATATGCACTTAAAGGCGCCTTATTACTTACTAAGGAGCCTAGTATAAAAATCCAGCTTGTTATTACTGTATTAGTAACTATAGCTGGATTTTATTTTGAAATTTCCAAAACTGAATGGCTTATTCAAATACTGGCTATTGCTTTGGTTATGGGAATTGAAGGCATAAATACCGCCATTGAAGAAATTGCCAACTTTATTCATCCGGAATATAATGCGAAAATTGGTTACATAAAGGACATTGCCGCTGGTGCTGTTTTTATTGCAGCTATTTCTACTTTTATAATGGGATGTATTATTTATATTCCTAAGATTTTTTAAAGTAATAATCCATCTAGGATAAACGTTAGTAATTTGTATTTTTGCTGAAACTAAATCCGCATAATGGCGAAACGAACCAAAACTAAAAAACCTACTAAATCTAAATTCAAAACACCAAGTTTTAAGTTGACCAATCAACAAAAGCTTGTGTTTGGTAGTTTTTTAGTGATTTTTGGTATCATTCTTTGCGTATCGTTTATTTCTTTTTTCTTCACAGGAAAGGCAGATCAAAGTACACTTTCAAATTTTGCGTCACGCGATACCGAAGCACAAAATTGGTTGAGTAAAATTGGAGCATGGTTAAGCGATTTTTTTATTCACCGTGGTTTTGGTATCTCAGCATTCATTGTATCTGGCTTGGTATTTCTATCGGGCATTTATGTATTGATGGACATCAACAGAGCAAAACTAAGGAAACACTGGTTCTGGGGGATTCTTATTATGATTTGGTGCTCTGTCCTTCTAGGATTTTTCGCTTCAAAAAACGATATACTCGGTGGCACTATTGGTTTTGAGGTAAATAGCTTTTTACAAGATTATATTGGGAAAATTGGCACCTCATTCCTATTATTGTTTGGACTAATTACTTATCTCGCAATGCGATTTAAAGTTACTTTTGATAGCTTTAAGCGCCTGTTTTCGTCAGCTAAAAAAGACCTAAAAAAAGAATTCTCTGATGTACAGGACGATACCTTTGTGGTTGATAATAACCTTTCGGAAGAGGCAGAAGCAATAAAAACGGCGTTTGATATTCCTCTAGATGAAAAACCTGAAAAAATATCGATTGAACAACCAAAACCCGTCACAGAAGTTGCACCAATGGAAGTAAGCATTCCTGAATCTGAACCAGAAGAAGACACAGAGCTGGAAATTAAAGTGGAAGCGCTAACAGAAGAATTATCTGAAACCGATAATTTGGCCAATAAGTTGGTGGAAGATTTTGGACTGTTCGATCCTACGCTAGAGCTAGGTAATTATCAATTCCCTCACCTAGATTTATTAAAAAAGTATGATGCTGAAGGCATAAAAATAAATCAAGAGGAATTAGAGGAAAATAAAAACCGTATTGTTGAAACCCTTAGCAACTACAAAATAGGTATTGCAAGTATAAAAGCTACTATAGGTCCAACTGTTACACTTTACGAAATAGTACCAGACGCTGGTATTCGTATTTCAAAAATTAAAAATCTGGAAGATGATATTGCCTTATCGCTTTCTGCATTAGGTATTCGTATTATTGCACCAATTCCAGGAAAAGGCACCATAGGTATAGAAGTACCTAATAAAAACGCCACAATTGTTTCCATGCGCTCTGTGATAGCTTCCAAGAAATTTCAGGAATCTAAAATGCAATTGCCTATTGCACTGGGAAAAACCATTAGCAATGAAACCTTGGTAGTAGATTTGGCTAAAATGCCACATTTACTAATGGCAGGTGCAACCGGACAAGGAAAATCGGTTGGATTAAATGCTGTTTTAACTTCGTTATTGTACAAAAAACACCCTGCAGAAGTAAAATTTATTTTAGTAGACCCGAAGAAAGTTGAGCTTACCCTTTTTAATAAAATTGAACGTCACTATCTAGCAAAATTACCAGATAGCGAAGAAGCCATAATTACTGATAATACCAAGGTTATCAATACCTTAAATTCACTTTGTATTGAAATGGATAACCGCTATGAACTTCTTAAAAATGCCATGTGTAGAAACATTGCGGAGTACAACAAGAAGTTTAAGGCTCGTAAATTAAACCCTAACGAAGGTCATCAATTTTTACCCTACATTGTTCTGGTAGTTGATGAGTTTGCAGATTTGATTATGACTGCAGGTAAGGAAGTGGAAACACCTATTGCACGTTTAGCACAATTAGCCCGTGCCATTGGCATTCATTTAATTATTGCTACGCAACGACCTTCTGTAAACGTTATTACGGGTATCATTAAAGCAAATTTCCCTGCGCGTATTGCGTTTAGGGTAACGTCTAAAATAGATTCTAGAACCATTTTGGATGGGTCTGGTGCAGATCAACTTATTGGTCGCGGAGATATGCTATACACGCAAGGCAATGATATTATTAGGGTACAATGTGCCTTTGTTGATACACCCGAAGTTGAAAAAATCACTGATTATATTGGTTCACAAAAAGCGTATCCTGAAGCCTATATGTTACCCGAATATGTGGGTGAAGAAAGTGGCACAAGTCTTGATATAGACATATCAGACAGAGACAAGCTATTTAAGGATGCTGCTATCGTGATTGTAACAGCACAACAAGGTTCGGCCTCGTTATTACAACGAAAATTAAAACTAGGCTATAACAGAGCAGGACGCTTAATAGACCAATTAGAAGCCGCAGGCATAGTAGGTCCTTTTGAAGGTAGTAAAGCAAGACAGGTTTTAGTTCCAGATTTACCATCTCTAGATGAGCTATTAGAAAATGAAAATATTTAATTTTGTATTAAAGCAAAAACAAATGAAAAGATTAATTACCATTATATGCGTTGTGTTCATCGGCTTATCCGGATTTTCTCAAAATAAAGGCAAAACTTTATTAAATGAGGTTTCAGAAAAAGTGAAGAACTACGATAATATTTTTATCGATTTTAAGTACATTCTTGAAAATACTGCCGAAAACATCAAACAGGAAACCCGTGGCGATGTTGTACTGGAAGGTGAAAAGTATAAATTAAACATACTAGGTATTACACGTCTTTATGATGGTAAAACACTTTATACCATTAGTCCAGAGGATGAGGAAGTTACCATTAGTACCCAAGCAGAAGATGAAGCAGATGCGATAACGCCCAGTAAAATGCTATCTTTTTATGAGGATGGCTATACCTACGCCATGGATATTGTTCAAAATATTCAAGGTAGAAAAATACAGTATGTGAAATTAACACCCATAGATTCCAATTCCGAAATAGAATATATCCTATTAGGTGTCGATGCTACTACGAAACACATCTACAATTTAATTCAAATTGGTAAAAACGGAACTAAAACGACCTTAATCGTTAATTCTTTCAGAACTAACGAACCGTTGTCAAAAACCTTATTTACCTTTGAAGAAGATAAATATCAAGATTATTACATCAATAAAATTGATTAGGTAGTCGCCTTCTTGTGAAAATACTAGACCGTTACATACTTACCACCTACCTGAGAACCTTTTTAAGTGTTTTTACTATTTTACTACTCATTTTTGTACTGCAAATGATATGGCTGTACATTAAAGAGTTAGCAGGAAAAGACTTGGATTTAAATACCATAATGAAATTTATTATTTATGGGCTCCCAAAGCTTATTCCACTAGTATTGCCGCTTACCATTTTGTTAACCTCGATTATGGTATTTGGTAATTTTGCCGAAAACTATGAGTTTGCCGCCATGAAATCTACGGGCATCTCATTACAACGTGCTATGGCAAGTTTAAGTGTTTTCATCGTAGCTTTAGGCTTTGTAACCTTCTGGTTTTCTAATAATGTAATCCCTTGGGGCGAATACAACTTCTTTAACCTAAGAAAAAATTTAGCGAAAGTGAAGCCCTCTATGGCAATTGCCGAAGGGCAATTTAATGAGATTGAATCTACACCCTACAATATAAAAGTTGCTAAAAAAACCGGCGACAAAGGTCAGTATTTAGAAGGAGTCGTTATCCACAAGAAATCTGCAGATAACAGTAGAAATGCTACAACGATAACCGCTAAAACTGGAGAACTCGTTAGTAGCGAAAAATCCGATGTTTTAAAATTAGTGCTCTACGATGGCAATTTTTACGAAGATGTATACCCTAAAAAAATAAAGGATCGCAAAAAATATCCTTTTGCTAAAAGTAGTTTTGAAACATACACCATGAATATAGATTTGTCTAACCTCAACACCGTTGATATAGATGACAAATCCTACTCCAATAAGTACAACATGTTGAATGTTTCAGAACTCGACTATACCATAGATTCACTTACTATTCAACACGATAAAAATATTGAAGAGTTTGGTAAAGTGATGTTTCAACGCTCAAGTTTTGGCAAGGTTATTACTCCAATGGAAGACTATGATGTAAAAAAAGATGTTGCAATAAATCAAGATGAACTAGAAGATGAAATACCTGAAGTTATAAAACAGCGCCCAATTCCATTAGACTCTGTATATTCGGGTGAACTACAAAGTTTGTTCAACACTCAAAAGAATTCTCAATTTGTAAATAATGCCATTAGTGCTGTAAATAGTATTGATCAACTTATAAAAAATAAAAAAACATCCTTACATCCTAAGAAGAAATGGTACAGCAGGCACATTATTTCTTTTCATGAAAAGTTAGCCTTACCCTTTGCCTGTATCATATTATTTTTTGTTGGAGCGCCTTTAGGAGCTTTAATAAGAAAAGGAGGTATTGGCCTACCAATGGTTATAGCCATTTTACTTTTTTTGACCTATCATTTTATTGGGATTTTTGCCATGAACAGTGCAAAAAACGGTAGTTTTAATCCAATTTTAGCAAGCTGGTTTTCTACTTTAATTATGCTGCCTTTGGGTATATTTTTAACTAAAAAAGCTACTGCTGATAGAGGACTGTTTGAAACAGAAGGCGTTTTAGAACCACTTAAAAAGCTCTTAGGAATTAAGAAAAAAGACATTGAGATAGACACCTCGGTTTTTGAAGATGACACAGATGAATACGCTACTTTAAGCTCGTATGATGATAACGAACTTATAAAGGTTATTAAAAATTACCGACAATATAATTACTCTAGAACCCACAGAAATACTGCAGTTGCTATTTTAAATTCTAGAGGCATTACCAATCAACAACTAAAGTTTAGTGGAAATTTCGATAATCAGAAGTTTGTAGAAGGCATCAGGCTAAAATATAAGTTTGACGAAGACTCTAAACTAGCATTTATACTTTATGTAATTGCCGTTCCGCTTATGCTTGTTGGAAAAATTTTAGAAAACAATAAATTTTCTGTCTTAGGACTATCCTTGTTTATAATCGGAGTTATAATTGGCATCGTATATTTATTTGCGCTTATTAAATCATTTATAAGCAGTTCTAACCTCAATAAGCATTTAGGTAAGGAATCGGGAACTAATGCGATACTTTTTTTATTATTTGGCCTACCCCTATATTTTATGTTTTACCTCTATCAAAAGAGAGCAACGAGTGAAGCACTGTACTTGAATCCTAAAAAGACATTTAGAAAAACGTCTGAAATTGATGTTCCAGAACCAAAGCATATCAACATAGCCGAAATATCTTCAACATTGAAGGATTATAAAGCGCATTCATTGTTTAGCATTATACTTTATAGTTTAGGGGTAGTTTTGTTAGTCCTATTCTTTGTATTTAAAAACAACAAACTACCGTCTTTACAATCAGCTTCTATTGAATTAAGTCTGATCGCTTTGGCGTTATTTATCATATATTATTTTAAATCTATCTTAAATCTGTACAAGATTTACAAAACTGATGCCTTATCAAACGAAAAACCAAGTGTTTTTCTTCTAATGTTTGGGCTTCCATTTTATGTAATAAGTCATTTTATACTACAGCAAAAAATTAAAAACGATATAGAATAATTCATTTTATAGAGTTTAAAATAAGCAATATCTTTGCAAAATGATATTTGAAGATTCCATGACAACAGAAAACACCGCTCAATTTCAATTAAATTCTATTCATGATGCTATAGAAGATATAAGAAACGGCAAGGTTATTATTGTTGTAGATGACCAAAACCGTGAAAATGAAGGTGATTTTGTAGCTGCAGCAGAAAAAGTTACACCACAAATGATAAACTTTATGGCTACCCATGGTCGTGGACTTATTTGTGCACCACTAACCGAAAACCGCTGTAAGGATTTGGAATTGAATATGATGGTACACAACAATACCGATCCTATGGAAACGGCTTTCACAGTGTCGGTAGACTTACGTGGAAATGGTGTTACTACTGGAATTTCTGCAGGAGACAGAGCGAAAACAATTAAAGCGCTAATTGATGATACCACAAAACCATTTGAGCTAGCCAGACCAGGGCATATTTTTCCATTAGTAGCCAAAGAAGGCGGCGTACTTAGAAGAACAGGACACACCGAAGCTGCTATAGATTTTGCTAGATTAGCGGGTTTAGAACCTGCGGGCGTTATTGTTGAGATAATGAACGAAGATGGCACCATGGCGCGCTTACCGCAACTTATTGAAGTTGCTAAAAAATTCAACCTTAAAATAGTTTCTATTGAAGACCTAGTGGCCTACAGAATGCAACACGATTCTTTAATTGAAAAAAAGGAAGACTTCGAAATACATACACGTTTTGGTGATTTTAGATTACGCGCCTATAAACAAACCACCAATAACCAAATACATATAGCCTTAACTAAAGGGCAATGGAAAAATGATGAACCTGTTTTAACACGCATTAACTCTACTTTAATTAACAATGATGTACTTGGTACACTCACCAACAATAGTGATGAACAGCTTAATGCAATGTTTAAAACAGTGAATGATTTTGGTAAAGGCGCTATCATTTTTATCAATCAGGAAATACAGGCTACGAATATTTTAAATAGGTTATCATTTTTAAAAGAACATCAAGAGCCAAACAAAGTGCTAAAAGCACCAAGAATTAATATGGATACCAGAGATTTTGGTATTGGTGCTCAAATTCTTCATGACTTAAACATTCATAAGTTAAGACTGATTTCTAACAGTGAAAAAACGAAACGCGTTGGCATGATTGGTTATGGATTGGAGATTGTAGAGTATGTGAATTATTAGCAAACCATGCTCTTAGGGATCTTAGCATAAATTCTTATTGAATAATTATTTTTTTTATATAAGAGTCTTCTAATACATACACTTTAATTATGTAAATCCCAGAACTTAGGTTCGAAATATCTGTAGGATATTCAAGACTCAGAGACTTTTGTTTTAGTTGCCCTAGCATATTATAAATCTCTAACTTATTAATCTTAATATTTGATTTTATATTCAACGTTCCATTCGTTGTGTCTTGATAGACTTTAAAAATACTTTCACTATTTAATTTGCTTGCACTTAAAGCTGTATTCTGATATACTCTTACATAATCAATCACCATAGGACTTTGGGTGAACGAAGGATCTATAGTTCCTGATATACCTCCCATTGCTATATTGAGAATGAGGTATTGGTCTAAATCAAAAGGCCAAGTGTTATTATTCTTTACTATAGGTTTGTACGTATAATACGCTATATCATCAACTAAAAACGTAATTTGGTTGGGAGACCAATTCATAGAATACACATGGTAATTATTGGCAACATCGGTAAGGACCTGAGAAGCTACATTAATAGTATTCCCAAAACTTGAAGGCGTGTGAATAGCGCTAGAGGTATGATTTACCGCTCCTAACCCATGTTCCATAATATCTATTTCGCCACAGGCCGGCCAAGATGTAGTACCAAAACCTTGTGTTTGCCAATAAGCGCCAACTTCACTAATATTTTTACCTAAAGTCCAAATAGCTGGCCAAGTACCAGCCCCTTTAGGTAATTTAGCTCTAACGTCTACCCTGCCATAGGTAAACGCAAATTTAGAATTCAATCTTGCAGATGTATATTGTTTAGTTTCGCTTTGGTCTGTAAAAGATTCTTTAATGGCTACAATGTTCAAATTTCCATTTTCTACAAACGAGTTTTCCATACGGTTTGTATAATGTTGCTGTTCGCCATTAAACCAGTTGCCCCCAGCCGGCAGTTGTGTTTGATGAAACCATTTTGTGGCATCTATGGCAGTTTTTCCTGGGGTGTCAAATTCATCAGACCAAACTAAATCTGTATATTGTACATCAATGGCATTGGGATCTGGTGTAGACCCGTCATTAATATCATCTATAAGATAAGTGCCTGGTGTATTGGTTCCTCCATCAATAAAAATAGTAAGTCTATTATAAGTGCCAGATGCATTTACAGGGGTTGTACCGTCTGAACTTAAAACGGCATTAGAGAAATCAAAAATAATTCCATTAGTCCATCCAGAAAATGATTTGGGCATTGTAACCTGTACATCTGGATTTGTACCTTGTTCCAGCTTTAGCATTATTTGATGCCCATTAGAATCGAAAGAATAAAAATCAAGGCTGATGGTTTTTTGAAAATCTAAATCAATGGGACGAATTACATTCAATGTAAAACCTTGCCAAAGGTTAGAGCCATCATTATAAAACTCACCTACCATATCAGAACCATCGGTAGGGTTCACACTTATTGAGAAACCACTACTCCCGAATGTGCCAAAAATATCAGAGGTATCGGAAAAATCTATGGGCATTTGTTGTGCAAATGCTAGCGTAGAAGTTATAAGTATAAATCCGATTAATTTTATATAGTTGTAACGCATAGCTTTCATCTTATATTCAAAGCTATTATTTACACTCTAAAAACTAGAATATTATACCACTACAAAAACCATACAAACTTAATAGAAAAAAAAGAAATTAAGATACAACCTCCTTAATGACCTTACACATTGTGTTGGCCCTTGCTTGTGCTTCATCTTCCGTCCAAGATAGTTTTATAAGGCAGGATATATTTCTTCCAATAAAAAAATCAGACTTTGAGAAATCTTGATGTTTTAATTTGGATAAGCCTCTTTTTACATCTTCAGAAATTGGATACAGTGATTTTAAATCTTTTAAATGATCCCATCTTCTAATGTAATGCCAGTTGTTATTGTAGTAATTCCAACAGGCATCAACTCCATTATCCTTAAAACCTTGAGCAACTTTTGTTGCTGTTTCTAAATCTGGTAAAAAGAAATTTAAAAAAGAGCAACTTTCTTCACCACCCTCAGGTACAGTTCTAAACGTAACTTCTGGGATTTCGGACAGTGCATCTTTTAATATTTTAAAATTACGTTTTTGAATGCTTAAAAACTCGGGTAAGCGCTTAGCTTGTGCTAAACCTACAGCAGCATGTAATTCTGAAATTCTAAAATTATAGCCCAAAAATGGATGCGTTTCTGCTCCCCTATCGTTACCTACATGATCATGACCATGATCACTATAATGGTCTGCATTTATATAGTATTGTTCATTATTGGTTATTACTGCTCCTCCTTCGCCACAGGTTATAGTTTTTACAAAATCGAATGAAAAACAGCCCAAATCGCCTATACTACCCAATGGTTTTGCTTTATACGTACCTCCTATGGCTTGACATGCGTCTTCAATTACTAATAAATTATGTTTATCTGCCACTTTTTGAATAGCATCCATATTTGCCATACTACCACACATTTGCACTACCATGATAGCTTTAGTTTTTGGCGTAATGGCGTTTTCTATAGCTTTTGCATTTAAACCCAATGTATCATCTATATCTGCTAACACAGGAATTGCCCCAAGCATCATAATAGCCTCAAAACTTGCTACGAATGTGAATGTAGGCATAATTACTTCATCTCCTGCACCAACGCCAGCTGAAGCTAATGCTACCGATACTGCGGCGGTACCGCTAGACACTAATTGTACGTGTTTTGTTTGAAAGGTGTTTTGCAGTTCTTTTTCTAGTTCTTTTGCTTTCCAATGGCCTTTGCGCATACCATCAAATCCGTAGCGCATAATAACCCCATTGTCTAACACGTCGTTTACTTCTTTTCTTTCTAAATCTCCGAATAATTCAAATCCTGGCATCTATTTAATGTTTTTATCCTAACCCGCGTTAGGGATTGTAACGGCAGCTTTTGGCGAGGCGCGCATCGAGCCAAAACTATTAGTGAAAAGCTCGACCCACCTGCACTGAGCTTGTCGAAGTGTTGTGGGTAACGCCCAAAAAATTTATAATTCTATTACTGCTTCGTTTATTGGTTTTCTTACTTTTTTAAATTCTGAAAACATATCGTCTTCCGCTCTATAGCCTACTGGGAGTAATAGCACCGATTTTAAACCTTTAGCTTCCAATTCTAAAATCTCATCGTATTTTGAAGGTACAAAGCCTTCCATGGGGCAAGCGTCTATTTGCTCCAATGCACAAACTGTCATGAGGTTGCCCAAGGCAATGTAGGCTTGTTTCGTGGACCATTGTTGACGTTCTTCTTTAGACATTTTTGACACCATAGCCATTAAGCCTTCCCGATAGGGTTTTAAAATGGTTTCAGGGGTATCCCTAATGTTTTTTATATTATCGTAATATGTATTTATGTCGTTATCAACTATGTTTTCTTGAATGCAAATTACTAATAAATGTGATGCTTCTGCCACTTGTCTTTGATTATAGCTATGCGCCACCAGTTTTTCTCTAACCGATTTATCTTTAACAACGAGCATTTTTATAGTTTGTAAACCATAGGATGTTGCAGTAAGGTTAAATGCCTGTTTTAAAATGTTTAGCTTTTCTGGCGATAGTATTTTAGAGTTATCAAACTTCTTAGTGGCATAGCGCCATTGCAATTGTTTTATTGTATTAGACATTATAGCTTATTTTTGCACAAAAATACGGTTTGAAAATGTCTTTTTATTAAAATGTGAAATAAAATAAAGCTATTATGAAATGGCATAAATTTATTTTAAAAAGTTAGGGTTTTATTTGAAAGAATTAAAAAAGCGTTCTATATTTGCACCCGCATTCAGGCAAATAGCTTGATAAGGCACTCCAGGAGAAATGGCAGAGTGGTCGAATGCGGCAGTCTTGAAAACTGTTGAGGGTCACACCTCCGGGGGTTCGAATCCCTCTTTCTCCGCATTTAAAAACCGTAATTACTTTATTAATAAGTATTTACGGTTTTTTGTTGTTATATTTAGTCAGTTATTAGTCAGTTACTATTTGAATATACAGTTTTTTATTATTGCAGCACTGTTATACTAAAGATTAAAACAATACTTTTCTATACATTGATAAAACACATAGAGAAGTACCTTAAACTGATGATAACTCTCGAATAAAATAAAAAAAACTCCAAAAAAACACCAAAAAATCCCAACAATCATTCTCAAAACAACACCCCCATATCGATTTAAAAGTCGTTTTCTTTTTTGGATGGTGTCTGTGAAATGTATGTATAACCTAACTACTATGAATATCTAATAGTTATTTTAGAGAAGACTACTTAAAAACCAACTTTTGATATATCTCTTCTGGTTTCTTTCTTTTAGTAAGCTTCTTGAACTCTTTGACTTTTTGTTGCTTTAATCCTGAAACTAAAACTTTGTCTTCAATTTGGTCTAAGGCACTTATTTCACTCTCTAAGCTTATAATTTTCACAATATATAGTAACTGTTAATTATTAAGTCTAGGTACATCAAACACGTTTATTCTGTTTGTGAAATATTCTTTGTGTGTCATAACTTATTGTGCTACCAAATACGAATTCTAATATTTATATTGTTTTTCAATCTTAGATCAAAATACAACCCATAAAAGATTAATGAGTTGATACGATACTTTAGTTTAATCCACTTTCTATGGAAAGGATTCATTTTTTTTTATAATTTTTTAAAAAACTTTTTTGTGTTTAATTCGTCTACGGTTAATTATAAAGATTACTAATTTCCTCAAGAAGGTTTTTAGCATCTTCATTTCCATTTTTTTCGATTGCTTTTTTCAAATCTATAATAGCTTTTTCTTTTTCGTTAATTTTTAAATAAATTCGTGCTCGATTGTAATAGTGATCTGAAAAACTACTTTTAGAATCTGGATTAATAGATAGGTTTGAATAATGTAAAGCATTTGTGTAATCCGCTAAATTATAATAAGCAAGAGCTAGTGTGTCACAAGTATTTTCATATAACTTATGTTTTTTATCCATTTTAGGTAATAAAACATCAATTGTTTTTTGATAATTCTTTTTTTCGTTAAAAGACATGCATAAATTGTTTATTCCAGCTAAACCAAATTTTTCATATAAATCATTTATGGCTAAGTCTTGTTCTTTCTCATTTTTAATTTCTAATATTCTCGGAATCTCTTCAGAACTCTTCACTTCTTTTATCAGTTCTGCCATATGAGAAGCAATACTAATAGTGTAATGAGATTCATTTAGATTAAAATTTTTAAAAGCTTTTATGAAGTGACCTTCAATGTATGATCTACATTTCAATTGTAACAAAGAAATATGGGCATAAATTATTGCATGAGTGTGTGCTAACAAAAATTCACAAATCTTAAAATATAAGCTTTTTGTAATGTTAAAATTTAAATCTAATTCATTCGTTCTTTTTAAAGCATTATTTAATTTATTGTATATGTCAATAAAGAAAATTAATGGAGGTTCTAAGGTTTTAATAATATGCTCTTCACTAAGTAAAAAATCTTCAGTATAGGTTTCTTTATAATTTTTAATATTAAATCTCTGCCAATCAAGTTTATTATTAGGATCAAAGTCAAAATCAACTATATGATTCCATGCACTCATGCATATAATTTCAAAATAATTATTTATATCAACATCTTTTTCAATAGCGTATTTAGTTTGATAATCATCTTTACTGAATTGTTGAATTTCATTAAATAATTTATTTTCAATATCTTGGCATAATTTTAAGTATTCTGAGTTTTCCTCTATTGAATCGTTTGAAAGATTTTCATCTCCATTGTTTTGAACTACACTAAAAACTAAATTAAAGGCTTGGAAAAAAGATTGATATACTTCCTTTGGATTATTGGTTTCAAGGCTATTCTTAGTTAATTCATCTCCAACCGAAATCATACGTATTAATTCACCAATATTATCCTTTTCTTCTATAAGTTCATCGTTTTCGTAAAATTGATCTTTAGCTATCATCCCAAACTCAGTATATATTAATGTTCGCCCGTGTTGTAATCCATTTATACAAAAACTTTTTTCTCTTATTTGCCCGTTCTCATAATAATAAATTTGCAAACCTGGACTTGCAACAAAAAACTGGACAATTAGTTGAGTGACTATGCTGCTAATTTAGTGTTATACATATCTAATTCAAATTCTTTTATTGTTTTATTTCCTAAAAAGGAATGTCTCCGTTTTTTATTAT
>Ga0209654_1001655_pt1 | contig 17203 bp, 17 predicted proteins | sample SaaInl1SG_22_DNA_FD_184646 | JGI IMG/M metagenome (GOLD analysis project Ga0209654, IMG submission 184646) | Marine microbial communities from expanding oxygen minimum zones in the Saanich Inlet - ESP_161SG_22_DNA (SPAdes) (version 2) | ecosystem: Environmental > Aquatic > Marine > Intertidal... | reverse complement strand
GGAAAGACGGTCCCATCAGAGAGAACCAAAACTGCCGTCGGGTTGTCCCGACTGGCGCGCAATGTGACAAAGCCAGAATGCGATATCTGCCCCATTTGAACCCTTATACCTAGTGCTAGAATTGTAAAGTTTCCAAACACCGCCCCGCTCATCAGGACAGGCTGGTAAACGGCTGAGTTCTTACTAGAGCCATCCCCCGCGGTCAAGAGGGGGAAGCGTTCATTTGCCATAAAACCACATGTTTTTGTGGTTCGCCCAGAAAACCTCGCTATATCTGGGGTTTATGGTGATGGTGATATTGGGCCGCTCTAAAAAGATAGACCCACAAACGTGTGTGCAGCCCAGCCATTGGCCTATCGAAACGGCGAATCAGGGATAGAGATCTGGCAAATACCTGGCAAATATTTCGCATTTATCGGGAAAATATCCGGCAAATGTCCGGCAAATGTCTGGTAAATATGCGGCGAATATTGCTGAAATTCAAGGTGAGGCTTGCAGTGATGCGACGAAGTCGGTAAACGCCTAGTTCGTTTTACACATACTACTTTTGCTTTTTAGATTTATAATAGGGTGATTCGCTGGCAGAGGGCCAAACGGGGCTTTTTGCATGAGGGCTATTTATAACGGCTAAGATTAGCGTTGATCCTATCGTAGGGTTTCAGGAGTTGCAGACGATGCGTGACCAAATTTCAGCAGCGCTTAAAGACGCGCTAAAGGCGAAAGACCAAGTTGCTTTGGGAACGATGCGTCTGATTAGCGCCGCGCTAAAGGATCGCGATATCGCCGCGCGTGGAAATGGCAATACTGACGGGATTTCAGATGATGAAGTTCTGGCGATGTTGCAAACGATGATCAAGCAACGGACCGAATCTGCGAAAATGTACCGCGATGGTGATCGCCCCGAACTGGCCGAGGCCGAAGAGCGCGAGATTGTTATCATCATGCAATTTCTGCCGACCCAGCTAGACGAGGCTGGTATCGAAGAAGCGATCAGCAAGGCGATGAGTGAAACCAACGCTAGCTCGGTCAAGGATATGGGCCAAGTGATGGCTTATTTGAAGAACGGCTATGCTGGCCAGATGGATTTTTCTCTCGCCAGTCAAATGGTCAAAAAGATGCTGATCGGTTAGATCGGCGAACCGTTTTCACCTTTCATCGGTGTTTTCCATAACGATATGCGCCACCACTATGCTAGCGTTGTTGTTATTGTCCCCATCTTAATAACGGCTGGATGCGTAATAATGGGTGGGTGTAGCCATGACATATGGGTTGATGCACGGCGAGCAAGCATAGCGGAACAGCTTTAAGGTAGGCAAAGATGGCGGTGCCACCCCAATTCATCGATGATTTACGCCAGCGCATTCCGCTGTCCGACATTGTTGGCAAGCGCGTCAAGCTAACCCGCAAAGGCCGCCGCTTTTCTGGTCTTTGTCCATTTCATTCTGAAAAAACACCGTCATTCTCTGTGGTTGATGATGATGGCTTTTACCATTGCTTTGGATGCGGTGTTCACGGCGATGCGATTTCCTTTTTGCGCGAAACTGATGGGCTTGATTTCATGGAGGCGGTTGAACGCCTTGCCGAAATGGCCGGTCTGGCGATGCCCCAGAGTGTGCCGCAAGATCCAAAAGTCACCGCCCAGCGTAAAGCCGCTTTTGATATTCTGGAAACCACCACCCAGTTTTTTCAGGCCGCATTGGCCCGTAATGATGGCGCGGTAGCGGCGCGGTATTTGCGCGACCGTGGGCTTGGCCCCGATATTATCGGTACTTACCGGCTTGGCTATGCGCCAGCTGGAGGTTTGCGGGCAGCACTATCGGCCAAGGGGTTTTCCGATGCGGATATGCTGGCGGCGGGGGTGATCCGCAAAAGTGACCGCGATGGATCGCTGTTTGATTATTTTCGGGATCGGGTGATGTTTCCGATTGAAAACCGTCAGGGCAAAATCATCGCTTTTGGCGCGCGGGCACTAGGCGATGCCCAGCCGAAATATCTCAATTCAGGCGAGGGCCCCACCTTTTCAAAGAAATCCGTTCTTTATGGCTGGGTGCAGGCGCGTGAGGGATTGCGCCGCAAATTGCCGTTGGTTGTCGCCGAGGGCTATATGGATGTGATCGCCATCCATAAAAGCGGTGTTGCGGCGGCGGTGGCGCCGCTGGGAACCGCGCTCACCGAGGAACAGATAGCTCTATTGTGGAAATTGCATGATGAGCCGATTTTGTGCTTTGACGGTGATGCCGCTGGTCAACGTGCCCAGATGCGTGCGCTAGAGAGAATTTTGCCAGTCATCGAGCCGGGAAAATCGGCCCGCTTGGCGTTACTGCCAGAGGGCAAAGATCCTGATGATGTGCTCAAGGAAGCGGGCCAAGACGGGTTTGTAAAGATACTGTCGATGGCGCGCTCGCTCGTCGATAGCCTATGGGATGGTTTGGCCGCGGCGCATGATCTGCGCCAGCCCGAAGCGCGCGCGCAATTCTGGCAAGCGATCAGAGGCCAAGTGCGCTTGATCGCCAATAACCAAGTGCGCAGTGCCTATAGTGACGAAATTGAGAGCCGAATCGCCGCAATGCGAAACGCAGGACGCGGCGCGGGTGGCAGAATGGACGCAAGAGGCGGGATGATGTCGCCGCGAATGACCAAGCGTCCTAGTACCGGCATGATTAACCGTCACCGCGCCATAATTGCGCTGATTCTGGCGCATCCTGTGCTAATTACGGGGCATTATGAGACTTTGGTCTATGCCGATGCCGGTGATGCAGCGCTCGAATCGCTAAAAAAAGCGGCAATTGATGCAGTAATCAACGATCCGGACCTTGACGCAGAAGCTCTTAGGTATCATTTACAGGGATCGAGTTACGCAGACAGCATAGCTTTAATATCGGGAGAAGAGATGAAGGCGCGGTTGGGTTTTGATCCAGCGGCGCTAAGCGGCCAGGAAGCTGAGCAACGGCTCGGTGAATTGCTAAGCCTCGTCAGTGGCAAAGCAGGTGTGTTTTCAAACAATGGTCGGGGTGTTCTGGGCAACGGTATGCCTCTCAAATAGAGTTTACAAATGGTCCCGGTTGGCCCGGTCCCGCTGGGTGGCTGATTGATTAGGAGCCGGTTTCGAATGGCAGTAAAAGCAAACAAACAAGCTGAGCCTGATACAAACGCAACCAATAGTGCGGTTGAATCTGCTAGTGGCGATGCAGCGCTGCAAACTATCAAGACGCTGATAAAACTCGGCAAAGAGCGCAGCTTCGTCACCCATGACGAGATCAACGCCGCCTTGCCAGCCGAAGAATATACCTCTGAACAAATCGAAGACGTAATGTCATCTTTGGTAGAGATGGGCGTGTCCGTGGTTGATAGCGCCGAGAGCGAAGAAACCACCGAAGGCGCCGAAGACGACAATCGCGCCGCCGGTAATCTGTCCGATAGTGATGTATCTGGCACTGATGATCCGGTCCGTATGTATCTGCGCGAGATGGGCTCTGTCGAGCTATTGTCGCGCGAGGGCGAGATTGCCATTGCCAAGCGTATTGAGGCCGGCCGCGAGATGATGATCGGCGGCATTTGTGAATCACCGCTGACGATCCGCGCTTTGTTGCATTGGCGTGACCAGATCGCCGATGGTGTGGTGCCGATGCGTGATATCATCGACCTTGAGACCACCTATGCAAAATTGAACGGCACCGCGATCATTGACGCGACCAGCGTAGTGGCAATGGAAGACGGGATTGCCGACGAAGATCTTGAGGATGAAGAAGAGCCCGAGATCGAAGAAGAGGAAATCGAGGAAGAGGATGAAGAGAGCGGTGATAGCGACACCGACACATCCACTAGAGACTCCAACGATGACCGTGACGACAATGACGACATCAATATGTCGCTGGCGGCGATGGAAGACGCTATCCGCGATCAGATGATGGAGCTGTTTGACGAAATCGGCGTTCTATTCAAGCAATATTCAAAATCACAGGACCGCCGCCTTATCCGCATGGCCAAGGGCGAAGCGCTGGTTCCAAAGAGTGAAGTCGCCCATCTCGACATGAAGATTAAGCTTGTTGAGCTAATGGAAGGCGTGCATTTCCATGTGAACCGGATTGAATCGCTGTCGGATCAGCTATTCACCCTGAACAAGCATGTGACCTCTATTGAGGGTCGCTTGATGCGCGCCGCCACCGATTGTGGTGTAAACCGCGCACAGGTTCTAGAGGCATGGTCTGGCCGCGAATGCATGGATAATTGGCCGGGCCCTGAATACACCACCAAGGCGTGGAAAAAGATGACCGAAACCAAGGCTGACGAGATCGTCGAGCTACAGGACAAAATCCGTCTTGTGGTTGATGATGTGGGCCTGTCTGTTTCTGAATTCCGCGAGATTGTACAGACCATCCAGCGCGGCCAGCGTGAAGCCGCCCGTGCGAAAAAAGAAATGGTTGAAGCCAATCTGCGTCTGGTGATCTCGATCGCAAAGAAATACACCAACCGTGGTTTGCAATTCCTCGATCTCATTCAAGAGGGCAATATCGGCCTGATGAAGGCGGTGGATAAGTTTGAATATCGCCGTGGTTATAAATTCTCGACCTATGCGACATGGTGGATCCGTCAGGCGATCACGCGCTCTATTGCCGACCAAGCGCGGACCATCCGTATTCCGGTGCATATGATCGAGACGATCAACAAGCTGGTCCGTACATCGCGCCAGATGCTGCATGAAATTGGCCGCGAGCCGACTCCAGAAGAATTGGCCGAAAAGCTGTCTATGCCGATCGATAAGGTGCGCAAAGTGCTAAAGATCGCCAAGGAGCCAATCTCGCTCGAAACGCCGATTGGTGATGAGGAAGATAGCCATCTGGGCGACTTCATCGAGGATAAAAACGCGGTGCAACCGCTTGATGCGGCGATCCATGCTAACCTGCGTGAGACCACAACCCGCGTTCTGGCCAGCCTGACGGCGCGTGAAGAACGTGTGCTGCGGATGCGTTTTGGTATTGGCATGAATACTGACCACACGCTAGAAGAGGTCGGTCAGCAATTTAGCGTAACGCGTGAGCGTATTCGCCAGATTGAGGCAAAGGCGCTCCGTAAACTCAAGCACCCATCACGGTCACGCAAGTTGCGGAGCTTCTTGGAGAATTAATCTGGCTCGGGATGCAATATTGCGTCCAGAGCGCAGGCAAGAGTGGGCCTGTAGTTCAATTGGTTAGAACCCACGGCTCATAACCGTGTTGTTGCAGGTTCGAGTCCTGCCGGGCCCACCAACCTCCGTGAAAAATCAATGTAGACGCCGCCTTTATAGGTGGTCTCGCGGCTGGTTTAATTAGAAAAAACTCATATAAATCAGACTATTGACTCATCGGTACGAGTAGCTATCATCGGCGACGATGGAGTGCCACTTTGCCCATTATCCTTTGCGTTTTCCAGCACTCTTTTTGAACGCCTAGCGTAAGAGGAGAGGTGCATGTTTTGGAAATGGAAGAAACAGCCACCACAGGATGATGTCCCTTTTGTCAGGGTTCAGACAAGAAAGAGGCTGTGGCTAGACAAGAGAAACATCGGTAAAGAAATCCACATCGGGTTTGCCGATGGCGCACGTTATTACATTTATCCACATGACGAAATTATGGATGAAATATTGGCAACGCGTAATGTCGGTAAAACCAAATCATGGATTGAGGGCGGTTTATATCATTGGCCATCTTTGCCGAAATGGGCGGTAGGGCTGTTAGCCCCATATGAAGTGACTGAACGCAGACAACAGCAAGAACCAATTGAGAAAGGCGAGGCCAAGACACAATGGCCAAATGATGATGTCGAGTTTGTTCGAGTTCAAAGAAGACCTAATTTGTTTATCAGCAAAAAAAACATCGGAAAAGCTTACCATATCGCATTTGCTTTTGATGGGCGGTATTACCTCTATCCACATGACGAAGTCATGAATGAAATTGTGTCTAAGAAAAATGTCGGTAACACCAAATCATGGATTGAACGTGGATTATTCTTCTGGCCATATCCACCAAAATGGGCTCGGGAGATGCTAGCGCAGTATGAGGTGACTAAACGCATGTATGATCGTGCCGTTGTCCATCATTCCTTTTCCTAACACCGCCCCGCATAGCGCCTAATCACCGTTGCGTTAGAAACGTGGCACAACGGTTAGGCGTAAAAGGTTAATAATATTAAATATAGCTAATGTTTTACGACGACATCTGCAGGAAGAGGTGTGCTTTGTTGACGTTGTTTCGAGCGACATTAGCGTTTTCCATAGGATTTATGCTGAGCCAACCGGTAGTGGCCGATGAAGAAGTGGTGATGCCGAAAACGGTATTTCTGGTTTGTGACGGCGCGTTTCTGGTCGAAAAGGAAACCGCAGACGATCCAGTGATCGACCAGTTTGACGGCTCGCTCTACATCTCGATCACCTATACTGATGAGGCGTTTTCCGAAATCAAAATCCAGCCATTCGAGCGCGATGAACGGTTGCGTGCCCAGAGCTTTGTGCCAACCAAAAATAATGGCAAGAAGACCATATCTGCGCCGGCCTCCGAGCAATTGGAAGTGGTCATAGAGGCCACGCAAGACGAGGTTATGTTGCACCAGAAACTATCCACAGGCGCCTTTGTGCGGGCCCGTATTGACGAACAACCGTTGGTCGATACGCGCATGAGGGTGCAATCGGTGGATATGACATTGAACCGGTTTTCCGGGCGGATGAGCGTGGCGTGGGGCGATCGCCAAGTGCGCGATTTCAAACCAAAGGGGGCCATCAGGGCAACCAAGGTCAGCTATCTGGAGCAAAAATCCTTTGATGCGAAATGCCACACGATGAAGGAGAGGTTGTTCTAGCCAGCGCGGCCTTCGGCGGTGGCGTGGATCAAGGCTTCCATGAACAAATCCCGATCGGCGGATAGTGGTACCATCTTGATGTCCTCGCGCAGTGAGATGTCAATATTGGTGGCACCAGCATTTCTCGCGCGGTCACTGGCCAATTGACTGGCCGCCTCGCGGGCCTTTTCCAAGGCGTCTTCTAGCACCACCATATCACTCGGCCCACCGGGCAAATGAATGCGGAATTTTCCTTCGCTTGGCTGGGTGATCGAGATCATTACGCGCTGGCGAACGGATCCCGCCGCCGCGCCAACAGCACCAGCGACATCAGCGTGGTTTGGTACCGCCAGATCGACATCCATCAGCTTGGCAATGTTTGGATAATGCGTGCTTGCCGACGCACCAAGAGCAACAAGGCTAGTGCCAAGCGTCATCGACACGCTAGCCAGCGGTTTGTCAGGGGTATCGGGTGAATAGGTTTTCGCCAATAGCGGATTGGTGCTTGCCTGTGCCTCGCCAAGCCCGTCATGGGCCATCGCCGCATCCATAAGGGCAAGCGCCGAGCGCCGGTGCAATTCGACCAACGTCATTTTTGAAATTTCACTTTCATCAGCCGCGAGTGGTTCACCAAGGCCATTGCGCTGGCGGGCCATCAATGCCGCACCGAGCGTAGCCACCTCGGTATCAAAGCCAGTGAAATCACCTGTCACATGGGCCGCATCGGTGGGCGTAAAGGCAGATAATGCCAGCAGGCCGCGGCTAATCAACCGGTCGACAGTGCCAAGGGCAAGCTGGGTAGCGGCGAGTTCAGCAACGCTGGTAGGGCCGCTCTCGATGGCCTTTTCCGCCAGACGTGCCTCGGAGCGGGTCAGCCATGCAGGCACCCCATCAGGCATGACCGGCATTACAAAGCGTGCATCTGTCGCCATTGGCACAACAAGGGCAAGCTGGGCGGCGAGTTTATCTTTTATTTCGGGCCATTGTGTTGCCATGAGCGATAGGGGAATGGCGCGGCGTGGGCCCAGTGTTATACCGCCAGAGCGGCCGCGCGAGATGGGCCGGACTTCGCTATCGCCGCCAAGGCCGCAGGTTCGAATTTCCGCCGCCTCGACCATTGTCTGCCATCCACCAACAAATGCGCCATCCGCCTTTAGCCTTGGTGCGCCATCCTGTAGGAACGCGATATCGGTCGTGGTCCCGCCAATATCGGCAATCAGTGCCGATTTTGTTCCAGCGAGAAAAGCAGCGCCGGATAGGCTAGCGGCGGGCCCTGAAAGAACGGTTTCGACCGGGCGTGAACGGGCAAAATCGGCGCTCAGTAAAGAACCATCACCCTTGACCACCATCAGCGGGCAATCCAGTCCCTGGTCTTTCATCATGGTTTCGGTGGCGGTGATCAGGCGTTCCAGCAGATTGATCAGGCGGGCATTCAAGACCGCGGTTAATGCCCGACGAGGTCCGCCAAGAGATGATGATAATTCGTGGCTACAAGTGATCGGCAGGCCGGTGCTCTCGCGCAGGATATCTCTGGCGGCGGCTTCATGGGCCGGATTGCGGGTGGCGAAATGGCCGGCAATGGCAAAGGCAGATACATCATCGCCAATGCTCTCGGCCGCCGTACGCAACGCGTCTTTGTCGAGCGGGGCTTGTTGGCCGCCATCCGGCTTGTGGCCACCATTCACAAAAAATACCGGATCCTGACCCAATGCCCGCGCTAGGTCGGCGCGTTCCAAAGCGGCATCATCAAAGCCAATCATAATAAGACAGACACGCCCGCCAACGCCCTCAACCACGGCGTTTGTTGCCAATGTGGTTGATAGTGACACTAGTCCGATATCACTCGCCTTGCCGTCATAATTTTCCAGCAAAGCCGATATCGCCCCAGCCAGTCCGATCGAGAGATCATGGCGCGTGGTCAACGACTTGCCGGTGGAAATGACCTGAGCTTTGTCGGCATCCAAAAGGGCGGCATCCGTATAGGTGCCGCCTGTATCTAGTCCGATAACAAGTGTCATTTAGAGGTCCCGCGGCTCTGGTGTGCGGCATGGTTCTGGTAGAAATTCATAATCCAGCCGGTCATGACGAGACCATCATGGCCATCGGGAAAGGTGGTGCGTGCATCCGCGACCCGATCAGCGCCCATCACATCACTCTTAATGTCGATAAGAGCATCGGTGTAATCGACGGTAAATTCGGGGTGGCCCTGCATCGAAAATACGTTATCGCCAATCGCATAAATCGCCATCGGGCAGAAATCTGTACCGCCGAGCAATGTCGCGCCCTCGGGTAGCTTTTCAACTTGGTCCTGATGTACGTGAATGAGGCGGACATCATCGGCGCCCTCAATCCAGTCCGGCTTGTGGTTGAGTGGCACTGTGCGGATGCCCAGTCCCCAGCCTTTTTGCGATTTGGCGGCATGACCACCAAGAGCATGGGCAATGATCTGGTGCCCAAAACAGATGCCAACAAGCGGGATATCATTTTTGTGAATGTCGCGGATAAAGGTGCTCAAGGGCGCGATCCACGGCTCGTCATCGTAAACGCCGGTCTTTGATCCGGTAACCAGATAACCGTCATAATCATTCACATTATTCGGAAACACGCCATCCATCACCGGCACGACGCTAAAGGTGAAATCGTCAAAGCGCGGGTCAGTCTTGAAGAATGTCATAAACAGATCCGGATAATCTCCAAATTCTGCTGGCATTGCGCTGTTTGTGCGGCCTGTTTCCAAGATCGCGATATGCATGTTTATGCCTCTTTTTCCGTCATCATTCCCAACTCAAACGCCAACTCGAACATCAAGTCAAACTCTAGACCCTTTTGAGCCTATAAACTATGGGTCAATCCATAGGGTTGTAAAGAGCCGCTTTTTGTTTCAATTCGGCCAGAATATAGAGCCGAATAGCGGAAGACAGACCGATCTTGCGGGTTTGGTCAATTTCGGCCACTAGGCTGGCGATCGATTGTCCCCTCGCCAGCGCAATTGCGCTGAATTCAGTCCAGAATTCATCTTCCATCGAAATGCTGGTGCGGTGTCCTTTAATGCTGATCGACCGTTTTTTCATATGCCTACTTTACGGGTTCCCTAACCGAATGAAGCCCTAGCGCCGGCTACGGGTGAATTTAGCCACCAGTTCAACATGGTTTGTCATTCTAAATTGGTCAATAAGCTGGAGCCACTCACATTCATAACCGCCATCGCATAGAATTGCCGCGTCACGGGCAAAGGTCGCCGGATTACATGACACCATCGCGATTGTCGGCACGTTGGCATGCACTAGCTCGGCGCATTGGGCGGCGGCACCGGCGCGCGGGGGATCAAGAATAACCGCGTCACATTTGGCAAGGTCGCTGGCCAATAGCGGTGCGTTGGCCAGATCAACAAGATGCATTTGAACCATGCCGCCGCGCTGGGCCGCATCGGCGCCCGCCTTAAGCGCGGAGAGGGCTTCGCTATCTTGCTCGGCGGCAATCAGGCGCGATATGTTTGGCAATAATGGCAGGCTTAGGGTGCCGCATCCGGCGAACAGATCAGCGACAATTCGGGCGCCGTCGGTGATTTCCGCAATCGCCGCCTGTAACAAAGCCTCGCCATGTGTTGTTGCCTGTAGAAATGCCCCGGGTGGTGGCACCACTTCGATCGTTCCAAAGCGCAATGAGGCGGGGACAGGGGCGTAAAGCATCATTGGTGGACCGCTAAAGCGACCATTCCCACCAACCGAAATGCGGGCGATATCGGGGCCGGTGCGGGTGCTATCCCCCGCCCATTCAGCCAAAGCCGCCATTACATCCGAGGACCATTTCTGGGTGCCGGTAAAGAACAGGCAAAGCCCGCGATCAAGCTTGTTCACATGAAGATCAAGTTGCCAGCCAACAGGGAAATGCGCCGCGGCGAAAGTTTCAATTTCACCAAGGATGGCAAAAAGGTCTGGGTCCAGAATGCTGCAGCCGCTGGGAAAAACGATATGTGTTCCCTGACGCTCGGCAAAGCCAATGGCGACCGATTGTGCAAGGCGTTTGATATGGAAAACAGCACGCCGCCGACTGGCCATAGGTGAGGCGGCAAACGGCCGGATGGTTTTAGGGGTGACACCGGCGCGGGTCAAAAAGCTATGGGCTAATTGCTCTTTCCAATTGGTTACCGCTTCATCGCTCCAATGTTGGAAATTACAGCCACCACAGGCCGGAAACGCATCACATGCGGGCGTGCGCCGGTCTGGTGACTCATCTTGCAATTCAATGATGCGGCTTTTGATGCCCTGACTGTTTAGGGCCAATGGCTGGACTAGAACGCGCTCACCGGGCAGGGCGGCGGGAACGAATATTGTGTGCTCGTCGTTGCGATAATTATGCGTGTAAAACGCTTTGCCAACGCCGTCTCCGCGACCTCCGATATGATCTATCGTTACTTCAATTGGCGCTGCATTGCGGGGCAGGCGTCCATCTTTGCGTTGTTGTCTGGCCATCTAATCTCTCTATTTCCACCCACTATGATCCCACTATATTCTGAATAAGCTATAGGGTGCGGGCGAACCATACCACACGACCGATAATATGCACCTCGTCAATGTGGCGTCGATAATTCGTATAGACCGCATTTTCCGAAATAATGCGTATCATCGGGCTATTTGGAATTTGCTCTAGCCGTTTAGCAACCAAGCCGACGCCGTCATCCAGAATGAAAATGCCCGGCGGTGAGGGGTGGGTCTTGGCGCAATCAATCATCACCAGATCACCGTGTTCCAGCACCGGTGCCATTGAATCACCGCTGATTGTGATCATCCTCAATTCGCTCTTGATCGATGATGTGATGCCGCGAATAAAGGCAGTGGGAAAGCTGAAATGCGAATTTGGATCGTTGCTGGTACCGCTTGCCGCGCCATCACTGGTTGTTTGATCTACAAAGGCACCGCCACCGGCGCTGGCATTAACGTGATAGAACGGTACCTCGGTGGTGATGTTTTTTGCAGAGCCGACGTCGCCGCGCCGCGCCGGATCGCCATTCGCCAATAACGCCGTGTGATCAATGCCTAGTAATGTTGCGAGTTGATGACGGCTGGATTCGGGTAATCGCCGCGGTGAACCCCGATAGATAAATTGCTGTAAATAGGCGTCATTGCGACCAAGGGCGCGTGATGCCTGTTTCATTGTGATGCCGCTTGTCTCCAACGCGGAAACCAATAATTGGCGCTGGGCATCGAGGCCCTGCGCCTTTGGAAAGCCGAGATCCGGTGACCGGATTGCGCTTTTTGATGTGGTCATCTTATCGATCATAGGGTCCTACCATCGTCCTATCCTTTGGTATTATTCGTTGGAATCAGAACGTCCTTCTTTACCAATGGTTCCAATGCACGGCGTGATGACGGTCATAACGGACGATCCTGATAATGGGTAATCTCTGTAATGGGTAATCTTTGTAATGGATAATTGGGCACTGCACCGGTTGTTAATCGACCATGAGGGCCGCCGCACCCATCCGTACCGCGATAGTGTGGGCAAAATCACCATTGGCGTTGGCCGGAATTTGACTGATCGCGGCCTATCTGGCGGTGAGATTGACTTGCTGCTGGCGAATGATATCGCGCTGGCCAGAACCATCGTCACGCAATTGTTTGGTCAGGATATCAGCGCAATATCGACCCGCCGCTATCATGCATTGCTATCGATGGCGTTTAATCTTGGCGGGCCGCGCTTGTCTAAATTTATCAAAATGCGGGGCGCGATTGCCCTTGGTGATTGGGATAGTGCCGCATTGCACGCCCTTGATAGCCGCTGGGCGACACAAACAGGCCGCCGCGCCGATCACATCGCGGCAATGATGCGGGCGGTGTGAAAAAGCGCAATTATAGACGCTAGCTAGTGCGCTTGGCGGCAAAGGCGGCGGCGGATGCCAATGCATCGGCCAATTCACCAGCCGGGCCATTGCGATAGGGTGCCAACGCCTCTATCGCGGTCTGGACATAGGCCTCTGCCGCATCGAGCGACCGGTTGATCGCGTCATGCGTGGTGAGGATAGCTTGTGCATGGGCCAAATCTGCATCTTGATCAGCCAGGTTGAAATCCCCATCGCCTAGCGTGCGTTGCCAAAAGGCGCGCTCTTCATCATCGCCATCCTGCCATGCGAGGATCACTGGCATGGTGATTTTCTGATCCCAAAAATCATCCCCTGCATTCTTCCCCATCGCATCGGCATCGGCGGTGTAATCCAGCGCGTCATCCATGATCTGGAACGCCATGCCAAGGCTGTGGCCATAGCTGTGCATGGCGGCGATATCGTCTGGGCTACCACCGGCGATTTCCGCCCCTGCGGCGGCGGCGGCGGCGAATAGGATGGCGGTCTTGCCGCCAATGACGGCGAGGTAATCATCAAGCGGTGTCGCTGGCTCACCCGCGATTTCCATCTGTTTGATCTCGCCCTCGGTAATATTGGCGGCGGCGGCGGATAACCGCCCAAGCACCGCAAGACTACCTGCCTCGACCATCAATTCGAATGAGCGGGCAAACAGAAAATCTCCCACCAGAACTGATGCTTCATTGCCCCATAGTGCGTTCGCAGTATCCCGCCCGCGCCGTAAATTTGACTCGTCAATGACGTCATCATGCAACAGGGTCGCTGAATGGATGAATTCCACCGCGGTCGCTAGCTTGATCCCGCCCTCATGGCCCGCGCTAGCATCACTTGTATTCCCAGCATCACTGATATTGCCCGTCTTAGGCTGATTAGCCCGCACCAATTGTGCACCGGCCAGCGTCATTAGCGGCCGCATGCGTTTTCCACCTGCGGCAATGAGATGTCCGGCAAGTTGCGGGATCAACGGTATTTCGCTGTTCATGCGATCCAGAATAGTCGCGTTTACCAGTGCCATATCACCTGACATCATCGAAACCAGCGCGTCGAGAGACGGGGCGGCCGTGAATGTGTCATGGGAATTGTCGGTTTGCTTTGGCGGCATTATCTATCACGAAATGGCTAGGGTTGTTGGGTCAATCATACTACAATTTACGATTGCCCTGTCCGTCGAGACATAGCCTTTGACACGGGGATCCGGCAAGCGAATTCACCCAATCAAAGGTGCGTCATAATAGGCTATATCCCGCCGAAAAGCATAGAAAAATGACATTAAACCTCGTAATCTTACCCTCATGATAACGATTATTCGCACCACAAATGCCGTTCGCTTGTCCTTTCTACAGGCTTTGCTGAATGATGCCGGTATTCGCAATGAGGTTTTTGATGGGAATATTTCGGCTCTGGAGGCGGGTATCGGTGCGTTTCCACGCCGGTTGATGGTTGATGATAGCCACCATCTCGCCGCCAAAACCCTGCTTCAGGACGCAAATGAATTCTATGATGATTGATGTAACGCATGACCATCTATTGACCAAAGCCGTGCAGATTACCCAGCCTGCTGATGGCTATCGTGTTGGCACTGATGCGATTTTGCTGGCGGCGTCTATTGGCACGAACAAAGGCCGTATTCTGGATATGGGGGCTGGTGTTGGCGGGGTTAGCCTATGCGCCGCCTACCGTCTTCCCGATACACAGATCACCGCCATTGAAAAGAATCCGGATATGGCCGCGCTGGCGGCGCGCAACATCACCGACAATGGCCGCGATGAACAAATCCGGCTGGTGACTGGCGATGTAATGGCGATGCCAGCGGTGATGGCGAATAGCTTTGACCATGTGATGAGCAACCCGCCCTATAATGATGTGCGTGGAACACGGCCTAGAAACCGCGCTCGGGCGATGGCGCATATGGGCGAGAATACTGATCTGGGCGATTGGGTGAAGGCGGCATTGTGGGCGGTAAAGCCGCGCGGCACGGTGACCTTTATTTGCCGCGCCGACCGGATGAGCGAGCTGATCACACATTTTGAAACTGCGGGTGCCGGTGAAACGCTGGTCTTTCCGCTATGGCCGCGCACCAATAGTCCGGCTAGTCGGGTGATCGTTCAGGTGCGCCGCAATGTGGCGGGACCGGGGGCGATGCTGGCGGGTCTGGTGTTGCACCGCGACAATGGGTCCTACACAGAATCCGCCCACCATATTATGCAGGGTGGTGGTCTTTCAATGACGCATCCTGCTAGAGTGAAAGGGGGGCGAAAAACATGAACCCGCACCGCTTGCTCTTATCATTATCTCAACTCTCACCATTGCCTGAGGAATGTTACACCTGATGAAAATTTTCTCGAAACTCGCCTCTATCTTGTTTTTCTGGCGCAGTAGTCGGCCGATCGTTCCGGTTGTGCGGATGTCGGGAGTGATTGCCGCTAGCGGTATGCGGCGCGGTATTTCGCTGGAGTCGGTCGAGCCACAATTGAAAAAGGCGTTTTCGGTATCGGGGGCAAAGGCGGTTGCGCTGATCATTAATTCGCCGGGGGGCTCGCCCGTCCAATCGGCGCTCATCGGGTCGCGGATCCGTGATCTGGCAAAGCGGGCTGATCTGCCGGTTCTGGCATTTTGTGAAGATGTCGCCGCATCAGGCGGCTATTGGCTCGCGGTTAGTGCGGATGAAGTCTACGCTAATGCCGCCTCTATCATTGGCTCTATCGGGGTGATTTCGGGTGGCTTTGGTTTTGACAAGGCGATTGAAAAGCTAGGGGTTGAACGGCGCGTTTATACAGCCGGCAACAACAAGGCGATTTTGGATCCGTTCAAACCTGAAAACCCGGATGATGTGGCGCGGCTAAAGGCGCTCCAGACCGAAATTCACAACCAGTTCATCGCCCATGTGACAGATCGGCGTGGGGCCAAATTAACCGGTGATGAAAAGGATTTATTCAGCGGTGCGTTCTGGACGGGGGCAACCGCCGCCACACTTGGCCTGATTGATGGGCTAGGGGAATGCCGCCAGATTGTAACAGAACGGTTTGGCGATGATACCGAGTTGATGATGATCGAGCCAAAGCGGAAATTACTATCGGGCATTGGTGGCTTGTCGGGTTCGCTCGCCAGTGGCATAATCGACGAGGCGGCAGAAGTCGCCATTGAACGCGCCCATCTGTCACGTTTTGGCCTATAGAAAAAGGGCATTTATGAATGTTGTCGCTTCCTAAACTTCTCGCTCTTGGTGGTATCATCTGGGGGGTGTTCTATCTATTTCGGATGATAGAACGAAACCGGAATAATGCTGTAAAAGACGCCACTCTAAATCCCAATAATGATGTGGGTAATGGCGGGCCAGATGATGCGCCCAAAGACAAGCCGAGCTCGCTCGACCTTGAAGAGTGTAAACTCTGTGGTGCATGGGTTGCTGGCCAACCCTGTGACCGCGATGATTGCCCCTATAAGGCTAGTGGATGACGGGTGATTGCACGCCTGTTACATCCCCTGTTATATCGCCGGTTGTTCACCCTGACTTTCGCTAATAGCGATGCTTGCATTGGGGGGCGGTTTGGGGCTACTTTCTGTCTAGTTTTTTCAAGCAGGCAAACGCGTCGATGACTCCGTCAAAATCCAAAACACACGTCACTACTCCGGGGCTGGATTTTCAATCCATTTTGCTCAACCTACAGCGTTATTTCGCATCGCAAGGGGCGGTCATTCTCCAGCCCTATGATATGGAAGTTGGCGCCGGCACATTTCATCCGGCGACTACATTGCGTGCATTGGGTCCAGACCAAGTTTGGCGCGCCGCCTATGTCCAGCCATCACGGCGGCCAACTGATGGGCGCTTTGGCGAAAATCCGAACCGGCTCCAGCATTATTACCAATTCCAAGCGATTTTCAAACCATCGCCAGCCGACAGCCAAGCCCTATATCTGGGTAGTCTTCGCGCCATTGGTCTTGATCCTGATATGCATGATATCCGCTTTGTTGAGGATGATTGGGAATCACCGACGCTGGGCGCGTGGGGCCTGGGTTGGGAAGTCTGGTGCGATGGTATGGAAGTGTCGCAATTCACCTATTTCCAGCAAGTCGGTGGCATTGAATGTAATCCTGTGCCTTTGGAATTGACCTATGGCCTAGAGCGTCTGGCGATGTTTATTCAGGGCATTGATAATGTTTATGATCTGGATTGGGACGGCGTGCCGGGCGATCAGGGTGGTAAATGTTACGGCGATATTTTCCACCGCGCTGAGGTCGAATTCTCTGGCTGGAATTTCTATCATGCTGAAACCGATATGCTGCTCACCCATTTCCGTGATGCCGAGGCGGAATGTGGCCGCTTGCTCGGTCTTGAAACGCCGCTGGCGTTACCGGCCTATGATCAATGTATGAAGGCCAGCCATCTGTTTAATTTGCTGGATGCGCGTGGGGTGATTTCGGTCACTGAACGCGCCGCCTATATTGGCCGGGTGCGGGCCCTTGCTAAAGGCTGTTGTGAAGCCTGGATCGCGGAGGCGGCCAATGTCTAAAGAAACGCTCGATCTATTCATCGAA
>Ga0209654_1001654_pt1 | contig 17204 bp, 17 predicted proteins | sample SaaInl1SG_22_DNA_FD_184646 | JGI IMG/M metagenome (GOLD analysis project Ga0209654, IMG submission 184646) | Marine microbial communities from expanding oxygen minimum zones in the Saanich Inlet - ESP_161SG_22_DNA (SPAdes) (version 2) | ecosystem: Environmental > Aquatic > Marine > Intertidal... | reverse complement strand
ATTTCCTCTCTGGAGATGAACAAAAGTTAAAACCGATGATTCTTAAGGACATTGCCGATCGTATCGGGATGGATATTTCGACTGTTTCTCGTGTTGCCAATAGCAAATATGTTGACACCCCCTATGGTACCAAATTGGTGAAGTGGTTTTTCTCAGAAGGTATCACCAACGCTGCCGGTGAAGATGTTTCGACCATAGAAGTAAAAAAAGCATTGAACGATGTGATTGCCGCTGAAGATAAAACCAGTCCACTTACCGACGAGCAATTGATGCATATCATGAACGAAAAAGGCTATCCCATTGCCCGAAGAACTGTGGCAAAATACCGCGAAATGATTGGAGCTCCGGTAGCGCGATTGCGGAAAGAGTTATAAAATTTTTCTTTTTCTGTCGTATTTATTGGCAAAAAAGAAAGCTACACCAATAACAATTTGACCCCATCCAATCAAAGCATTTTCTTCAATAACTACATTAAACAGCCCTATGAAAACAGTAAAAAGAACGTAAATGATTAATGAGATTTTACGCAACCGCTCCCGTTTTTGTTTCGGAAGTTTAAATGCGCGTATTGAAATATAATTTAAGGCAATTAAAGCAAGGAATGTAACAGCAAGAATAAGTAATCCATCTATCATATTTTTAGATTTTAGGATTTTCTAAAGATTTTAATGTATGTGTTGTACTAACACGTTTTTTACTCCACCTCTGTATAAAATACCTCTAACTGCAACCTAAGATTTTCAAGTGCTGGGTCTGTTGGGTTTGGTCCTACAAATACCGCTGACTTTGGCGTAGAAATTGTTGTAGCGGGAATTTTATTGAGGGTTGTATTTTTAGCTTTAGCCATGGGAACTGCACTTTGGGTTGCAAAAGCATCGGCAACTGCTAGGCGTAAAGGTGCGTTGGTAGAATCTTTTTTAACAATATTGCGGAAGTAATCAGTAATTCTAATCTTATAATACTGTTTGTCGTCGTCTTCTGATAGGAATCCGCCATAAACCAACTTATTAAGTTTACTTGTTGTGGTTACATCTTGTGAGAAATCTATGATCGGCGCATTGGTATTCGCATTGTATAAATACAAGCGTTCTGGGAGTGTTAATCCGTGTTGTTCAACGGTTTGTTTATCCACATAAAATGTAAGGTTTGCTTCATTAAATAGCCAAGAATCTTTTTTCCCTTTAATTGCTTCCAGCGTTTCATTATCCTCAAAAAGATGAATTGTAGCTACACTTCCCAGTCCGCCACCCAAAGCAATCTTTGATGGTTCAGAGGCGGTTACAATCTCATTTAGTACTGGCGATACAGGTGCTGTTCTGTTTATCGTATTAAATTTAAGAGCACTTGCGTTGATTAGATAATCTTTATTTTTTTCTTCTATTTCTACGGGATCAGTGTTTGCCTTTTTTGCTTTGTAAGAATAGGCAACCCGAATGGTCATTTTGTTAAAATCAAGCAACATAAGTAAGGGCATACTTAAGTTACTTGTTTCAATAGAAACAGATCTGAAGTAATCTTGAAATAATACAGCTGTTGAAAGTTCTGTTGCACCCTCTTTGTCAAAAATCTGTTCTTGAAAAAACGATTTATCCAAAGGAACGCGAAGCCTTGGCGTTAAATTTGGATCATCTTCTTCATCAACATCAATTTCATCAAAATTCAATTGCATACTTTCTTTAGCCAATTGTTGACCCTTGTAAGAGTCAAAATTGAAATCGGAATAATACGGTTGAAATTGCTCAAAGTTCGCATCAGGGTCTAATTGACGTAAAAAGTAGTTGAGTTTTGTAACCTCAATATCAAAAATTGCTTCCCTGTTTCCAAAAAGGGAATCGATATCATAGAGTTTCTTTTTGGGGTTTGGGTTCTTGGTTTCCGTATCAATCCCATCTAAAATACCATCTCCATCTGTGTCTGGGTTTGTTGGATCAGTGCCAGCGTTTCGTTCTGCAATATCACTAACGCCGTCTCCGTCAGAATCGCTATTAACGTCAGCATCGTCAATATCGTATTCATCAATTAAACCGTCGTTGTCTGCATCGTTTCGATTGGTGAAAAATGGAATTTCCAACCAAACATCCGTAATGGTTTCCATTTCATTAAACGTACTATCAATTTCGCGTTTTTGGGTAAAGGTTCCAAATTTAGACGGATAAGCACTTAAATTAAACTGAGAAACGACACTAGTAGAGATTGATCCAAATAAGTTATTAGGACGTTCTCCCAGTTGCAAAACTCCTCCTGCATTTGTTTGAACCACATCAAATAAATCGTGGGATACTTTAACAGGATAATTTGCTTTTTTACCTTGAACTAAAATTTCAGGAAGCACTTCGGAGCCAAGGTCATTAAATTTTTTATCGCATGATATAAGGGCAAGTACAAGTGCGATTGGGATAATTTTTTTAATCATCTGGGTATTAAAATTCGGTCTGATAAAAGGTTTCGTGGGCATCAAGGATATCAGCTGCTTTACTCAATTCTAAAATAGGTTTTGCACTGCTATAGGTAACCTCTTTAACTGTATCGCTAACATTTGGACTGGCAAGAATAATGCCATCAGAGTGATTTACAGCGTTTGAAAGCATTTCGTCAAGCGTTGCGTTTTTTAAGTTTTCCATGTGATCGGCTTCTATGCCGTCAAATGCAATTTTCGAAAATAAATCCCCGCCTAACTTTCCTTCAAAAGGAGGCGCAAAGAAAGATGTTACAATTTTAGTGTTTGCGAGCAAGGGCTCGTCTTTGTAGTAAAATTTACAATACAACGGTACCAAAGCTGCAATCCATCCCTGAACATGAATGATATCTGGGGACCAGTTTAATTTTTTTACTGTTTCAATAACACCCTTAGCAAAGAAAATAGCGCGCTCTTCATTGTCAGAATAGAGTTTTCCATCTTCTTCGGCATATAATTTACGGCCTTTGAAGTAGTCTTCGTTGTCAATAAAGTAAACTTGCATGCGTTCCTTGGGAATAGATGCTACTTTAATAATCAACGGCATATCAATATCATTGACAACCAAATTCATTCCTGAAAGACGAATTACCTCGTGTAATTGATGGCGTCTCTCATTGATGAGTCCATATTTTGGAATAAAAATACGTGTTTGCCCACCGCGGTCGTTAACCATTTTTGGGATTTTAAATGCCAAATTAGAAAGTTCACTATGCGGTAGATAGGGCACGACCTCTGATGATATGTATAATATCTTTTTGTCTTTCATAAAGGCGTTAACCGTATTTGTGGATTAAAAAGCAAATTTACTAAAAATTTAAACGACTTTTGCCCTTGATTCGTTTCAGCATAATAATGTCACTATATCAAAATCTAGAAGCACTTCATCGCGAACGTAAAAAGTATTCGGGAAATCTATGCGGATTGGTACCCACTATGGGTGCTTTACACCAAGGACACCTTGCGCTTATAGAACGTGCACAAATTGAAAACGAAACAGTTTGGGTAACTATTTTTGTAAATCCAACCCAATTTAATAACCCTTCAGATTTACATGCATACCCTATTCGTCTTAAGGAAGATGTGGACGCCATTCATAAAATAAATCCAAACATTCATGTTTTTGCCCCCTCAATAGAGGATATGTATCCCGAGCAAGTTCATACGGAATCGCATACATTCAATGGATTAGATAAGGTGATGGAAGGTGCTGATCGCCCAAATCATTTTAACGGAGTTATTACCATTGTGTCTAAGCTTTTTGAGGTGATTAAACCCAACCGTGCTTACTTTGGAGAAAAAGATTTTCAGCAGTTAAGCATAATCAAAAACTGGGTAAAAACAGCAAATATCCCAACAGCTATTGTTCCTTGTCCTATTGTTAGAGAAGCTAACGGTCTTGCCATGAGTTCACGAAACGAGCTTTTGACAAAAGCTACCAGAGACGAGGCAGGTTTTATTTACAAAACGCTAGAATACTGCGCCACTAACAGCATGAAAAAAGCAGCCATTTACGACCATATCGCAAATGAATTTGCCAAGCATCTTACATTTACACTACACTACGCCTTGTGTGTTGATGAAACTTCATTGAGAGAAGTCTCAACGGTTAATCCTAAAGAAAATCAACGGCTCTTTATAGCAGCTACTGTTGAAGGGGTTCGATTGATTGATAATATCGCATTAAAATAAGTACATTTGCACCATGCAAATTGAGATTTTAAAATCTAAAATTCACCGCGTAAAAGTTACAGGCGCCGAGTTAGACTACATCGGTAGTATCACCATTGATAAAACTCTTATGGATGCTGCAAATATTATGGCAGGAGAAAAGGTTCAGGTGGTGAATGTAAACAACGGGGAACGTCTAGAAACATACGTTATTGAAGGCGCTGCTGATTCAGGTGAAATCACGCTAAACGGACCCGCCGCACGAAAAGTACAAAAAGGAGATGTGGTTATAATTATCAGCTACGCCAGTATGTCCGTTTACGATGCCAAGGCGTTTAAACCCACTTTGATTTTCCCAAACACCTCCACCAATACCCTGGACTGATTCCATGGCTAAATTCCTAAAGCTCCTTAAAAATGTAGTCCCTTTGGGTCTTGGGCTTTATTTGGTATATTTTTCATTTGCGAACACTTCCGAAGAAGACCGCTTACAAATTTTGGCTGCCATTAAACAAGCCGATTTAAAATTTGTGTTTTTGTCGCTAATTTTTGGTGCGTTAAGCCACTTGTCACGTGCCTACCGTTGGAATTTTTTACTCAAGCCGCTTGGCCATCAGCCCTCGTTTATTATCAGAACATTAACTGTCATGATTTCTTATTTCTCTAATTTGGGGATTCCCCGTTCTGGAGAAGTATTACGTGCAACTGCTTTAGCTACCTATGCAGATGTACCGTTTCAAAAAGGATTTGGCACCATTGTAACCGAGCGTATTATCGACCTTATTTTATTGTTTTCATTTATTGGTTTGGGGTTTTTACTTCACAGCGAATTGCTACTTGAAATTATTGGAAATCCTACGTTTAATATATATACACTGCTTTGGATAGTAGGTATTGCAGTACTGTTTTTTGTTTTTATTAAAAAGATGAAACGCTCACATAAATTATGGGCAAAAAAAATAATGGGCTTTTTTAATGGGCTTTGGTTGGGGATGCTTTCAGTGCGATCTATGGACAATAAGTGGGCGTTTATTGCGCATACCCTATTTATTTGGCTTATGTACTTGATGATGTTCTGGGTGGTTACTTTTGCACTTCCCGAAACAAGCGGATTATCACTATCGGCGATTATCCCTGCATTTATTGCAGGAGGGTTTGCTATGTCTGCTACCAATGGCGGTATCGGTTTATATCCATTGGCTGTAGCTGCTGTTTTGCAAGCTTTTGACGTCCCATACCCTGATGCGTTGGCTTTTGGCTGGGTGATGTGGACAGGACAAACGATTATGGTAGTCGTTTTTGGTAGTCTTTCTTTTTTACTACTCCCTATTTTTTCTAAAAAATAAGTAGCTTCGCCCAATGGCAAAAGTGAAAAAGTCATTTTTTTGTACCCATTGTGGCACACAACACGCGCAATGGCAGGGGCAGTGTAGCTCATGTAAGAGTTGGAATACGCTTCAAGAAGAAGTACTAGACAACCCAAAAGCACCGGCCTGGCAAACCGAAAAAGTTGCGCCAGTAAAAGCAAGTCCTGTGCGTATTCAAGATGTTGCCATAGATGCAATTCAACGACTTCCGTCAGGTGATTCGGAGTTAGATCGTGTGTTGGGTGGCGGTATTGTCCCTGGAGCCATGATGCTTGTGGGCGGCGAACCCGGCATTGGAAAATCTACATTGTTATTGCAAGTTGCCCTTTCTGTAAAAGGAAAAGTGGTTTATGTTTCGGGAGAAGAAAGCGAACAACAAATAAAACTACGAAGCGCGCGCGTTACCGAAGAAAGCAGCGAATGCTATCTGCTTGCAGAAACACATACGCAATCGCTATTGCACCATTTGGGGAAACTTCAGCCTGCGGTTGTTGTGATTGATTCCATACAAACCTTACACTCTGATATCATTGACAGTACAGCAGGAAGCGTATCGCAAATTCGTGCCTGTACGGCCGAATTACTACAGTTTGCGAAAAGCACACAAACACCTGTATTTTTGGTTGGGCATATTACCAAAGATGGTGCCATTGCAGGACCTAAAGTGTTAGAACACATGGTCGATACGGTACTTCATTTTGAGGGCGATAGAAATCATGTATATCGCATTTTACGTGCCCATAAAAACCGTTTTGGCACGACAGCCGAATTGGGTATTTATACCATGGCACAAGAGGGATTATTGCCTGTTGCCAACCCGAGTGCATTGCTTATTTCTTCGGAAAGTGCGGGACTTAGCGGACACGCTATTGGCACTACTGTTGAGGGTATTAGACCCATGCTTATAGAAGTACAAGCACTTGTAAGCTCTGCCGTGTATGGCACGCCGCAGCGTAGCAGTACAGGCTTTGATAATAAGCGCCTGAACATGTTGTTGGCGGTACTGGAAAAACGCGCAGGTTTTCAATTGGGCTCAAAAGATGTGTTCCTAAACCTAGCAGGAGGCATTCGCTTAGACGATCCCGGGTTAGACTTGGCCGTTATGGTTGCCATTCTATCTAGCAGTTTGGATGTTGCCATACCTAAAGGCTATACGTTCGCTGCTGAAGTGGGGCTTTCAGGTGAATTGCGTAACGTCCCAAAAATGGAACAACGCATGCAAGAAGCTACAAAGTTGGGATTTGAGCGTATGGTGGTGGCGCAAAAAGTAACCACAGCGCCTAAAGGCTTAGAGCTTATTCGGTTGACTACCATTCAAGAAGTAGTGGCGCATTTGTTTTAAGGCGCAGGGTTGGGCATTTGATTATGTACCGCATCAATTTCCGCTAAAATATCATCTGATAATGTAACATCTGCAGTAGCAATATTCTCCGCTAGCTGTGCCATAGTGGTAGCGCCAATTATATTGGACGTGACAAAAGGACGATCAGTAACAAAGGCCAATGCCAATTGCGTGAGAGATAGCTGATGCTTTTCGGCAATTTTAGCATAGGCTTCCGTGGCTGCTACAGCTTCATTCCCGCTGTATCTTTTCATCCGTGGAAATAATTTTAACCTACTTTTTTCAGGAAGATTTCCGCCGCGGTATTTTCCAGAAAGCACCCCAAAAGCCAAGGGTGAGTATGCCAACAATCCCAATTGTTCACGGTGTGAAACCTCCGCATTACCTACCTCAAAAGTACGATTGAGTAAGGAGTATGGATTTTGAATGGTTTTCGCTCGGGGAAGGTTTTTGTATTCAGAAAGGGTCAGATACTTCATTGCGCCCCATGGCGTTTCATTAGACAAACCAATATGCCTAATTTTTCCTTCTTTTATAAAACCATCCAGCGTTTCTAATATTTGTTGAAAATTGATTTTCCATTGCTCATTTTGGTCTAAAACATAATCACGCCTGCCAAAAAAATTAGTGCTGCGTTCGGGCCAATGCAATTGATACACATCAATATAATCTGTTTTTAAGCGTGTCAAACTTCCTTCCAACGCTTCGCGAAGGCTGTCGGGCGTAAAACCCGTAGTTCGGATATGGGCAGTATAAGCACCCGGCCCCGCAATTTTGGTTGCCAAAACCACCTTGTCACGATTTTTTCGCTCCGCAAACCAATGACCTATAATGCGTTCCGTATCGGCATAGGTTTCCGCATTTGCAGGGACAGGATACAGCTCTGCTGTATCAATAAAATTTACCCCTTTTTCTAGGGCATAATCCATTTGTTCAAAGGCTTCCTCTTGTGTGTTTTGATTGCCCCAAGTCATGGTGCCAAGGCAAATTTTACTCACCCGAATATCGGTGTGCGGAATAGTTGTGTATTTCATTTGTCAGATTGCAAGTGTTACGCCAACAGGACAATGGTCAGAATGGACAGCTTGGGGAAGGATAAATGCGCGTTCAATATTATTTTTTAAAGGCTCAGAAACCATGGCATAATCAATCCGCCAGCCTTTGTTATTGGCGCGGGAATTGGCGCGATAGCTCCACCAACTGTATTGATGCGGCTCTGTGTTTAATTGTCGGAACGAATCCACAAAACCACTTTGAATAAAACCATCTAGCCACGTACGCTCTTCCGGTAAAAAGCCGGAAACTTTTGCATTGCGTACTGGATCGTGAATATCTATGGCTTCATGGCAAATGTTGTAATCGCCGCAAATGACCAAATTAGGAAGTTCCTTTTTTAGGTTTGTTATATAAGATTGAAAATCTTCCATGTAGGTAAACTTATACTCCAAACGAGCGGGATTGGTTCCAGATGGCAAGTACAAACTCATCACAGAAACGCTATCAAAATCTACACGTAAATTGCGTCCCTCAAAATCCATATAGTCAATGCCCGTGCCGTATTCAATATGCTTTGGCTTTTGTTTACATAAAATCGCTACAGAACTATAACCCTTTTTCTGTGCCGAAAACCAGTAGTGGTACGGATAGCCCGCATTGTCAAAAACCGAAAGATCGAGTTGCTCAGGTCGTGCTTTGGTTTCTTGCAAACAAAGGACATCGGGGGAGGCCGCTTTTAGCCAATCCAAAAAACCCTTGTTAAGCGCAGCGCGAATTCCGTTTACGTTATATGAAATGATTTGCATGACTGCTAAAATACAAACTAAGGGGTTAAATTTGTGTATATTTGATTAATCTAAATCTAATTATTATGAATAAAACTCTTATTATTTCTTTTGTCATACTTGGGATTTTCTGTGGGTATGCGCAGGAAAATGAGGAAGATGTCACCAGGGTTGAAGTCGTAAATCAATATGAAGAGGTCGAAGTTTTAGAAAAAAATGAGATTCGGCTTAATGCCGCTTACCTATTGGCAGGTCCGCTACTTGATGTTTCATATGAACGCTTACTTTCACCTTCCAATAGTTTTGGTGTAACAACAGTTATTGATTTGGGTAAAAATGATATTGATTATGCCGATTCATTTTCCATTTCACCATATTATCGCTTTTATTTTCTAAATCGAAAAGATTTTGGCTCACGCGGTTTTTTTGTAGATGTACAAACCACTTTTCACATTGGAGAGAATTTTAATGATCAATTTGTCAACAGCAAAAAAATAGATAGATCTTATACAGATTTATCTATTGATGTAGGTATTGGGAGAAAATGGATTAACCGTACGGGGTTTACATTTGAAACATCGCTGACCCTAGGCCGCCCTCTTTTTTCAGAACATATGCCAGATCCGTACTTTAGATTTAGTGTTTCTATTGGAAAACGCTTTTAGCAGTTTGCCAGCCATGTTTGAAAAGCAGTCGCTTCGCTAATTTTTACTTTTGCTTCAGCTATACTTAGGCGTTCTTGCGCCATAGTGTCACGATGACGAAGGGTTACCGTTTGGTCTTCTAATGTTTGATGATCTACCGTAATGCAAAAAGGCGTTCCCAAGGCATCTTGCCTGCGATAACGACGACCTACAGCATCTTTTTCGTCATAGGAAATTGCCATATCCCACTTTAAATCATTCACTATATCTTTTGCAATGGCAGGTAAACCATCTTTTTTAACCAAAGGCAATACCGCTACTTTGGTTGGTGCTACTACAGCGGGTAATCGTAAAACCGTTCTGCTAGAACCATCTTCAAGTGTTTCTTCTTGCAAGGCATTTGAAAATACTGCCAAGAATAATCGGTCTAAGCCAATTGAAGTTTCCAATACATAGGGCACGTAGTTTTCTTGTCGCTCTGGATCAAAGTATTGAAGTTTTTTACCTGAAAATTCCTCGTGACTACTCAAGTCAAAGTCTGTTCGGGAGTGAATCCCCTCCAACTCCTTAAAGCCAAATGGAAATTTAAATTCAATGTCACATGCTGCGTCGGCGTAGTGTGCCAATTTTTCATGGTCATGAAAACGATAATTATCAACTCCTAATCCCAGCGAGTGGTGCCATTTAAGGCGTGTTTCTTTCCAATGCGCATACCATTCTTTTTGTGTTCCGGGTGGGATAAAAAACTGCATTTCCATTTGTTCGAACTCACGCATACGAAAAATAAACTGGCGTGCTACAATTTCATTGCGGAATGCTTTTCCTGTTTGGGCAATACCGAAAGGTAATTTCATCCGCCCAGTTTTTTGCACATTCAGAAAATTCACAAAAATTCCTTGTGCCGTTTCGGGACGTAAATACAATTCTGTAGCACTTTCGGCAGATGCGCCCAATTTGGTGCCAAACATCAGGTTAAATTGCTTGACTTCTGTCCAATTTTTAGATCCTGACAAAGGACACACAATCTCTAATTCTTCAATGAGTGCCTTTACGTCTGCCAAATCTTCGTTTTCTAAAGATTTTCCCAAGCGTTTTAAAATGGCATCTCCTTTCTCTTTATAGCCAACTACTCTAGGATTGGTACTTAAAAATTGGGTTTTGTCAAATGCATCGCCAAAACGCTTGGCCGCTTTTTTAACTTCTTTCTCAATTTTTGTGTCCAGTTTACCTACATAATCTTCCACCAACACATCTGCGCGATAGCGTTTTTTGGAATCTTTGTTGTCTATAAGTGGGTCGTTAAAGGCATCTACATGACCCGAAGCCTTCCATGTAGTAGGGTGCATCAAAATTGCAGCGTCTAAGCCTACAATATTTTCATTGAGTTGCACCATGGCTTTCCACCAATAGTCACGCAAGTTTTTTTTCAGGGCAACGCCTTGCTGTCCGTAATCATACACGGCGCTGAGTCCATCATAAATTTCACTAGAAGGAAATACAAACCCATACTCCTTAGCATGGGACAATACTTTTTTAAACAAATCTTGGTCTGCCATGGCGCAAAAATAGGATAAGTTTACTAATTTACACCGTGCCAAAATCAGAACCTTAACCTATGTTGAATGATTTGCTTTCCGTTTGGTTTCCGAAATGTTGTTGGAACTGCATGCAGTCGCTCTCAAAAAATCAAAAATGGCTTTGCTTGATATGTGCGTCTAAACTCCCAAAAACCTATTTTGAACAAGAAGAAAACAACGCGCTAAAGATCATGTTACGCCAATTCCTTCCCCTGGAAGGGGCTTATGCACCATTTTATTTTTTGCAGCATTCGCCCATCCAGAAACTTATACATGCACTAAAATATCAAGGAAAGAAAAAAGTAGCCAATTGGATTGCGCAACAAAGTGCTACACTTATTCCAAAAGAACATCCTGTATTGCAATGTGACGGAATAGTTCCTGTTCCATTACATCCATCTCGACAACAAATACGAGGCTACAATCAAGTAACAGGCTTTGGGCAATATTGGGCAAATTTTTTAAATGTACCCTATTTAGACAAGCTGTTGTTGCGAAAAAACCAAACCAAAACATTGGTGCGCATGTCTCGTGAAGCACGCTGGGAAGAGGTGAAAAACGCATTTCATATAGAAAACAATACCCATTTCAAACACTTGTTGTTGGTTGATGATGTGATTACCACGGGTGCCACACTTACCGCTTGCGGGAACGCCTTACTAAACAATGTCTGCGATAAAATTTCTGTCATGGGAATGGCATATGCGCAAAACATCCTTCCGTAAGCGAGAAAATAGTCGTTATTTTGTGCTATGCTTAAGCGACTATTTATTGCATTTATGATTTGCTCCGTATTTGTGCAATGTGCTCGACGCGGTTCACCAACAGGCGGACCAAAAGATGAAATTCCTCCTGTAGTCTTACGCGCGGATCCGCCTCAACAAAACGTGAATTTTAAGCAAGATCGCATTCGTATTTATTTTGATGAATATATCAAGTTGAATAAATTAAATGATCAATTGGTGGTTTCGCCTCCACTGGAGCAAACCGCATATATAATTTCTCCACAAAGCCTAGCAGCAAAATATATTGAAATTGAATTTTTGGATTCACTAACACCCAATACTACCTACACGTTCAATTTTGGCGAAAGTGTGGTGGACAATAATGAAGGTAATCCTTTTTCGTTTTTCTCTTATGTGTTTTCTACAGGATCTACCATTGATTCCCTTACACTACGAGGAAGTATTTCAGATGCCTTTGCGCGCAAACCAGAATCCTTTGTTTCGGTTATGCTTTATCCCATAGACAGCACTTACAATGACTCGGTCATTTTCAAAAACAAACCGCTTTATTACACCAATACACTCGACAGCCTAACCGAATTTACAATGCCCAATCTTAAAGCGGGAGATTATCTTTTAACTGCGGTTAAAGATGTGTCAAAAAATTATGTATTTGATCCTTCGGTAGATAAAATAGACGCTGTACAACACGTCATTACATTGCCAAACGACAGCCTATTTCAGCTATCGCTTTTTAAAGAAGATATTGATTTTGATTTTGGAAAAGCCTACCAAGCGGGCAAACAACGTGTGGGATTTGGTTTTAAAGGGAGTGATGTTATTACCATTGAATTAAATGAAGAGGTTGGTGATAGCTTTGCTTCGGTAGTGTCGCGCGACCGTGAAAGCGATACTCTATACTATTGGTTTAAAGGAATTGATGCCGATTCACTTCGCTTTACGTTACGCCACGACACCTTATCAAAAGAGTATGCTTATCGCATTCGAAAAGCAGAACCCGATTCTTTACGGCTCTCCTTTGAACCAAAAGGAGCGTTGCACCTAACCGACACCTTGAAGCTAATTGCCAATACTCCCATAAAGCAATTAATACAAGATTCCATGCAGTTGCGTGCCAAAGATTCTACTTTAGTGCCTTTCACGCTCGCCCAAAAAGGCATGCACGAGATACAGGTCTTGTTTGATGTTTTTCCAAACGAAAAATACCAATTCGACCTTTTACCCGGAGCTGTAACAGATTTTTTTGATGTCCAAAATGATAGCATTTCTACTTCAATGAGCACCAAAAGTAGGGTGGATTACGGTAACCTCTCATTGCGCTTAGCCAATGTGCCATCATATCCCATTTTTATTGACTTAACAAATGAAAAGGAGGAAATTATTCGCAGCATATATGTTAAGGAAGAGCGTGGTTTATATCGTTTTGCTTATCTGTTACCAAACAAATACTACATACGCATTCGAATAGACGAAAACGCTAATGGCAAGTGGGATACTGGAAATTATTTGGAAGGTAAAAAGCCAGAAGCTGTTTATCACTTTCCGCCACTTTTAGACGTACGCGCCAACTGGGAATTACAAGAGCAATTTATTTTAGAGTAAAGGGGTCTCGGTCGTCCAAAAAAGGTAGTTTTTCGCGCAGTTTATAGAGTTCCTTTTTATCAAATTTAGCCAAAGCAATAGATGCTGATGTTTCGGCAAAAGCAAGCGCATCGCCAAGGGCGTTATATGCAGCAGATGCACCAGGATATTGCAGTCGATAAGCGTCTTTTCCCGTTCGATTTACACCCACTGAAAAGGCCATGTTTTCGATGGCGCGTGCACAAAGTAGTGTGTTCCATGCTTGAATACGCGCTGCAGGCCAATTGGCTACACAAATAAGCAAATCGTATTGGTCCGTATTACGTGTAAATACGGGAAAACGTAAATCGTAGCACACCAATGGACGAATACGAAAACCGGCATATTCAATCAGTACACTTCCTTTCCCAGCGTTATATACCCGCGCTTCGCCAGATGGCGTATAGGGATGTGCTTTATCATAGGTGTCTATTTGACCGTTTGGATGGGCAAAAATAAATCGGTTGTAAAAGGCATCTTTTTCTTTAATGGCAAGACTCCCGCAAACGGCTGCGCTGTATTGTTTTGCCATTTGCTGCATCCACGATACCGAATTGCCGCTCATAGTTTCAGCCACTTCGTTGGGTGTCATGGTAAAACCTGTAGCCCACATTTCTGGCAGTACAATCAGGTTTACAGCTTTAGGTAATTTTTGCATAAGCTGCTCAAATGCAAATTGATTTTCTGCAGGGTTATGCCAATGTAAATCGTTTTGAAGTAAGGCGGTGTGTAAGGTTTCCATTAGATAAAACTACTGATTTATATAGGAAAGGTAGTTTATCTTTTGAATGCTTTTACCCCTTCACATTCGCCGAGAGATACTCACGGTTCATACGGGCAATATTTTCTAGCGAAATTCCTTTTGGACACTCTACTTCGCAAGCACCTGTATTGGTACAATTTCCAAAGCCTTCATCGTCCATTTGCTTGACCATATTAAGTACACGATCCGTAGCTTCTACTTGACCTTGTGGCAATAGTGCATACTGAGAAACTTTTGCAGAAACAAATAGCATGGCAGATGCGTTTTTACACGTTGCGACACAAGCACCACAACCAATACAAGTAGCTGCATCAAAAGCCTTATCCGCATCTACTTTTTCAATTGGAATGGCATTTGCATCTTGGGTATTTCCAGAAGTGTTCACAGAAACAAAACCCCCAGCGTGTTGAATACGATCAAAAGCCGTACGATCAACTACCAAGTCTTTAATTACAGGAAACGGTTGCGCACGGAACGGTTCAATGTGAATGGTGTCACCATCCTTGAATTTACGCATATGCAGTTGGCATGTGGTAACGAGTCTATCTGGACCGTGTGCTTCCCCATTAATAAACATAGAGCAAGATCCACAAATACCTTCGCGACAATCGTGGTCGAATGCTACTGGGTCTATACCCTGCGACATAAGCTTCTCGTTGAGCACATCCATCATTTCCAAAAATGACATGTCTGGAGAAACTCCGTCCAACGAATAGGTTTGCATACTTCCTTTTGCGGTAGCGTTTTCTTGACGCCAAATTTTTAATGTCAGTTTCATACTTTAGTTTTTTAGCCAAAAGGCAATAGGCAATAATTATCTTTCCTTGCTTATTGACTTTATAAAGGCATTTAACATTTTATTTTCTTCTGTAATTAACCCTTGTACTTTTTGGTACAATTTGTTTCCAACTAATTTTAGCTCTTTAGAAATAATGAGTTGAGTTTCCAATTCAAGTAATGAGCCACGTGCTATTCGTGAAAATTGAACATAGTTTTGCGTATAATTTCGCCCATAGCCTTCCGCAATATTAGATGGGATAGAAATAACCGCACGTTTCATCTGACTTTGCAAACCGAAAACTTCTTCTTTAGGTAATTGCTCACACAACAGATAAATAGATTTGACCAAGGCCATTCCTTTTTGCCAAATCAACAAATCTTTATATGATTGAATGTGTGTCATTTTTTAACTATTGCCTATTTACAATTGCCTATTTATACGATCGTGTTTTAAGTTCAATATTTTCGTAGTTCAATGCTTCTTTATGAAGTTTCGCATCGCCAGGTTCCCCTTTGTATTCCCAAGCAGAGACAAAAGTAAAATTGTCATCATCACGAAGTGCTTCTCCCTCCGGAGTTTGAGATTCTTCTCTAAAGTGACCTCCACAAGATTCCGTACGCACTAAAGCGTCTTTGGCAAACAACTCGCCCAATTCTAAAAAGTCCGCAACACGGAGTGCTTTTGCCAATGGCTCGTTAAAGGAGTCTGCTGTTCCAGGGACAAATACATCTTTGTAAAACTCCTCACGAAGTGCTTTTACTTCAGCCATGGCTTCTTTAAGCCCTTTCTCATTTCGTGACATTCCACATTTGTTCCAAATGATTTTACCCAATTTACGGTGAAAATAATCTACCGTTTTAGTGCCTTTATTATTGATAAACGCATCTATTTGAGCCCGTACACGTTGTTCCGCTTCTTCAAATTCTGGCGAAGCTGTAGAAATCGATCCGGTACGAATATCGTCTGCCAAATAATCTCCAATAGTATAAGGCAATACAAAATAACCGTCTGCCAGTCCTTGCATCAAAGCCGATGCTCCCAAGCGGTTTGCCCCGTGATCGGAGAAGTTGGCTTCACCAATGGCAAAACAGCCTGGAACGGAAGTCATAAGGTTATAATCTACCCACACGCCACCCATGGTGTAATGCACCGCTGGATAAATCATCATAGGCGTTTCATACGGATTTTGATCTACGATTTTCTCATACATCTGAAATAAGTTTCCATATTTTGCCTTAACAACTTCTTTTCCTAGTTTTTGTACAAGTGCTGTGTCGTTTTCGTCTAAGCCTTTTACATGGGCTTTTTCTTTTCCGTAACGCTCAATAGCAGCTGCAAAATCAAGAAATACGGCCTCTCCTGTTTTGTTCACGCCATAGCCTTCATCACAGCGTTCTTTTGCTGCACGAGATGCTACATCACGAGGTACTAAGTTTCCAAAAGCTGGATAACGACGCTCCAAATAATAGTCGCGGTCTTCCTCCGACAAATCAGTGGGTTTTAGTCGTCCTTCGCGAATAGCCGCAGCATCCTCTTTCTTTTTGGGTACCCAAATACGCCCGTCATTTCGTAGCGATTCAGACATCAAAGTTAGTTTAGATTGGTGGTCACCAGAAACAGGAATACATGTAGGGTGGATTTGTGTAAAACACGGATTTGCAAAATGAGCTCCCTGTTTGTGGATTTTCCATCCTGCCGTTACGTTACTTCCCATAGCATTGGTGGACAAATAAAACAAGTTGCCATATCCGCCCGAGGCAATAACAACCGCATGCGCAGCATGTCGTTCGATTTCACCAGTTACCAAATTACGCGTGATAATTCCTCTCGCTTTGCCATCCACTTTTACAAGGTCTAGCATTTCATGGCGGCTATACATTTTAATTTTTCCGCGTCCAATTTGGCGGTTCATCGCTGAATATGCGCCCAACAACAACTGCTGACCGGTTTGTCCTTTGGCATAAAATGTTCTGGAAACCAGCACCCCACCAAATGAACGGTTGTCTAACAAACCGCCATAATCACGAGCAAAAGGAACGCCTTGTGCCACACATTGGTCGATAATATTGGTAGAGACCTCTGCCAAGCGGTGGACATTGGCTTCGCGGGAACGGTAATCGCCTCCTTTTACAGTATCATAAAACAAGCGGTGCACGGAGTCACCGTCACCTTGATAATTTTTTGCTGCATTGATACCCCCCTGTGCTGCAATGGAGTGCGCACGTCTGGCTGAATCTTGAAAACAGAATGCTTTTACGTTGTAGCCTAACTCAGCTAGTGTAGCTGCAGCAGAGCCACCGGCAAGTCCGGTACCCACTACAATAACGTCAATCAGACGCTTGTTTGCTGGGCTTACAAGATTGATGTTGTTTTTATGATTGGTCCACTTTTCGGCAATAGGACCTTTGGGGATTTTAGCGTCTAATGTTGCCATATTAGTGATTTAAAAAGTGAAAA
>Ga0209654_1001653_pt1 | contig 17209 bp, 26 predicted proteins | sample SaaInl1SG_22_DNA_FD_184646 | JGI IMG/M metagenome (GOLD analysis project Ga0209654, IMG submission 184646) | Marine microbial communities from expanding oxygen minimum zones in the Saanich Inlet - ESP_161SG_22_DNA (SPAdes) (version 2) | ecosystem: Environmental > Aquatic > Marine > Intertidal... | reverse complement strand
TCTTCTTGTAGTAGAGTCATTGATCTGTTCAATACGAATGATATCATCCTTGAGATCTTTCTTGATGTCACGAGTGTAGTCGACACCTTCTTCAAGTTTCAGCTCAATAACTTCCATGCGCTGTTCGAAAGTACCAATTAGTGCTTCATATTCTTCCTGCTGTTCAACAAACTCAATCGCCTGTTCAACCTTCTGATACATGAGGAAACCACCATATAAAGCACCAACGATAGAACCAATCCCAGCAATCAGAGCTGAGATTGTCATTGGTGTCATCTTAATACCAAATAATCTAAACTCTTTATTCTTTAAGTTTTCGATTCCTTCTTCAAACTTTTCTAATTCATCGCCGAGATCTTTATCAGCCATTTAAATCTCCAGTTTTCCTTTCTTTAAAAACCATTCCTTCATTTCAATACATTGCCCTTCAAACATTGCACCATCAGAGGCAACAAATTTAAATCCATAATCTGAATTCACAACATCCATATTTGCAACTGTATTGACAAAATTAGTACATTCTTCATAAGAATTAAAAATTCTGTCAGAAATATCTTCGAGTCCACCATTTATAGAAAATATTAAAAGTATTTCTATCATTTCTTTTCCTTCCATTCAACGCATGTTGATCTATATACACCATCAAGTTCACTGACCATTGCCACGCCTGTATCTCTACAATCTCTCCACTGCTCAAATCTGCCTTGGTCATATGCAATAATAGTACCATTGGCTTTCATGAATAGTAGGAGTAGAACCCACATTACTTGATGACACCTTCATCTATAAGTTTTTCTAAGTGTGCTATTCGATCTTCCATTGTATCAACACGGAGAGCAAGTTTAGGATACTGCGTTCTCCAAGTCACATCTTCTTTGTCAAGAATATCGATACCATATCGATCTGCCGCCCACTGAGCGATATCCTCAAACTTTTTGTAACACCACTTACCAGCTTTTGTATCTTTGAACCACTTTGTACTTGCAGCCCCTAGTAAACTTCCAGCGATGTTTGATACTGCCCACATGAAAATCATTTGCCATCCTCCAAAAATCTGACATATTCACCCATACTGTGATCGTAGATTCCATCAAATGGCATACCCTTCTTTAACGCAGCCCATCTTCCACGCCACTGATCTTTAAACTTTTGCCAAGCAGTCAGTTTCCTGACATTACCATAGAAGTTTATGTAGTTTAAAGTTCCCACATGTTTGAATCCCATGAACCAAAATGGGACGGTTGGTACAACATCATTATTGTTGCGACAACGGAAATGCGGAACTTTAAATTCTTTCGCTCTTCTCCACGATAATGCTCTAGGAGATCCAAAAGTATATAACCCTGTTACTATATCGTCATTGATGTCAGAAAAAACTGTGGAGATCGCACCACCGAGCGAATGACCACAAACGTAGACTGGTCTATCTTTTTTCTTTAGCAACTGCTGGACATCCTTCTCGATAGCTGAACAATTTTTTAGATATTCAGTGTAAAATCCTCTGTGATAACCATGGAAGTGAAGCGCATTTAAATCAGCTTTAATGTCACTAAATTCCGTCGGTTCAGTACCTCTGAATGCAATAATTATTTCATCCTTGTTCGAGGCAACGTATGCCTCAGCACCGTTGTTGTCATAAAATTTGCATTGCGTGTAACCCAATTTTTTAAATTCCTTGGGGGAATCCTCTAAGTAAGCAGCCTGTGCCATTAAAGCAAAATGATGCGCTCTCTCTATCATAGTTCCACCTTTCCTTCTCCAATCAAACGTTGACGATTCGCCATATGAGCATCTTGAATATCATCTTTTGATTGCCCATGATAAGGAACCGCATGCCCTTCTTCTATTAGGACTTCCGTGACCATTTTAGTTTGACCATCCTTGATACAAACAAAGTCTCCTAGGATTCGCCCGAACTTTCCTTTCATATCTTCGCCTTCTTTGTTTACCTGAGTGCGAAGAATTGCTTCATCACTCAGTAACTCTTTTAGACGATTCTTTGAAGCAAGTCCGAATGCCTTTTCAACTAAATCCCTAGTTCGTGATTCTGGTGTGTCAATACCCATGATACGAACTCGCTCATCAGTAAGGACAATACCAAATCCTAGATCAATATCCACATCGACAGTATCACCGTCGACAACCTTTAACACCTTTACTTTGTACTCGTACATAAATTACCTCATTTGTACTAAGATTGATAAAATATAAACAGCAAAACCCAAAATGCCAATTGCTGCTAGCACAGCTCCTGTAATAGTAATCGTATCAATAATCGCTTTCTTTCTTTTTTGCTGAGCAATTAATTGTTTCTTTTTTTCTATCTCTCTACTTTTTTTCATTTTAGACTGAAAAGTAAGCCAGTCATTCCACATCCCACCTCGTCCTTGGTAGATCATAATTTCTTTCAACTCGTCTTCCATCTTCTTGAGCTTTTCTTCAGCCATAAACGCATCGAGATCTGACTTATATCCATGCTCGTGAGCTTTCTTTTGAATTTCAGATTTTAATCCAAAGTATTGTGCGAGAGCTTCTCCAGCATCGTAGATTTCTTTTCCATTCTGAAGAGTTTGTTTAATGACATCAAAAGCAGCATTAGCAGCAGCGAGTTCAGCGAGCATATTGTTCCCTTACCATTTGTCTATGCAACTGGTCACTAGCACCATTAAAGAAACGTCCAGCTGGATTGTCTATGACTTTTTGACCTTGATAGATCTCCTTATCATCATAACCTGCAGCGTCTGGTAAAAACGATTGCTGATATTGAGCAATGTCAGGATTCTGCATTAATGCGAGCTTCTGATCTTGTGCTGGATCATCACTTGGTTTTTGATCTATTCCAGCAGTAGCAGATTCTTTTGATTGTTGTTGTATTTTCTTGAATGTTTCTCGAAGCACTGACTCAACTACATCACTCAATTCTGTTGTGGCAATATCATCTGTAACGGTGATTGAAAGTTCTAAAGAAGATCCACCACCGAAATCATTGCCTCCAGCTATTTGCGTTATTCCCATAGAAGAAGAATCTGTAGAGGAACCATCGTTGCTTCCACTTTGCGAACCCGATGATCCTTGTTGAGATCCAGAGCTAGATGACATACTCTGACTAGCACTACTCATTGCAGCTGAGTTTTGTAATGTAGCACTAACAGCAGACTCGTTGGCAGCATCACCGATAGCAATACTTGTAGCACTAGAGGAAGCTGCTACTTGTTCTGCTGCGTTTGCTTCTGCAGCTGCGGCAGCGAGTGCGTTCTTTTGTGCGTCAGAGAGTCCTCCTCCGCCACTTTTTTCTTGATCTGTTCCCTGTGACGATTGAGTAGAATTGTCTGCCAATCCTCCCACAGGTTCTTCAGCAACTGGATCATCAGCCACCTCTTGAGTTGGTTGTGTAAGTTCAGCCACTGGATCGGTGATAACATCACCAGTCATATCACCCAGTGACATTTCTATGTTTGGTATAAGTTCTTCTATTGAAGCTCCAGGCACTTCATAGTTTGGACATGCAGGATCAGTAACAGGAATTGAGTCACAAGGATCGTTAGGAAGAGGACTATAAATTAAATTAAAACTTGATCCACTAACATAAAATTCAGGTCCATAATGCCCTGCCCAAAATCCTCCATCATCACCTTCAGCTCTTATTTGAACATTACTCAAATCTTCTGCAGCAAAAGATTCATCAAAGTATTCTGTACCTGTAAAAGTAGTTACTGGATAATCACCATCTAAATTGAATTGCTTGTAATATACATAATTACCCGATGTATCGTACAGCGAGACTGAAATACGCATGTAATCAAATCCATCAGTTTGATTAGATTCAGCATCATAATTCTTTACTACCCATGAATAATTGTATCCATCAACTTGAAAACCTGCTTGTTGTAGAGCAGTATTGATCGCAGTAGTCCATCTAAGAATACCTCCACCATATCCCCATCGAGCAGTATAACCATTCCACGAAGGAATCTGTCCGCCTGAATATCCTGCCCAACAATCAGAACCAGCACATTGTTCATAGGTGCCTGTGATAGAACTAGGGTTTAAAATATCGCCTGTCGTGTATTCCTCAGCGTTAGAGAATGGCGCCAAGAGTAACAGCAGACAAAATACCCCATAGGATACCCATTGCCGTGTCATTTCTTCTTGTCTCCACTTCCTGTGCTACAGGAGTTTCTTCAGGATTATCTTCCCACATGATTTTGGCTTGTTCGCCAATCTTGCCGTCATAAGGGCAGGGAGTCCCAGCCATCTCCATTGCTTTGAAAACGGTGGGGTCTTGACACATCAATGCTACCGCAGCAACTTTCATTCCCATGTTGTATAACTGCTTTGAATTTTTAATTCTTTCGCAATTAATGTCGCGGATATGAGTGCCACCAGAGATACCAAGGATCTGAGTTTGGACAGCACCAGTCGCTGCAATCGTACAAGTATCATTACCACCAGACTGTAGAGCAGGAGCGATAGCAGATGCAGGAGGTGATTTGATTTCCTGAGTTACTGTGCTATCATTCTTGTTGACGTTGGTATTATTGTTAGTCGACGTATTTGTGTTGGTGTTGGTATTAACATTAGTATTAGTCGACTCAACATTCTGATCAATCGTAGTGGTCTGATCCACGGTGCTAGTCGTTGTCTGATTGACTGTAGAGTCCGTGGTCTGATTGATAGTTGTGTCATTGACATTATTATTCGTATTGGTACTAGTCGTCGTGTTGACGTTAGTATTGGTATTCGTGTTGGTATTTGTATTATTATTTGTGTTATTCGATGTGCTATTCACCGTCTGATTGACAGTGTTATTATTTGTGTTCGTGTTTGTGCTTGTCGACGTGCTGTTGACAGTCGTATTATTCGTATTCGTATTATTGTTGGTATTGTTAGAAGTTACATTGCTTGTAGTATTCGTTGTACTATTTGTATCTACAAGCGACGTTGAATCATACAATCCATCAGCGTCATCAGCCACTTCCGAATGGGAATTTATTGAAAACATAACCAAGAACATAACGAAGAGAATATTTAAGATTCTCATCTTAGTTCCTTTTGGGTTAAGAGCAAAATTATTTAGTCAAACTGCTTGACATTAATATAGAATCGTAATATAATTCATTTGCTTTAGGAAACTAAATATTATTTCGATTTGATGACGCTGATTGGAAAGTGTTTGGACAGGGGTTCGATTCCCCTCATCTCCACCAAAAGTGCACTGCAGGTGCGAGAACAATGCGTTAAGTATTTGTTGATCTGGGAACTCGGTACGACTCACTCTTGTTCCTTTACAGTGTACTTCTGATGGGGATGTCATGGGTTCGACAGGCAGATGGAAGGTCGGAAGAGAATCGTAAAAAAATAACTGCTAACGATGAAACGTTTGCGCTTGCTGCCTGATCGTAGGTAAGCGGAGTTTCTGGGGGAGCTTGGCAACAGAAGTCCCCCTTCCTAAACAAAAGGAATACACATGAGAATTTTAGTATTACTCATGTTGTTATGGACGACAGCATTGAATGCTGAAGAAAAGCAACAATACATTCCATTGGATTGTTATCCGATTCAACCGTTTTTGAAAAATTTTAAAGAAATGTATAAAGAGCAATTAGTGTTCATGTCAGAGTCAGTAAATGAGTTGGGTGATTCTCTATTTCACCAAATGTGGATGAATCCTGATTCACAAACTTGGACATTTATGGTTTCTAATAAAAAACGTGAAATGATTTGTGTTATTGCATCAGGCAAAGGATTTGCTGATTTAAGTCAAGTGGGAATATAAAGGAGATTATATGTTGAAGATCGATTCGCCTTCGCAGTTTAATGCGAAAGTAATTGACACAGTGAAAGAGAATGGGATAGGATTTATGGATGCGATCCTAATGATATGTGAAAAAGAAGGAATGGAAGTTGAAGTCGCTGCTAAATTGTGCGACAGATATGTTAAGGAAAAGCTCGAGAATGAAGCTCGGGATTTAAACTTTCTTCCACGAACTTCTAAACTTCCAATCTGATGGATCAGTTTGAAACTTATAAACTCTATCTAGCATTAAAGAACCATTTTGAAAAAGACGAATATGATTTTTTCAAATACAATGGTAACGTTCGTGTTAATATGGATTCTTTTCTGAAAAGGAAAGATCGGTTTCAGTTCAATAAGTTATCAAAGATTGCTGGCAAGGATGCGCTCAATTATATGATTGCCAACTTCAGTCGCCATGACAAGGTCTGGGTTGGTGATCTTATAAATGATACAGCAAAGAGCACATATACTGACTGGATGCGTGTGACGCAGTCTCAGTCTTATATCTTTGAACAAGAGCTGAGTTCAATCCTTAAAGATATCGATTCTGAGTGTGAAGTGAAAGAAGGGCAACATCCTAAACTTTTAATTCGTCATTATCAGAATCAGGTCTCTTTAGAAACACTGATAATACTAAATAGAATATGTGGGTTTCGGGAAAATTGGAATAATACTATTTCAGAGAAAATCCTGTGGCCAAACACTGAGCGGAGAATGCGCAAGTATGAGCCGTTCGTAAATTATGATATAAAAAAATACAAAGAAATAATACAAAAAATACTTGCTTTTTAATTTTAAAGCAGTATAATAGAAGTCTACATTATGAATATTTTGAATAAGCAGTTAATACAAAGCAATACGGAGATAAAATATGTCTTTATCCGCACTAAAGAAGAACCGCAACAAGCTGTTCGAAAAACTCGCTGAAGAAGCCAACTCTGGCGATCAAAAGCAAACTCAATCCTCTGATCCTTATAACGACGATCGTTATTGGAAGCCTGAAGTAGATAAGTCAGGTAACGGATCAGCAATCATTCGTTTCCTCCCTGCCCCTGAAGGCGAAGATATGCCTTGGGCACAAGTATGGTCTCACGGTTTCAAAGGTCCAGGTGGTTGGTACATTGAAAACTCTTTGACTACCATCGGCAAGCAGGATCCTGTTTCTGAGTACAACTCTACTCTATGGAACAATGGCACGGATGCTGGTAAAGAACAGGCTCGTGATCAAAAGCGTCGCCTCTCTTACTACTCAAACATTTACGTTGTCAAAGATGACGCTAATCCACAAAACGAAGGAAAGGTTTTCTTGTTCCGCTATGGTAAGAAGATCTTCGACAAACTCAAGGATGTAATGAATCCAGAGTTTGAGGATGATGAGCGTTTCAATCCTTTTGACTTCTGGGAAGGTGCGAACTTCCGTCTGCGCATTCGTAACGTAGATGGCTATCGTAACTACGACAAGTCTTCATTTGATTCATCCTCTGTCTTCATGGAAGATGAAGATGAACTCGAAGGAATCTGGAAGCAAGAGTATTCTCTCGCTGAGTTGATTGATGAGAAGAACTTCAAGTCATATGATGAATTGAAAGCCAAGCTGAATCGTGCGCTTGGACTGGATAATTCATATCCTTCAGCAACTCAAGCTGCTCCTGTGGCTGAAGCTGTACAAACTCGTACGATTGAAGAGGATGTGGTTAAGGATGACCCACCATTTGATCCAGACCCAGCTCCAACTACATCAGATGATGAAGATGGGCTGTCTTACTTCGAGAAATTAGCTCAACAGAGTTAAGCACCAATAAACGCCATCTCTGAGGAACCATACCGATCTAGTGTCGAGTCTTGGTTCTTCGGAGTTGGTTGTTGTGATCCCATATTATTATTCGTGACGTTGTTATTGACTTGCGGTGCGTTGACAATATTGTTGCCACCGCCAGTCGTCATTCTCTCAGTATCAGCAAGTGCTGCTTGCGTTCCCATCATTTCTGCTGTTCTTTGTACTGGTGCTTGAGGTTGCGCTTGTGCTGTTGGTTCAGGTTCAGCTGTAACTTCTGCAGTACCACCAACATCAGGTAAGATTGATAGCAAAGCGTCTTTTACTACATTACCAATCATACCATCAGGTTCCCAAGCTGAAACAGCTTCGGCTAATGCTTTCAATGGATTGGGCAACTCAGGCATTTCAAAATTAGGAATCATTTCTTTCAACCCTTCTAACGTAGGAAGTTTGAAACCCATCACCTCACCAGTTTCTGAATTGTAAATAAATTTCCCAACACTTGAAAATATTTCCTTAGCCTTTTCCCATCCTTCTGAAAACATATTACTGATAGAATCAAAACCATCAGAAATAGTTTCTCGACTAATTAAACCAAATGTTAATCCTGAGAGTGTACCAGCGAAACCTTGTTTTACAGCTTCACCAATTTTGCCTGACTTTTTGTATTCCTCTACACCAGCAGTTACACCATCAAACAAACCCATGATTCCTGTTACTGCTAATCCGATTCCAGGAAGGAATCTTGCGGCTCCTGCTGCAGCTCTACCTGCACCCCTGACAGCTCCACCTATGCCACCTGTTCTTCCTCTATTTCTGCCAGTTTCTGCTCCACCAATATCTGGTGCAGCTCTTCTGCCAAGTATTGGCGCCAAAAGTCCAGTTAATCCAGATGTTAATCCCTTGATCATTTTACCTATAAACGAATTTTGTAAGAATGAAACTAAACCAGTGATACCTGCTGCCAAACCACCCATAATGGTTTTTAGATCTAAACCAGATTCTTTATTTTCTTCTTGAACAGCTATACTATCTTCTTGTAAACGTTGAGCTTCACGCTGAGTTTCTAGATCCTTAAACTCAGATGATGTTGCCTGATTTACTAATGACTCAGTATTCTGAATGTTTTCAACTTGATTGTTGGTAACATTTTCAAGAGCATTATTATTACCCAGCAATGCTTCAGTCGTTTTTACTTGTTCATTAGAAAGAGTATCGAGTTTAGTATTCAATGATTCTAGGATCTGTTTGTTTGTTACTAGATTCCTAGTTTGCCTTTTATTTTCAGAAAGGTTTTCTTTGCTAGTTTCTTTGACTTGTTTAGTATTGTCAGAAGTTTCTTCAGTGTTTACTTCAGTCGCTTCTTCTGGTGAAGCACCACTCATTAAAGAAGATGTTAAATCACCTACGACACTGCCGATAGATCCAAGGATAGGTGCTTCCTGTGTGAGAATGCTTCCTGCTGCTTGGAAAAAATTTGCAGGGTTTAGTGTATCTTTGATGTTGCTGATGACTCCACTGAGTTTCTGTCCTGTCACTTCAGCAACAGCCATCGGAACTCTTTGTGCAACTTCTACTAAATTTGCCATTTATCTACTAAGCTCTCTCTTGCGTCGTTCTTTTTCTTCTTCAAGATGCTTCGCAAGCATCGTAATATAGATTTCCCTTTCAAAAGGCATCATAGTATTTAACTCTTCTAGAGAATAATTATGATGCTGCATCATTAAAAAGTTTATAGTATAGTGATTCGCTAAAGTTTCATGACCAAGGATTATACGAAAAAATTTGCCAGTCCTCGCAACTCGAGGTCTTCATACTCACCGCATTCTTTACACTTATATCTGGTTTTGTAAACCAAAGCAGGCAATCCTGTATAGAATGCTTGTATTTTTTCAAACGCACTATTATTCAACGAATCTAAAAATTCTTTCAGTTCTTCTTTACTGTGATCAGAAGATTCATATACATTGTCAGCATCCCAGATATTTTCTATCGATTCGGCTACCAATTCAAAGAACTTATCAATATCATTACCACCAATCTTTTCTAATTCTTGCATCATTGCAAAGTCAGGATACTTTAGCGTTAAACCAATATCGTTACCTAAGTCAATCTTATTTGTATGGTTTTCATCTTTTACAATTTCAACTTGCTCAAGATTAATGTTGACAGGCATTTGATATTTACAATCACTATCTTTATGACTAGCAAGAATACGAACCTTATCTCCGACTGATTTTGATCTCAGTTGAACAAAGAAGTATTCAATATCAATGGTTGGCATTTTCTCAACATCAATATCAGCAACTGCACAATTATTAATAACCTGTTTCAATGCTTCGACCATATCTGCTGGATCATCACTTTCCCCAGCCATCAGTAAAATCTTTTCCTCTTTTACAAGGAATGGTCTGAATTTAATTCGTTTTCCACTACTTGGTAAAGTTAGTGAATATGTCGGCACGTCAATTTTTGGTAAAGCCATTTATATACTCCTCAATTTGAATTATGTAACGTCGCTTATTACTCTTCCCATCTTATGTTTTTTATACACCATTGTAAGATCAGCTCGAGCGAAAGCATCTCGTTCTTCCCATGACAATGAAATCGGATTAATTGTTTTTGGGTATGCTTCTTCTAGCGTAATAACTAAAGACTCATCCCCAACTTCATTAAATGTTTTGATTGTAATATCAGCAATGTAATCATTATAATATGCGACATTATTAGTATCATCTTTGTAGATAAACTTCATCCATTCATCAAAGTGTCTCATCTCACGATAATCTGCTGACATGATTAACCCAAAGTTTGCCTCAGCATAAAGTTTACCATAAGCAATATTGTGAGTCAGTCCATAGTCTCTATGTTCAAATGTATTGAGGTTAATTCCTGGAACCTCTGCTGTAAAACATTTTAGCGTCAAGTTTTTGACATCTTTTAATACATCAGAAGCAAATCTGACTGCTGTTGGTATTGTGAACTGAACCTCGAAGTTGGCTGGGCGTCCTAAGCCAACGTAAAGGTTTTCTCGGAACTCTGAAATATTGAAACTCATCCTGCGATGATCCTCCGACTATCTGACCAAACCTTAGAGGCTGTGGCTTTCTTAAATCTCTGTAATGGCAAGAACAAAGCAATATCCCACTCATTCGCATCAATTTTCACAAATCTAGATTTAACCTGAGAACTCAAATAATGCTTGAATGTTGGTTTAAAGTTTCTGAATCTAGACGCTGATTTTAGTACGTCATAACTCATTTTCAATCTTGTTCGCTCATCGTATCTTTTATCTGTACTGAGCGTGTAGAGTTGATCCATCAATACCGCACGTAACTGTAATGGTAAGTAATGCATGTTCAACCCATAAAATCCTTTATCTGCTGGACCAACCATAAAAATCAGTGGAAAGGTGTCGTAGTAAGGCAGTTCTTTTTTCATCTTAGGATCATAGTTGAACAAATACATGTTCCCAACTCTTGGTCCACTAATCATATCCTGTCTTTTTTCACGCATAACTGCTGTTGGAGTTGCTGAAGTTGATTCGGCTTGTGAACGAAACCAATCTCTAGCATTTTGACTCCGACCAGCAATCTTCCCTTCTCTGGCAGCTTTTTGTAAAATATTATCAAATGTAGTTGCCATTAGGTGAGTTGATCCTCAGTCAAAATTTTAAATTCCCAATTACGATCTTCGCAGTATTCAACTGCTGCTTTCCACTTTGCTTCGTTAACCACATAAGTCTTGACATCTTTGACATATCTCCGAGACTTATTCCCTTTCACAGTTAATTGCTTATCTCTGCTTGGTGGTTTAGTCTGCGCTTTCGGCTTCACTTCAATCAAAACTTCTTTAATATTACCATATTTATCGCGCATCTTTACATAGAAGTCGGGGAAGTATCTGTGCACTTTCCTATCGAGCGGAGATCTGTAAGGGATAATAATTTCTTCTGAAGCCCATTTAAGTATGCTCGGGGTTGTATCACAGTATACCATGAATCTTCGCTCCCATAAGGAACGATAAACGATTCTGGTTGGATCACCTAAATATTTAGACGGATCCTGCGGAGAGAATTTACCTGAGTACGCCATGCCAACAGAAAATCCAGAAGTAGTAATAAAACAAGCCAAAGGTGCAAAAGTATTTATTAGGCATCCTGCGGATATCGAATCGCCTGAATATGGTGGGCATTATGCTATATTTGTGAGAAAAAATAGAAAAACAAATGAGCTAAACACTGTTCAACTACCTGTTCCAACAAATTTACAAAATCAGTTTGGTGCGCAGTATGAAGATTCATCAGGATTAGTGACAGAGCTCACGTCACAGTTCTTTGAAGGTGGACGTACAGACTTAGCAGGGGCGATGGATATTCTTGGAGAAGCTGGTTCGGCACTCGGTAGAAGCACAGTAGATGCTTTAACTGGTGGAGCTAGAGCTCTAGTTGAAAAGAAGATTGTATCTCCACGTGTTCCAGTGTTGTTCAAAGGAATGAACTTCAGAGAGTTTAGTTTTGAATGGAACTTGACAGCGAAATTTCAAAAAGAATCTGACAATATTAAACGGATTATAGAAATATTTCAAGATGGGATGTTGCCGAGGGAAGTCGACAATTATACTTTAGAATTTCCTGATGAATTTTTTATGTCCCTTCATAGTAAGGGACAGAGAAACAAATACTTGTTTGCAATGGATAGAAGCGTATTAACAAGTATGCAAGTAAACTACAATGGTCAGGGGATGCCAATCTTTTTCGAAGATACGAATGCCCCAGTTTCAATTCAATTATCACTCAGTTTCCAAGAGGTTCTCATTCCGACTCGCCAGAGAATGCAAGAACTCGAAGGAAGAAATACGGACGAATAATATGTCGAACTATTTTAGATTCCTTCCTAAAATTAATTATCAATTGAAAGTTGCCAATACTTCCGTCCATCCATCTTTGCTTGAGGTTACAAATATAACATCAAGAGCACTGTTTAGAGATGCCGTCAGTCGAGTTGCGGCAAATGAAGGTATTGTATATTATCCATATTCAATACAAGATGGTGATCGCCCAGATACAGTTGCTGAATACTACTACGGTGACTCGAAATATGCTTGGGTGGTACTGTACTCAAATGATATCATTGATCCATTGCACGACTGGGTGAAAACTCAAGCTGAATTTGAAGCATACATCATACACAAGTATGGTTCAGTTGCTGCAGCACAGTCGCAAATAGTAGAAAGAGAAGGTGTAGTTACAGAAAAAACTGTGACATTTGACGGAGATGTGATTGATGAGCGTGTAATTAAACTCGACGCAACAGCATATACAAGTTACACTGGAACAAAACGAACTGTAACTGCATATGAAAAAGAAGATAGAGAAAATGAAGAAAGAAGACAGATTCGTTTGTTGCGTAAAGGATTATTACAAAGAGTTCAAAAAGAACTCTCTAGAGCCTTCGTTGACACATCTATTTTAAGTTCAAACTCATTATACACATCATCGGTCAATCGCCTCAGAGCAGCAGGGCAGTAATCTATGGCGATTAATGATGAATATGTAGGGAATTATGAAATCATCTCTCTGGATTTAGAAACGCCAGAGGGAAATATTATTGATCTCTCTAATGATTTTGGTGGGCTACAAATCTTTGAAGATCTTTTTACACCATATGTGACAGCAACTGTTACGTTTGTTGATTCTATTGGTTTGTTTGAAGCATTACCGATTAGCGGAAAAGAAACGATTCGTGCTCAGTTTAAAGCTAAAGATTTAAATGAAGAATATGCGCTAGACTTGAGAGTGTATAAAGCTGACTTTGTTGAGAATGGTGATAAGAATGTGACAGTCAACTTGTACTGCATCACAAAAGAAAAACTAATTAACGATACTAAGTTTGTTGGTAGAGCGTATCAGGATCAATTATACTCTGAGATGGCTACCAAAATTATGAAAGAGTATATTGGTGCAGAGATTAGTACGCAACCAACTTTGTATAGACACAATTTTATTTTTCATGATTTCTTAAGACCATTTGATGCAATTAACGTCGCAGCTTCTCGATCGATTTCAGAAAGTAGAACAGCAGATTATTTCTTTTTTCAAAACCAGTATGGGTTTCATTTTAAACCATTTAATTATTTGTTGGGACAAGATTCTACTCAGACATATGAAATTAAAACTGGTGCAAAGGAAACACCTCAAGATACACCAGAAAGTGAAAAACAAGTATACAACAATGTTATTCAAAAGTACACATTCAATTCTAGATTTGATGTTTTGAAAAAATTAAAACAAGGAATGTATGGTTCTAATCTTTTGACATATGATATTGTCAGGGGTAAGTATGTTGAATACACTAAGAAGTATTCAACAGAGTTCGAAACGCATCTGCATACAGACAATTATAAGTTTAATACGAATCAACTTGATGTAATCGATTCGGTTTATGCAGCCTCTCGTTATTACCCAACGAACAAAGATCATGATACATTAAGTCATATTGCTGACAACCAACCAAATATCAGACCAAATCAAGTTGAGCAATGGTTATTGAAGCGAGTCACTCAACTTGCTGAAATTGGCTCTTTATCTCTGGATATTATTGTTCCTGGAGATAACAGAAGAGCTGTAGGTGATAAAGTGACTATTGATTTTCCTTCGTATCGTTACCTGTCTCCACAAGATGAGGAGCGCAAGGAACTAGATAAATATTTACAGGGCGACTACATTGTCACCTCGTTAAATCACCAAGTCACTGCGTCTAAGTTTTTAACGCATATGACAGTAATTAAAACAGGATATTACAACGAACTGGCTATCGACGATGAACTCAAACGAATACTCTAAAGAAATCGAAGAAGGCATTAATGATCCAGCCATTTTTAAAGCTGTCTTTATGGCAGGTGGTCCAGGATCAGGCAAATCATTTATTGTAAAATCTCTTGCTCTTAGCGCAATGGGATTTAGAGCAATGAACAGTGATGATGCATTTGAATATTTGATGAAGAAGAAAGGGTTAGATTTTAAGATGCCCGATAAAGAAAAGGTGCCGAGAGATTTAGCCAGAACGAAAGCAAAAGAACTGACAGGTAAGAAAAAACAGTTAGCTGTTTCTGGTAGATTGGGTTTGGTGATTGATGGAACAGGAGACGATGCCTCTAAAATTGCTAAAATGAATAAAGCATTGAAAGATGCTGGATATGAAACTGCAATGGTTTTTGTCAATACCTCTGATGAAGTTTCTAGAGAACGTAATGAAAAAAGAGAACGTTCTGTTCCTGAAGATATTCGTAGCACTATTTGGAAAAACGTTCAGAAGAATATGGGTAAGTTTCAAACCATGTTCGGTAATCGCTTTTTCGTAGTTGATAATAATGTGATCGGCAAGCCTGTGGGGGTTGGTACAGTCTCCAGTAAAATTCGAACTTGGGCTTCTAAGGAAACTATGAATAAAGCAGCCAACGCATGGAAAAGAGAACAGAGACGTGCGCTTGGTTTGAAAGAAAGCACGTTCAGCAGAATTAGAAGAGCATTAAAGTAATGAAAAATTATATGGGAACAGACGGATTCGTTTGGTTCCAAGGTGTGGTTGAAGATAGAGCCGATCCTTTACAACTCGGAAGAGTACGTGTTAGATGCTTAGGTTGGCATCCTGAGGACAAACAAGCTGTTCCCACCAATGCTCTGCCTTGGGCACACATCCTCCTGCCAACGAATAATGCGCAAGATACGGTAGGTATTCGTACAGGCGATTGGGTGTTTGGGTTCTTTAGGGATGGTGGTATCGCGCAAGAGCCTATGGTTATGGGAGTAATCCCACATATTCCTGAGGAAGTCGCTGATACGGCAAAGGGTTTTAATGATCCGACTGGTACATATCCAGAGGAAGATAAGTTGCTTGAGCCAAGAACTAATCGGTTGGCTCGCAATGAAAACATAACAAATACAATCGTAACGACTAAAAACAATACGAGAACCACGGGAGTTAGTACTGCTTCTGGTGGATCTTGGGATGAACCTGCCAGCACATACGCTGCAGTCTACCCTAAAAATAAAGTTAATGAAACTGAATCTGGTCATGTATTTGAGGTTGATGATACTGATGGTGCTGAACGGATACAAGAATATCACAAAGCTGGAACATTTTATGAAATCGATGCTGATGGAAATAAAGTGACTAGAGTTGTTGGTGATAATTATGAAGTTGTGGCTGGATCCAATTATGTGAACATAAAAGGTGACGCAAACTTGACTGTGAATGGTGCCTTAAATATAAAAGCTGAAGGTATCACTGTAGATGGTGGTAGTTTCATAAAAATGAATGCAGATCGAATTGATTTGAACTAGGAGAATGAGATGACTGTTGAAGCTCAAAATGTAATTGAAAATATGGTAACAGAATACTTAGAAGAAGAACAAAAATTTTCTGATGGTAATATGTCTGCAGGAACTCGTGCTAGAAAGTTATTGTCAGAAATTGGGAAATTTGCCAAACAACGTAGAGCAGAGATCCAAGAGATTAAAAATAATAAGGAAAGCTAATGCCCGCAGTGTGTAGAGAAGGCGATTCGTTATCAACAGGACATGGTTGTGCTGGAAGTACAACGATTGCTGACTCAAACACTGATGATACTGTTTTGGTGAATGATATACCAATCATTGTAGTAGGTGCTCCGACTGTGGCGCACCCATTTCCGCCAGATCCACCTTGCGCACCTCACGTGGCTAATTTAAATTCAGGCTCTTCTTCAGTTTTTATTAATGGTAAAGCTGTGGGAAGAGTCGGCGATTCAGCCGATGCGGGAGCTATGACTTCGGGCTCATCCAACGTCTTCGTTGGTGGCTAATAAATATTCCAATAATAAGGGAATAATACATGCCAGAATTTAACATACCAGAAAGACAGTTTTATAAAGATCTGCCGATCTCGTTCACTGCGCATCCGAGAACTGGTGATGTTAGACCAATCACAAACGCTGATGCAGTGAAGCGTTCAATCAAAAATTTATTGCTCACGAATCGTGGCGAGAGGTTCTTTAATGTGAATCTTGGCAGCGATATTCGTGATTTGCTTTTTGAAAATTTTGATGCTGGCATTGAAACTGCAATCGAAAAAGCTGTGCGCAACACGATTGAACAATATGAGCCAAGAGCTGAGTTGTTAAATGTGAGAGCGAATGCTAATGAAGATCAGAATGCGTTAGATGTGACTATTACGTTTCGGATTGCTAATGAAGTTAGTCCTATCACACTCGATGTAATTCTAGAGAGGATTCGATAAATGGCAGATTCAGAACTGCGCATTTCAGAACTTGATTTTGACACGATCAAGGATAATCTAAAAGACTTCCTTCGAAGCCGTTCGGAGTTTAGCGATTATGACTTTGAGGGTTCGGGACTTTCACAACTTTTAGATTTGTTGGCATACAATACGTTTTATAATTCTTATTACTTAAACATGATCAGTAATGAGATGTTTTTAGATACAGCGATTCTTCGTGGTTCGGTGGTTTCTAGAGCAAAGTCATTAGGATACACACCTCGCTCTACACGTGGAGCGCAAGCGATTGGTAATATTGCTGTAACAGGAACTGGTTCTTTACCTGCGTCAATTACTATACCAAAATATACCAGATTT
>Ga0209654_1001651_pt1 | contig 17217 bp, 20 predicted proteins | sample SaaInl1SG_22_DNA_FD_184646 | JGI IMG/M metagenome (GOLD analysis project Ga0209654, IMG submission 184646) | Marine microbial communities from expanding oxygen minimum zones in the Saanich Inlet - ESP_161SG_22_DNA (SPAdes) (version 2) | ecosystem: Environmental > Aquatic > Marine > Intertidal... | reverse complement strand
TCTTTCCTCATCGTTTGATGCCAGCTTTAGGGCTTTTGCGAAAGATTCATATGCGTCATCGTATTTTTTTTGTTGTTCCTGCACATCACCCATTTGATGCAGAAATCGTCGCTCAAACTGCACAAATTTAGAATTACCAAGCTTTGCTGTTTCGTAACCATTGGTAAAAATATTCAATGATTCATCAAGTTGTCCATTCTCCTTGTGTGCAAGGCCTTTAAACATTATTGCTAGCATTTGTTCTGATGGATGTGTAGCTTTTTTTTCCGCTTCACTAAATCCAGCTATTGCTTCTTTAGCTTTATCTTCTTGATAAGCAATCTTAGCCAAACAAAAGGTTGATGAGAATTCATCAGTTGCACCAAGTTTCTGGGCTGCAACTTTAGCTTCTTGAATATTGTTTTGTCTTAACTGAACCTCGCAGTCATTTCCCGCATTGTAGGCATATAAATTGTTTATTAACAATAGGTTAGCTATTATTGTTAATGTTATTTTTTTATTCATTTATTATCTCCATAAGTTCTGCTTCTGTAATTATTTCTACCCCTAGTTGTCGTGCTTTTTCAATTTTCGATCCTGGATTATCTCCAGCTACGACGAATGATGTTTTTTTAGATACACTTCCACTAACTTTTCCGCTATTTTTTTCAATAAGCTCTTTTGCCTCATCTCTTGATAAATTAACTAAAGTACCTGTTATGACAAAGTTTTTGTCTTTTAGTTTTAGCTTTAACTCAGTTTCTTTTAATTCATTATTATCCCAATATACTCCTAACTCTTGAATCTTTAGGATTAATTTTTGATTCTCGCTTTCTTTAAAATATTCAATAAGAGAATTTGCCACTACTGGTCCTATATCATTAATATCTGTAAAGCTTTCATAATCAGCAGTAAATATTCGTTCTATATCTCCATAGTTTCTTGCAAGATCTTTCGAGGTAGCTTCTCCAACATTCCTTATTCCCAATGCATATATAAATTTTGCGAGCGTTGTTTTTTTACTATTTTCAATTGACTGCTTAAGATTTTCTACTGATTTCTGACCAAATCGTTCCAATTTTGTAATGCGCTCATAATCTAACTGATATATATCAGAAATGCTATTTAACATTCCTTCTTCATATAATTGGTCGACAATTTTCTCCCCAAGACCATCTATATTCATGGCTTTTCTTGATACATAATGAGAGATTCCTTGCTTAACTTGGGCCTTACATTTGTATTGGCCTGTGCATCTTTGAGCTGCCTCACCATCAATTCTTTTTATAACTGATCCACAAATTGGACAATTGGATGGCATTTGAAATATTGATGTGTTATGTGGTCTTTTATCAGACAAAACCCCTACGATCTCAGGGACTACATCGCCTGCCCTCCTTACCATTACACTATCGCCAATTCTGACATCTTTCCTTTTTAATTCATCCTCATTGTGGAGGGTTGCATTTGTTACCGTTACACCGGATACAAAAACTGGTTTAAGTCTTGCTACCGGCGTGATAACTCCAGTCCTTCCAACTTGAACATTAATGTCTTGGACGATAGTTTCTGCCTGCTCAGCTGGAAACTTATAGGCAATTGCCCATCTTGGAGCTCTGGAAACAAAACCCAGATTATTTTGTGCGCTTGTTAAATTAGCTTTAAATACAATACCGTCAATATCAAAAGGTAAATTAGATCGTTCCAACAGAATGGATTGATAATATTCTTCCATTTCCGAAACTCCTTTAACTACTGAAGAGTAATTAGATACAGGAATCCCAAGATTTTTTAAGAAACTGAGCATGTCTGTATGTTTTTCAAATTTAAGATTTGAATCGGATTTCCCTAAGCTATATGAAAAAAACTCTAACTTTCTTTTTGCGGTAATTTTTGGATCAAGTTGCCGCAGACTGCCTGCAGCTGCATTTCTTGGATTGGCAAATAATTTAAGACCATTAATTTCATTTTGTTTATTTAGATCAACAAAATCTTTTTTATTCATAACCACCTCACCTCTTAATTCAAGGATATCCGGTGGTGTGTCTGTTTTTAATTTAAGAGGTATGCTTTTAATTGTCCTAATATTATGGGTAACGTCCTCGCCCACAAAACCATCCCCTCTTGTTGCGGCGTATTTGAGAATGCCTTTTTCATAAAATAGCGATATCGCTAAACCATCAAACTTTAGTTCAGCGCAAAACTCTATTCTTTCCTGGTCGAGTGTATCTAGTGTTCTTTGATAAAAGCTAGTTAACTCATCAAGTCCAAAGGCATTATTCAGTGAAAGCATTGGGACTGGATGATTAATTTGGTTGAATTCTTTAAGCGGTTCACCACCTACCCTTTGTGTTGGTGAGTCCTGTGTAATTAGGTTTGGGAATTCTTGTTCTATTGATTTAATTTCGCTAATTATGGAGTCGTATTCAAAATCAGAAACTAATGGGTCATCAAGCACATAGTATGCATAATCATAGTCTTGAATAATTTTTTTTAAGCTAGTTAATTTATCTTTGTTATGGTTTTGCATTAGCCTAATTAAGAAAAATATTTTATTGCTTGATCGCTACCAGGACTTAACCCATTTTTTTTCATTTCATATGATATTTTATCAATATGCTTTTTGATTGCAGCTATGTACACTTGATCTATTTCTTTATTCCGACTGTCGACCATTACAGCATTTAACTTGATACAGAATTCATTAATCATACTTGCCATTGAATCAAATGAATCTTGGACATTAGCAGTAGTTGGTATATCAAGTGCAAAAACTAAGCCTTGAATAAAAGAATCGCTCTCAATTTTTAAAGGGTGTCTATTAAGTGACATTACCTTAAACATCCTGTCTCCATCAATTTTTGGATTATAAACCCAATGAAAATCTTTATATAACCGAATATTAGATTTGCCAAAAAAATCTCTAAATGCACCATTATGAAATGAGCTGTCTGTTTTTGGTTGAATCTTTATAAGGACATTTTTATTAATTAAATCTTTAAATGATTTTAATGAGTTAGCAGAGTCTAGAATATCTTCATTTGATATCCAGATTTGATTTACATTTAATTTCTCCCTGACCTGTTCAATAAATTCTAAAAAACTATTTTTGATTTCTTCATCAATCTCTAAGCGTCTTGATATTAACGGAATTGTTATAAGAATTTGATCAAAGATAAATGTTTCATCAAGAGCGTCACCAGTTGCCCAGAGATCATTCTCTTTTCTAAGGTAAAACCCAAGCCTTAACTTTGTTAAATAATTAGCCAGACCCATCTCAATAAGAATACTAGCTTCATAAGTCTTTGTTGACGTCAGACTAACAACTGACTCAAATTTCATATTTATTTCATCAGGTAAATTTTTCTTTAGGAATTCAACTGACGTGCTTGCCTCTTGATCATGATCAATAAAGTCATCTATCTCACTATACCGCTGATTTCTTTCAAACAATGGATCCCTGCTTCTTTGAAAATCTTCAGCCCTTTTTTGTTGTTCACGAGCTTTTTTTAACTGCATCCAATTGTAAATAATCATAAATAAAACAATTGTTAAACCTAAAATCAAAAGAGCAATCTGAATATCACTCATCAAGCTTCCTCTTTCTCTCGAACATCATTTAGATCTACTTCAACTATTCTTGAAACTCCAGACTCTTGCATGGTTACACCTATAAGCTGGTCAGCAAGTTCCATCGTAATTTTATTATGAGAAACATATAAAAATTGGGTCTGTGCTGACATTTCTTTAACCAACTCACAAAATCTTTCAGTATTAGAATCATCAAGTGGCGCATCTACCTCATCAAGCAAACAAAAAGGTGCAGGATTTAATCGGAATAATGCAAATACCAATGCAATTGCTGTTAGAGCTTTTTCACCACCAGATAATAAATGAATTGTTGTGTTTTTCTTACCAGGTGGTTGGGCAACAATTTGTAATCCAGTATCCAGGATTTCATTACCAAGGAGCTCTAGTACAGCTCGTCCACCCCCAAATAGTTTTCTAAAATAAATATTTAGATTCTCATTAACTTGGTTATATGTTTCTTTCAATTTATCTCGAGTTTCACGATCTATTTTTCCAATAGCATTTTCTAATGTTGAACTGGCTTCCATTAAGTCATTAACCTGATTGGTGATGTACTCGATACGTTCTTTTTCAGCGGTTAATTCAGAAACTGCTGCCATATTAATAGGTCCAATACGCTCAATTTTGATTTGAGTCTTAGCGATCTTTTCTGTTAGTGATTCATTTGTCTCATCTTTTAAATCATTTTCAGAAAAATCATTTTCAAGACCAAACTTTGAAAATTCTTTTGCTGCATAATCAAAATCTATCTTGGTTTGTTGCTCTTTTAGTTTTAAGGACTGTTGTTTTTCAACAAGTGGAGTCAATTCTTGAACAAGGATTAGCCTATTTTGCTCAAGCTCTCTTAATGAATTCTCAAATGAAGCAACTCCATCTCTTTTCTCTTTTAATGCTTCTTCAGCTAGCACTTTTTCTTTGATGAATAATTTTAATTCCGACTGTAAGAGTTCATTTCGTTTGGCAAACTCTTCAAGGTTATATTGATCATTTGACTCAGAAAGTGAATGGTACTCCTTCTTAAGAAGTTCGATTCTTTCATTTGAGTCTGTTAACTTATTGTTGAGTAAGGACGTTTGGTATTGATATTCACGTTTTTCTTTTTCAGCACCCTCATAAATTAATTTATGCTGATTAAACACGTCAAGTTTAGTATCTTTTTCTGTATTAATTTGTATTAACTTTTCATTCAATAAATGTATTTCACCGTCATTATTTTTTATTGATTCTTCCTTAACTTTTCCATCATTTGTAATTAAACTCTTTTCTGATTGTATTTTTTCTAGCTCAGATGAAATCTGTTCAATACGCTCTTGAGAGGTAATTTTTAGATGCTTATTTTTTGCATACTTTAATTCAATTTCCTGAATCTTTTTTTCGATATCATCTCGAGTTGAAATTGTAATTTCAAGATCCTCTTTGGATTCATCTATTTTTATCTCCAAAGAATTTAATGTATCTTTAACATGAGATAGTTTTTGTTCTAAATCATTTTGCTGTATTTTCTGCTCTGCCAGTTTTGCTTTTGATGAAAAAGTATCAATACTTATGTGTTTTTGACCAATAAGATACTCATAGTTAATTCCAAAAATATTTCCCATTTGGTCAACTAGTACTTCACCCGGAGTTAAATATTTTCTGAGACTATCAAGATCTACTTTATTTTCAAGGACATAAATGCCTGCCAGCGCTTCATAGATTGAAGTTTTATAACTCTCATGGATAATTTTAATATAGCTTGTTAATGACTTTAGTTTTGGGTTAGATGTGAATGAAATAGCATCATCAGAATCCTTAAGAAGCGTTATTGAATAAGGTGGTTGATCAGATGTTTCTTTAGTACCGCTAAAAAATGCATTACTCTTGACACCCAAAGCAGAATCAAGGGCTGAAGACCACTTTCTATCAATATCAATAATCTTAAGTATATTTAAATTAGAGTCAATTTGATTACTCTCCAACCATTCAGACACCTTAGACTGATTGGATTGGCTATCTATAAGATTTGTCAGTGTTTTTACTTCTGCTTGAGCATCACTTAAATCTGATTGAATATCTTGTTTCTTATCATTTAATTCATCAAATTCTTGTTCAAATTCTGAAATAAGATTTTTTTTATTAGTAACTAAATCCATTAACTCTTTAGATTCAATTCTTAATTGATCTATTTGAGTCTCATTGGTATCGTCAATATCTGCAATTATTAATTGCTGTTGTTCCAATTGAGATGTAAATTGAGCTATTCGATTATCAAAATCCTGGATTTTGTTGTTGATAAAAACAAGTGTATTTTTATCCAGGTTAAGTTTCTCTTTTTTTTCTATGAACTCTTGATTAAATTTAAGGCTACTTTTTTCAATTTGACTAAATTCATTTTGTGCCTCTGTAAATTTATTTTTCTTGTCTTCGTAAGTGTTATCAAAATCATTAAGCTTTGATTGATAGCTCTCAAGCTCATTATTTAATGATTCTACCAATTCATTCAAACGATTCAGCTCTTTATCGATATCAGCTAAGCGCTGTGTCCCTTGGTTTATTATGCCCCTTAAACGCTCTTCCTCACTTATATTAGATTGTATTTTACTTTCTGTGGAACTGACTTTAGAGCTAATTTCATAAAACTGGGTCTGGACTGGATTAATTGATTCGTTTTTTTCACGCAAGAGGTCTCTACCATCTTCAACAGCTAGCTCAGCCTTGGTTAATTCCGCCTTTTTTTGTTCAACTTGAATTTCTAACTGTTTCAGTTCAGATCCGGATGCTTGCCAATTCTCAAGTGCAGTTTGTTTTAGAACAAATGCTAATTTGGCTTCTAAAAGTTTTAGATCTTCTTGAAGAGAATTTGCCTTTTTTGCAGCCTCGGCCTGCGCTTCAAGTTTTAAAATAGCATTATTAATTTCTTTTTCAAGATCTTTTACTCTCTGAAGATTTTCCCTAGTGTCCCTAAGTCTATATTCAGTTTCTTTTCTTCGTTCTTTATACTTACTTATCCCAGCAGCCTCTTCGAGAAAGCTTTTTAGATCCTCTGGTTTAGCTTCAACCAGCTGTGAGACTGTGTTTTGGCCAATTATTGCATAACCCCTACTTCCAAGCCCTGTTCCGTAAAATAGGTCAGCAACATCCTTTCTTCTGACGTTAATACCGTTAATTGAATAATTAGAACCTTTATCTTTTTCAATTACTCTTCTAACGGAAATTTCTTCATATTTGGACCATTCATTTGATGCTTTATTTTCAGCATTATCAAAAATTAATTCAACACTTGCTCTCGAGATTGGTGGCCGTGAATCAGTTCCGTTAAAAATAACTGACTCCATTGACTCTCCTCTTAGCTCTTTTGCTGAGGCTGAACCAAGAACCCATTTAACGGATTCCATAATGTTTGACTTACCGCAACCATTTGGGCCAACGATACCGGCTAATTGTCCAGGAAGAGATATTGTGGTTGGATCCACAAATGTTTTAAAACCGGCTAACTTAATCTGTCTTAACTTCAAATACTTCTCACTATTTTTCTATAAGTTACAAAAAAATGTATAATTTCAAAAAAATTTAATTAGGTTATAACAAATAATTATGAAACTTACACAACTTGGAAACAAACCTACTGCGCAACCGACCAAGCAACTGGAAACTTTTCCTAATCCAAATTCAAAAGGTGATTTCCATATACATATGGAGATACCAGAATTTACTTGTTTATGCCCAAAAACTGGACAGCCAGATTTTGCAACTTTGTACCTAGATTATATCCCCGATAAGCTCTGTGTGGAACTTAAAAGTCTAAAATTATACATGTGGTCGTTTAGGGATGAAGGTTGTTTTCATGAGGCAGTAACGAATAGCATTTTAAAAGATTTGGTAGCGGCAACTAAACCAAGATACATGAAATTAACAGCTAAATTTTATGTTCGTGGTGGAATTTTTACTAATGTTATAGTTGATTATAGAAAAAAAGGTTGGAAACCACAGCCTAAAATTGATTTAGATGTTTTTACCAGTCAAAATAGTGTTGTATAGAAATTACATGGGGGTATAGCTCAGCTGGGAGAGCACTTGCATGGCATGCAAGGGGTCAGCGGTTCGATCCCGCTTACCTCCACCAAATTTAGTATTTAACCAATCCAAAGAAGTCCTACTACCTCACTCTGTATCCCAACTATATCAACTAATTACAACCTAATCAATCCTAATTAGACCTATTGCATCCTAGTCCGTGTGGGGGTATGATTGGGGGTATGTTCTACTTCGGTGGAGAATCTTTTGCCTAAATTAAGAAGTAAAGAAATTGATAATGCGAAACCGCAAGACAAAGAATACAAACTTTGGGACTGCAATGGTTTGTATCTACTTGTTCGCAAAACAGGCACTAAAACATGGCGATGGAAATATCGCATGGACGGAAGAGAATACTCTTTCACATTTGGTGACTACCCTACTCTAGGTCTCAAGGAAGTCAGAGAGCAGTTCAAAGAAATGCAGTTGCTAAAACAACAAGGCATTAATCCTTCTAAAGAAAAGACTAAAAATAAACGAGAAAGAAAATATCAGAATCTAAATACATTTGAATCTCTAGCAAATGATTGGATAGAAAATGTTTATAAACTCAAAGTGAAAGAAGTCACTTGGAATAAAACCATCCCTTACTTTAAGAAAGAGATTTATCCAGTTATCGGCAAGATACCTTTAAACGAATTAAGAAGTATTGATGTTCTAAAGGCAGTTGAACCTATTTCTAATCGTGGTGCTATTGAGATGGCACATCGTATATTGAGAATGATTAAAAGAATACTTAATCGTGCTGTCCGTTTAGAGATGCTTATCAAAAATGTTGCTAGTGACTTATATAACGAACTACCTACACCTGAAGAATCACACTTTGATGCAGTAGTTGAAGTTGATGATTTCGCACATATCGTAAAGAAGGTATGGGATAACCCAAACAAAAATAGCATCATAGTGAATTGCTTAAAACTACATGTCCTTCTTTTTCAAAGACCATCAGAAATCCGTTCTATGCGATGGAAAGATATTAACTTTGAAACTAAAGAATGGAGATACATGGTTGGTAAAACAGAGACTCCACATATTGTTCCATTATCAAATCAAGTCATTGGCATACTTAATGAGATGCAGGAACTCAATGGAAAAGAAGAGTTTGTTTTCTTTTCATCACCTCATTCAAAACATACATACATCTCTGATTCTGCAATTTATGATTCAATGAGGGAGGATTGTAAGATTGCTAAAGATGTCCAAGACCCACATGGGTTCAGAGCAAGTGCTAGGACTATATTGCGTGAGGTTCTTGGTTATGATGCCGACATGCTTGAGAAACAACTAGCACATAAACATTCCTCTGCTGACAGGCATAAAGGTGCATACGACAGAACAAAGTTTATAAATCAAAGGACAGAGTTCATGCAGATATGGTCTGACTTTTGTGATGACATTAGGGAAAGAGCATCATGAGTGAAGATAAAAACAAAGTTGATTCACCATACATGACTCAAGAAGAATTTGATAAGAAAATGAAATACATGACTGAAGTATTTCCTAAACTTCCATTTCCTAGAGATTGGTCTGATGCAAGTATCATTGGCATGGATTGGAAATTCAGATTATCAGATGTCTACCATCAGAAGATTGATACCAATGATGTTAATGTCCCAATCATCATGGAACAGTTTTGTTGGTTCGTTGCTAATCGTGAACCTATCCCTATTGAACTATCATCTTATGTGGCACAGGCATTTCATGATTACTTGAGGGGTGGTCAATCATTGGAGGTTGCATTCCAAATTAAAGGTGGTGTTGGTGCTAATAGAAAAAGAGATTATGACGGCAATCCATATCCAAAAGAATTATTTGAATTGATGTGGGAAGTAGTCGTAAACAATCTCACAATTCATAAAGCAAAACTCATTAATAAAAAGAGTGAGTCCACATTAAATGATTATTTGAAAAAAGCAGATTTAGTTGATGATGCCCTCTTCCATTTCATCATGACATTTGAGACTACAAAATACAGACACCTAAATGAAGAGGAACAGGAAAGATTAAAAGTATTTGTTCCTAACTACAAATATGTTGCATTCAATCAAAAAGAAACATTAGCGAAAATCAAAAAGAAGGACGAAGAGTTTGCAGAAGAAATGAAATTAAAGGCACGGCGAACTCAATTTGATGCCGACACATCTGACAAATCAAAATAAATTCACTCTTACTTTTTTCAACATTTCAGTAATATCAACCCACACGGATAGTGTCCGTTATTGTCCGTGTAATAACCTTCAAAACCCTATCGCCCTGCGGTATTCCATGACCTAGACTTATTCATAACAGATTCACTTCAATTGAATTGAATTTGATTTATTAACAACATTTTGAAAGGTATTTATGGAAAAAGCATTACAGAAGTTTTACCGCATCAATCAGTTGGTAGATATTTTGAATGTATCAAAATCTTCTATCTATTTATGGGTGCAACAAGGTCATTTTCCTCAACCAAAAAAGATAGGTAACAACACTTCAATATGGAGTGAAGAATCTATCAATAATTGGATTGAGAAAAACTCACTTAATAACTAATAAGGAAATCACTATGAGTAAAAAAGAAAAGATACAAACAGTAAGTTGGAAAGATATACAAATGGTAACTACCAGTGACGGGCGAGAAGTTTATTATTTTGTCACTCCAAATCTAGAAGTATTCATGGACGAGGACATTTCAAATGTGGAATCAATGATATGTAATGACTACCACCTTGCTGATGTGACACAAGACTATCTGCCTGTTCAAAACAGTAAGTTATATAATTGGAACAAGGGAGAGCAGTATGGGTATGAAACCAATGCTGAACTTCATTCTATGGAATGTGAGCGAGAAACATATGAGCGAGATTCAGATGAGGTGCGGGAACATATGCAGAAGTATATGGCAGAAAAAGAAGAGCAATGGAAAAAGCAACAACTTGAGTATGCAAAAGCAATGGCATATCTGCCTACAGATGGAGGTGGTCATTAATGAGATATTGCAAACCCGAAGATGCGCCCGTCATTTATCTAGATGACAACCATCGTATAGAAGCAGGTGAATATGCTTGGATTTTTGCCAAGAAATATGATTGCGATGAAGAAGATAATCGCTTTCGGTTCTATATGAACTCACCGACCCTATGGGGACTACTTCTTTTAGTAAAAGAGTATTGCATAAGGCGTTCTTCGCAAAAAGGCATACCCAAGATACTAGCAGAGGTAGATTTCTTCATCACGGCGTGTATGCAAAGTCATGACACTTTTCTAACCAAGTATTTACCTCATGAAAGGAAGATGAATGGTAATTAATCCAAAGAAATATCATTTTAGGGTTAAGTACTGGAAGAAAATGCAACACTACCACTCAATCAGCAAGACACATTCGCCAAGTATGAGTTGGTATAAGTTTTATTTTCGTGAGTATGTCCAAGACCCAACCATAATGAAGTTGACTCATGAAGAACGATGTTTCCTGTATGAAGGTGTATGGGGAATAGCGAGTCAAATGAAAGGTAGACTCCCCTCGCCTGAAGAGATTGGATTCCGAATCAGGCAAGAGGAAGACCGCATCAAAGAATTGTTAGACAAGTTCCTTGAATTAGAAATCATCATACCATATGACCCAAATGAGGACGATGTTCTATTGCACGAGGTTGCGTATGAGAAGTTAAAACTTCTTTATTCTGACCTTGAGCAGAAGGAATTCAAGAAGCAATTTCCAGACAAGGGATTGTCTAAAGTCCTAGATGGAATTGTTGAGAAGCATTTCAAAGATGTAGATTTCACTAAAGACGATGTTGATGAGCTGCTATACGGCAAATCTCAATCCATTGATTCTGAAGCAGGTGAAGTAATAGATGTTGATCGCGCAGAGCGCGATGCAACATCAACAGGTGGTGAGTATGACACTTTAGTCAGTAACATGATGGCGAAGATTCAAACATCTCTAGACATCAAACATTTCTTTAATACAACTTCTAATCAAGAGATGCGAGATAAGGCACTTCAACATGCCAGAAGTATGGGCATAGAAATTCCTGCAGAAGTATTAGAACAACATGAAGAACTACCATTTTGATAAGGAAATAATATGACTTAAATCATAAAGTGTATAAACAACTCTAGAGTATCTCTATTCTAGATAAGATAAAACAAGATTCAGATAGTGATTATGATTCCATGCAGACACTATTCTGATGACAACACAGATGCAGATGCGTATGCCCATAAAAGGCAATACGCAGATGCAGATGTGAATGTAGATGTATATTTATTATTGAGATGTAAACTTGATTAAATAGAACATATATCAAAATAGAACTTGATTAAATATCATGTTTATCAAGATACAACTTGATTGAATTTAAGAAAAAACCTATATAAAACAACAGGATACAAGAATAAACAATCATGTAAACCATAGGTTGACAGACACTAGATACATAATAAATCGTAGTTATAAAAGGGAAATACTAAAAAGGTATCTAGACATGGTGTCATAGCGTTGCATAAGCACCATACAAGCATTTAAATACATAATTAATGGTTCTGTAAGGGTATGTTATCCCCTCCACCCCTAGTGCCTTTATATTTGGATACCTTAAACAAATTTTTGTAGGAAATCGTCAGTAGTGATGGGACATAAATAAACCACCTTCGGGTGGTTTAAATTTTAGAGTAATTAGAATAATTTAACTAGCCAATAAACCTCTTAACATCCATGCAGTTTTCTCATGCACATCTAGTGGTTGAGAAAAGATATCAGCCGATGGCTTACAAACCTAAATTACAGTTAGAGACAATGTATGGCAAAAACAATGTTATTAATATGCCAACGCTTGTTTATAAAATGCTAATATAAAAGTACCTGATTAAATGTGAAGAGTTAGTTATGACTGACTGTTGCGAAAATAAAAGTTGTGCAATTGAAGCAATGAAAATAAAACAAGCTAAAGTATTAAAGATTGTGCTTTGGATTAATGTTTGTTTGTTTATGTTAACTGTTACTTGTGGTTTGGTCGTTAACTCTGCAAGCTTGCTTACCGAGAGTTTAGATGATTTAGGTGATGCTATTACTTACGCATTAAGTCTTTATGTTGTATACAAGAGCGATAAAGCAAAAGCGAAAGTTGCGCTATTTAAAGGATTGTTAATTTTATTTGGAGCATTGTTTGTTTTAAGCCAAGCCATAAGCCATGCTATTAATCAAAATGTGCCACTTTTTGAACCAATGGGAGTTGTTGCAGTAATTGCATTACTGGGGAATTTAACTTGCTTATATTTACTTACCAAGCATAAGGAGCAAGATATTAATATGAGCAGCATTTGGGAATGCTCCAAAAATGATATTTTAAACAATCTTTCTATAATAGCCGCCGCAGTAATAGTTTGGATAACTAACGTTGGCTGGGCTGATGTGTTAGTTGGGTTTATATTATCAGTTTTACTAATCAAGTCATCTATTAAAGTTATTAAGTCTGCGCTAACTAATATTTAATACACGGTAAGCATATCCACAAGTAGAATAAAGCAGACTTATAAGTGATTTCCGTTTAATTATTTCCACATTATCTGTGGAGTAGTCTGTGGATAGACTAATGGTAAAAAGATAACCCATTGAAACTATAAGGGTTCTGCACAATGCTTATTTTTTAGTCAATTTAGGTGTATTTTGCTAGGGGGAGTCAGCTCTATTTTTCTTAATAAAATCAATGACTTACACGAATTATCAATTAAGTTTTTTCTTAATAAAATCAATGACTTACTTCAGACGAACCTAGAAGAACAAACAGGTTACTAATAGATACCTTGTGTGAATCTTTATAGACTTCTTCATGAGACTTTTAGTGTTGGGTTAATATGCTGACAAGGGTATATATCCCTCCACCCCCTATGCCCTTAATAATGGATACCCCAAACAATTTTTTGCAGGTAATCGTCAGTAGTGATAAAACATAAAAAAACCACCCGAAGGTGGTTTAATTAAGCTTGTTATGAATCTTAAATATATCTATAAAAAATATGGGATTACAAACGCAAAAGTAAATCCAATTAGCAATATCCCCACCGATACAAAGTAAATCACCAAAGACACCCTTCTGGCACTCATACATTTAGCAGCTAATAATTTATCACTAGGACAGGGTAACTTTCTTGCATACCACTGCAGATACCCAGAAAGCACTATTAGAATAAATGCTGCCGTGAAGATATAAACCTTGTACTTTGACACCCAAACAATTTGCGGGAACACTGAAATCACAGAACTGAGTGCAGCACCCGCTCCAATAGTCACCAGTAATGCGGGCAAGGCACAACATAAAATTGTGCCTGTGCTGGTAAATAATGACAGAATGGATATATTTTTAATCTTATCCAGCTCATTTAATTCATCATTTGTTTTCATATTTTTTCCTTACCTCATCAGCAGTTTCATTGATTAAAGATATTTTAGTTACATCATATCCAGAGTCAGTGATAATCGTTCTAATTTTGTCTTCACTGACTGCTTCAGCTTTGTTTTCTAAAATCACAAAACCCTCATCTAAATTTACATACACATCTTTTGTGGTTTCGAATTTAGATAAGCTTTTTTCAATACCCTGTGCACAAAATGCACATACCATTCCATTCACTTCTATCTTTTGAGTTGATGCAAATAGACTGCTGCTGATAAGTAGCAATGATAAAAATAATTTTTTCATAATAATTTCCTTAAAATTTAAAATGTGTACATTAGATGAACTTTTGGGTTGCCCATATTGGACACTCCAGCCTCTAAATACAACGCTTTATTGATTAAACGAATCGTTGGTGTTATTTCAACCTTTGGGGTTATGCCGTTAATATTTGACGCTTCCAATATAAACCAGGGCTGCGTCTCATTAAATCCTGTTTCGTAAAATGAAAACCCAGCTTTAAGTTTAGTTGTGTCGTGATTAACAGACTCCCCTCGTATCAGCTGATGACTTGCTAGCGCATATACCCTCTTGGTTTCGTAATCCCATTGAATACCTGGGCTTGCATACGCAGTACCAAAATGATTATCGCCATTGAGTTTTTCATTTGAGCTCTCCATGTAACCAACCCCGCCAAACAACCAAACGTTCGTTTGAGACTGCTTCGCGTTCTTACGGTATAAGCGATGGATATGATTAATTTCAAACGCATCTCTAATGCGACTGTTATTGTCCATATGAAAAAGCTTCACGCCAATTGAGTTTTTAACATCGTAAGCATAACTACTCTCCAAAGATGTATATCGTTTTCCGATATCGCTCATTGAAGTAACCGAGCCTTTATAGCTCATAGGCGCTGCATATATTTCAATTGAAAATATGCTAAATAGAATGAGAGGTAGATATCTCATATTTTTCTCCTAAAATAATTAAAGTTAAAAAGTTAACTTTTAGGAGATGGGTGGTCTTTCTGGATTAGGCAGCTTGATACTGTATTTTTTTAAAAAATAAGTATCTAATTGAATATTTGAATTATTTATTTGTAGAGAATTAATGTTAGTAAGCATTTTAGCAATGGTCATGGCATTACAAAAACTGAAACATTTTGCACTATATTTTTTTTTGTCTGACTTTTCTTTATGGCAATCAGACATATCATGACTCATTTCATTGCTTTGTGTATCCATAAATTGATGGCTTGCGAAAGCATTCGCCTGCAATACAGAGCCAATTGATAAAGCCAAGAATAAAAATACTGTCATAAATATCTTCATATTCACATACTATAATCTATTTAATAATTTGTGTCGATAAGTAATAAATATTCTGTAAACACTAACTTATCTCCCCCGCCCATATGGGACATTATTTAGGTGTCACAGTCAAATTTTTGGTAGAATCTACATTCCTTTTTATATGGAGTAAAAATGCCTTTTGTAACTATTAATATCCTTGAAGGTAAAAGCAAGGAATACATTCAAAAAGTAACTGACACTATTAACGATGCAGTTATTGAGACTATGAATTTTCCAGAAGACGACCGCTATCAAGTAGTGCATGAACTACCTTCTCATTGTCTACAGTATCAAGGTCGTGATGAAGATAGAATCATGATGCATTTAGTTATGCGTGCAGGCAGACCTGATAAAGCAAAACAGGCATTTTATAAAAAATGTGTTGCAGATTTACATGAAGCGGTTGGGGTAAAACCATCAAATGTCTTTATTACATTTACCGAGAATCGTGACATTGATTTTTCTTTTAAGGACGGCATCGCACAATTTGTAGTGTAACTTTTGATTTATGTTACATTTATCAAATGAAAGAAACCTACCTAACTGCTGACCAAATCACTAGTGCATTCAAGATTAGCAAAGAGAAACTCTCATTAATGGTTAAGTATGGATTTTTCCCTAGACCTATCAAACTAAATGAACGAGCAACTCTATGGAAAGAATCTGCGGTGAAGAACTGGGTAGAAGCAAGGTATCAGACAGAAGATATGTTCAATTCTAATACCCTAGAAACAGACCTATTTTGACACCCATTGTCAATGTTTAGAGGTTGATTAATCACTAGGGAGTCAGTTCCAAAAAGTCCTTTAAAAACAATGCTCTACAGAAACAAACTCTGAATAATTCTAGAGCAAAATCAACGAGTTACTAGAGACTGTTTAGATTATTGCTATACATATCAAATACACTCAATATGGTGAAACAATCATATGCCCTACTTCTTATAAGCAGACTATTGCCCCATTCTCCATTACCTGACAGATGGTAATCTCACCATCTTTATCTATTATAGTCACAGTATCATTATCAATGCTCTCTTGATATGCCCATCTATATTCAAAATCAGGAATCAACAATCTGTAATTACTAATCTTTTCATCTGCATGACCAAGACTAAAAACCCATAAACAAAAGATGATAAACTGAAGTTTAGTGATGTCCATTTCACTCTCCATGTTGTTAAAAAAAGAGTGATTTTTCCGTTCCTTTGGGGGTATAAATGGGGGTATGAAAATACCCTACCTACTAAAAACCTTTATTTATAGGGTATACAGTTAAAGGTTTGATGGTGCTTACCTCCACCAAATTTAGTATTTAACCAATCCAAAAAAGTCCAACTACCTCACTCTGTAAGATTAAATTACGATTAAATGTATATAAAACATGTCGGCATGATGTTGTATAAGCACCATAGACGCATTATTTTAGCTAACCCAGAAAGATCCTTGTTAATAGATAGGCAAATAAATTAACTGTGCTACTATTAAATTATCAATTTTTATTAATGAATCTTGATTTGATATGATTTAACACCTCAAGGTCAATGGATCACTTTGTTTACTTCCCATCGACCCATTTGATTAAACTGTTCTTCTAAAATAAGGCAAGAGTCGATTTTAATATGGAAAAAGTAGATATCATTATAATCGGGGCAGGAATAGCTGGTATTACCTCAGCCTACTATCTTCAAAAAAAATTCCCAAAGCTTAACTATAAAATTATTGAATCGAGAAGTGATCTCGGCGGAACATGGGATCAAATGACCTTTCCTGGTGTCCGATCTGACAGTGATATGTACACCTATGGTTTTAGCTTCAACCCCTGGAAAGGTAAAATAATTGGTGAGGGTAAAGATATCA
>Ga0209654_1001646_pt1 | contig 17245 bp, 16 predicted proteins | sample SaaInl1SG_22_DNA_FD_184646 | JGI IMG/M metagenome (GOLD analysis project Ga0209654, IMG submission 184646) | Marine microbial communities from expanding oxygen minimum zones in the Saanich Inlet - ESP_161SG_22_DNA (SPAdes) (version 2) | ecosystem: Environmental > Aquatic > Marine > Intertidal... | reverse complement strand
TACCCATGCACGTGATTCTCCGTATTGTTTAAAATTAAAGATTGAAGGAGCGATGGGAAGCGTTGACTGACTTCCACTCATTCCTGTGAGTCGTTGCCCGCCGATTACTGATTTGGGTAAATCTTGCCCGAACATGTCAACCAACCTAGGTTTATGGTCAAATAAGTCCATTTGAGAGGGGCCGCCACTTTGAAACAAGTAAATAATGCGCTTCGCCTTGGGCAAATGATGCGGCAAGCCTAATTTATTTTTCCCGAAATTATTGATTGCTCCGTTGGCGTCGGGACCCCCAATCATCCCCCATGTTTTCTCCGTATTTAAAAGACTTCCTAATGCTAACGCGCCAATTCCTAATGAGGTCTTTTTTAAGAAATTTCTTCTATCCAATTGTGTTTCAACAGACTTTAAGTCTTTATTGTTAGAAGTGAGTTTATCATGTTGCGTACACATAAGTCTATCTTTTGGTTATAAAAGCATCTGAATTCATAATCGTAGAGGCCACCACCGCATTGGCAGCCACCTGAGGTTTATTGTCTGTTGGACTAATTTTATAGGCCCCAATACTGAGCCAACCTTCCGTTTTTTGCGGATGTGTTTTAAAATTACGTAATTCCTCTTGTCTTAACTGTTGCAATAGGGCTAACTCATTTGGCCGTATTTTTCTTCCAGTAAGCTTTCTAAATGTTTCTTTAATTGCTGTTTCCAGATTAGCATAAGTCGTCATTTTTTTTCCAAGAACTCTTGCGGCTTCAACAAATGTGGGGTCGTTGAGTAACACCAAAGCTTGTAAGGGGGTGTTTGTTTCTTGTCGTCTTGTCGTACAAATATCTCGTGTTGGAGCATCGAAAGTAGCTAGTGTAGGGTGTGGCACAGTACGCTTCCAAATGGTGTACATGCTTCTTCTATACAGCTCTTCTCCTTTACCTTGCACATAGGTGTCTCCATTTACACGCCACAGTCCGGGAGGTTGGTATGGACTAACACTTTCACCGCCTATTTTAGTACTTAAAAGACCTGAAGAGAACAATGCATTATCTCGTAACATTTCTCCCGATAAACGCTTGGAGGGGCCTCTTGCTAATAATCTGTTTTCATTGTCTATCTCCATGAGTTCCTTACTTGCCACACTACTTTGTTGGTAGGTGTTAGACATCAAGATACGTTTGTGCAACAATTTCACATCCCAAGCTGATTTTTGAAATTCAATGGATAGCCAATCCAACAATTCGGGGTGACTTGGAAGCTCTCCCTGATTTCCAAAATCTTCTGAAGTCTTAACAATCCCCCTACCAAAAATATTCTGCCAATATCGATTCACGGTAACACGCGCAGTAAGCGGATTATCTTTGTGTGTTATCCATTTGGCTAAGCCAATTCTATTTTTAGGTAAATCTTCGGGGAATGGGAAAATTTCTTGGGGTGTATTTGGAAAAACAGGATCTGTTGGCGCGTCATATTGACCTCTATCTAAAATAAAGGCCTGCCTTGGTTTCTCCATTTCTTTCATCACCATGATTTCTTTGATAGGCTCCACTCCATCAACATATTGGGTTCTGGTTTTTTGCAGTTCCCTTAATGATTTCTGAAAGGCATCAGATTTCTTCTTTATGTAATACTCCGATAACATTTCCAACTCTTCTTGTGTGAGTTTTGCATATGGTTTTAAAAGGAGTTTTTGTGCCAAATCTTTATCACAAATTTGAAGGACTTCTAAGGCAGAGAGGGCTCTATCGTAAACGGACAAATCATCAACTATACCCCCTTTTAGTCCTTTTCCCCTCCAAATAGCACCAATACGTAAACCGGGTTCTGTTTTTCCTTTGTAAAGACCTATTGACTGGTTTTTAAAAACAATATCCTTATACAGATTGTCAAAGATTGTTTCCGTTTTCATTTTTTTTCCATCCAAATAGATAGAAACCCCTTTTGCTTTACTAGATCCGTCGTAAGACATGGTAAGATGAATCCATTTGTTTTTGGGCACATCATGTAGAGATTGTGTAACAATCGCATTGTCTGGCCAAACGTGTGCTAGAAGTGCTTCAATTTTATTGTTTTTGATATTTAGATGATATCCGCGATAGCTATGCAGTTCAGGTCCTTGCATTTTATGAAAAATGACGCCATTTTCTAAGTCTTCAGGGATAAATACCCTAATCCCAATAGTAAAGGCTTCATCTCGTTTGTAAATGCCAATTTTATCCAGTTCTAACCAAGTGTCTCCATCCATATAAAGCCCATATCCGTTAGGACTTTTTTTGTAAATCTCGGGTTGATTGTCCGCAAAATGCTGTCGCATTCTGATGTTATTTTTTTGACGAAGGGGAATTTTATTTTTTAATTTTTTAGTATCAAAATCAAAGGCTGCAACCACACCGCCTAGAGGCGTTTTTACTTGAATTTCTTTGTATTGTTCCTTTGAAATCCAATCCGATGATTTCTTCTGTTCTAGATTCACTATTTCTTGTACGGCTGCTTCTTTTTCGTTGAGAAGTTGCTGCATATACCCCATGAATTTTTCCTGATCTGCAGTAGGAAGCAACATATTGGGAACAGGCGTAGCCAAGTCCCATGGGATTAAACCCGTTTCATTTACGTTGTTAAAGAAGCTATACATTTCATAGTAATTCTTCTGGGAAATGGGATCGTATTTGTGGTCATGACACTTCGCACACTCCAAGGTCAAGCCAAGAAATCCTTGCCCCATTACGCTTGTGCGATCTGACACGTACTCTGATCGAAATTCTTCGTCAATAATTCCGCCTTCCAAATTTTGAGGGTGAAGCCTATTAAATGTTGTGGCTAACTGTTGCTCTTTGGTAGCGTTTGGAAGCATATCTCCCGCGATTTGCCAAGTAATAAACGTGTCGTAAGGCATGTTTTTATTGAATGCATCAATGACCCAATCACGCCATGGGGATACGTCTCTGTATCTGTCATTGCTATAGCCGTGTGTGTCCGCATAACGTGACAAGTCCATCCAATCTAATGAGCGTTGCTCGCCGTAACTTTTCGATGCCAATAACCTGTCAATTTGTTTTTCAAAAGCATTTGGACTATTGTCTGCAAAAAAAGCATCTATTTCTTCAATAGTTGGAGGCAGCCCTGTCAAGTCCAAAGAAGCGCGTCTTAAAAGCAATTCTTTATCCGCTTTTTGTGAAAAGCTCAATCCTTGTCGTTCCAAATTTGATAAGACGAAATTATCAATAGGGTTAGCGATTAAATCTTTGTTTTGAACATCGGGAATTGTACTTACTTGAGGTTTTATAAAGGCCCAGTGATCTTTATACTCTGCACCATCTTCAATCCATTTAATAAGAACTGCCTTTTCATAATTACTCAATGTCAGGTGAGACTCTGGTTGTGGCATCACTAGGTTAGGGCCATCTGAAATAATTCGATGAAACACCTCACTTTTATTGAGGTTCCCAGGTTTGATGGCAACATCACCAGGGCTTTCGGGGAGCGCTGCAAATGCATATTCGGCAGTGTGTAATTGGAGTCCCGCTTTTATATTGCCTGCATCTGGACCGTGACACAAATAACACTTATCAGAGAGAATAGGCTTAACATGTTGATTAAAATCTAAGGTCTCAGGGAGTTTTTCATAAGCAACATATACGTCGTCTGGAATATTAGGTCCACCACATGATAGGACTGTAATAGACAGGAAAAACAAAAAAATAAATTTATATGACCTAACCATCAAGAAACAAGCATTTTAACAAATATAAGCAATGTGCCAAAAGCTTGAACCCGTAAAAAAAGAGCAAAAAAAATGGGTGGTTTTGGTGATTTAAATATTTGCTGGTTTTAACCTGAAATTCAGCAAGTTTTACCAACTGCTGTAAAAACTGCCACTAATTTAAAATCATTTGTTTTATAATTAAACTCATTTATAGCAAGTTTTGATGTGGTCGCAAAAGAAAAATAGCATGAAAACCTTTCTATTTAGGCCGTATTACTCATTTACCAAAGCATACTGAACGTCTAGGGGCACCCCAAATATTTCGCCTTGTTCTTTTTTGAGTTTCTTATAAAATTTGGTGTCGGGTGGTGTATTTAGATTTTCCCAAAAAGAAGGGTTGTAGGGTAATTTTATACTTCCCATATCTTGATCTCCGCCAAAACTTTTGAATTTCATTTTCTTTTTGTCTGTTTCAACATTATAAACAAATGCCTCAATTTTATAGTTTAGGGTTTCACCGTCTGTACCCAGAACTTCAGGGGGCATATTCCATTTAGGAAAATTCCATTCCGTCTTAAAATAATTCAATACAAGCTTACCACTTTTGTGATTTTTATATATAAATATTGTATTATTTCTTTCAATCCTATAAATTTTATAGGAGTCAATACCCAAATAAAATATCATGGTTTCCCACTTCTTTTTGGGATTCTTTCCCTCTAGAATTAATACATCTTCACCCTCATACGTTGACTCACCAATTTTGTTCCAAAGAAACTTTTTTAGGTTTCTATTGTGTTGTGAGTCGCCGGGGCGTAATGGATTAACATCATTCATATTAAAAAAGGAATGGCGCCATTGGGTTCTTTTCCAAGTTCTATAATCCGCTGATTTTCTTGCTTGAACAACTTGAATGGTGCCAGATAGGTGTGCAGGTCCACGATCTCGAACCTTGATATAATTTTCTACAAAAAACTTTGATTTATTGTTTTCTGTTGCGGCTCTTCTGTAGAGCATTTCTGTCACATGTGTTGTGCTAATCGTATTGTCTTTTAATCGCTTCAAGGCTTCCAAAACATATAATTTGGGCGATAGTAAGACTACTTCGTCCATTTCAAAAACGTCCTCCTCTAAAGTGATTTTATCTTCAGTTTGTGCTATATAATCTCCTATGGAAATAGAAAATGTTTTAAAACCCAATGAAGAAACCGTCAAGGTGTCTTGCAAATTTGTACCGCTTACGAAAAGTGAGAACTCTCCGTCTTCAGTAGTTGAAATACCAATATTTTGATTTAATACCGTTACAGCAGCAAAAGGAATTGGATCGTTGAAACCGTCTGTAACCATCCCTTTTATTTGTTTGTAGTCTTGGGCTGAAATAGATAGAGCAGCAGCAAAAAAAAGAACTACACTAAGGAAAAATTTGTGTCTTTTCATGGTATAAATTTAATATTTAAATATATATTTTCAAACTAAGGGAAATTGAAAAATTATTATGCGATTATGGCTTCACCAGTTTAATCCGAGTTAGAAGTCTGTGTGTAGTCATGTATAAATAGGTGAAGTTTGCGTCAAATGCACAGTTTGCTGTGCGTTGATTTGTATGAACAGTGCCTAAATGCGTTCCATCGGGGCTAAATACCAAAACGCCGCCCGGACCAGTTGAAAAAATAGCGCCAGAGGGATGAATTTTTAACCCATCAAAATTCCCTTTTTCTTTTGACATTAATGCTGTTCCGTCAAAAAATACGCGAGGGTTTGAAACACCCGTTTCAGTAATGTCATAGGCCATGATACGCGGGTAACTGCGATCAGAAATCGTGACGTATAGCGTTTTTTGATTGTTTGAAATGGCAATCCCATTGGGTGCCGTTAGGTCATCGATAAGCAATGAAAGTTCACCAGAAGGTGTGTATTTAAATACCCCATTAAAAGACAACTCTCTTATCGGATCATCTGATCCTTTTAGCCCATAAGGAGGGTCTGTGAAATACAAATCTCCGTTCTGGGCATATACAAGATCGTTAGGACTGTTAAATCGTTTTCCATCAAACGAATCCACCACTGTAGAAAAACTTTTTTCGTTCCAACTGCTAAGCTTGGCAATTCGCCTATCTCCGTGCATACAAAGCACCAAATTTCCATTTGAGTCTAATGTTAAACCATTTGAACCCCCTTTTTTGGTACTTGGTGTAATACCCGTATAGCCACTTGGCGAAAGAAAAAGCTGTAATCCGTTTGCTTCGCTCCAACGATAGACTTTGTTATTTGGCACATCTGAAAACAACAGAGCATCTAATGCATCTACCCAAACAGGGCCTTCAGACCATTTAAATCCTTCTGCAATAACTTCAACGGTAGCATCATCATCAATATATAAATCAAGTTTAGGGTTAATACGTTCTACGTAATTGTTTGTTTGTGCCTGTACAATCCAAAGTTGCATACTAAAACAGACAAGCGTAACTAAAAATATTTTTGATTTATGGACCATGATTTTAAATGAAATTTTTTACAATATATACGGATTATTGGTAATATCCGACTTGTGCGAGTGAATAACTCATAATCATACAATATTTAAAATACTGTTGGCTAACATGATGATTTAAAGAATTTTAAAAGTTGTATAACGATTAGTGAGGGCAGGTTTTTTATTTTAAATTTGAATATGGATATACTGAAAATAGCATTAGACTGGGCGAAAGCAGAGCTTGTTTCAACCAGCTTTTTTATGATTGTTGGTATTGTATTTATATTGACAAGCTTTGGATTTTGGCAGTATGGGAAAACGGATTTAGCTAGAGCTTACATCATTCCTATTTTGGTTGCAGGGATTTTTTTACTAATTGTTGGGGTTGGATTATTTGCCACAAATAAAGGAAGAATCGCGCAGTTTGATATCGATTACAACAGCAATGCTATTGAATTTATTCAAAAAGAATTAGAACGCGTAGAAAGCACATTAAAAGAATACAAGACCGTGGTTTTTACTGCCATTCCAGTGATTATCATCATATGCGCTCTAGTCATTTATTTTGTTCCTATTCCTGTTTGGCGCGCCAGCATGATTGCTGCACTTCTGATGTTGGGTGTGATCCTATTTATTGATGGCTTAGCACATGCCCGAATGCTTGATTACCAAACAAACTTACTTCAGGCTCAACGCCAATTTAGTGGAGCTTCTACCGATTGATTTAGTTAAATTGATTACACGTAGTAATATTTTGTAACTTTAGACAAAACACAATCATGGAACATATTGCTTTAATCTTTCAAGTTGTAGTCGCGGTTTCGGTGTACTACGTGTGGATTTTTAGATATCACAACGTACTCGCTGAATTTACACAGTTTGGCTATTCAGATGTATTTAGAAATTTTGTTGGAGCAGCTAAAATGTCTATTTCGGCACTACTTCTTTTGGGGCTTTGCCATAACGAAATAACGCTTTATGCTGCACTTGGAATGGCCTTTTTTATGTTGAGTGCACAGTTGACGCACCTTAAGGTTAAAAATCCGTTTATACAACGTCTGCCTTCTTTGGTATTTCTTTTGATGTCCTTATTTATTGCTGCTTTTAACTATGGTTTAATTTAGTTCATGGCGCCAATCACAATTATAACTGCATTTACAGGAATATCTTTTATCGCTTACGGAATCAATTCCTTTGTTTCAAAAAGAATGATCCGTGAATTTAAACGCTGGGGACTCGCAGATAAGCGCAAAGCAATTGGGGTGTGTCAATGCATCGGAGGTTTTGGATTACTTCTCGGTTTTGAGTTTGACATAGCCATTACTATAAGCGCCGTTTTTATCATCATTATGATGCTGGTTGCCATTCTGTTAAGGATTCAAATTAGAGATAATATCTCTGACATTTTGCCTGCTATTGCTTACGTCTTGTTGTGTGCAATAATTCTTTATGAGCAATTTAGCTAATACAGAAACTTAAAACAGAAGTACTTAAAGAATATCTTTATTGCTTAGAATTAACAATAAATTAAACACAAGCTCGGATACATTTTTTATTTTGTTTAAATTTTAATAATTAATACAATGAAAAAAATACTTTTTACGCTGGCAATACCCTTTTTAATGTTCTCTCAGAAAAATCAAAATGAGGATAGATTTGTGTATGAACTTAGATTTGAAATTAGCGAGAATTCGTCTGTTGCAGACGCTCAAAAACAGTTTTTTACTTTTGCAGACGGTTTTAAGCAAAGTGAATACGCTACGAATGTAATCGTATTACAGCACCACACGGGTGACCGAATGGACTTTAAGATTTTAGCTTTTTCAGACACATGGGACAATCTAAACAAAATGGCTGTGGATGCGGAGTCTTATTTTGCAGCCAATGACCCCACAATGTTTACAGAACCATGGAAAATAGTTCATACTGGAGATAGCATATATGCCGTAAGGAAAAGCCTTGATGAAGGGTGGATTAGCAGGTAAGTTTATTAAAGCTTTCTTTTTAAACATACCCTGTCAATATTTGGCAGGGTTTTTTACTAAAAAAGACTCTATTAAAAAATTGAGGAAAGCCGTTTCTAAAAATATTTTATATTCCTTTTTTTAATCCAATTCATGAAAAAATTAATGCTTGTGGGTGTCGCTATGGCAATCTTAAATGCGTGTTCAACATTTAAATCAGGGCTTACTATTCCAGCAAATCAAACTTTTTTGTTAGGAGAGTTTAACAACAAAAACTATTCCGCCAAGTTAATTAATAGATCAAACTTTACTGTTGCGTTTAAAGCAGTTGACAAAGAATCTGGAACGGTAACACAAGGTTTTGGATTGGCGCCAAATGGAAAAACAAAGGTGTATATAAGCAAATACGAAACAGTCTATTTTAAAAATGAAAATAGTACTGATGTTAAGGTTGATGTCATCCTAAGTAAAGGCGTTGAGGGGATGCGGTATGTTGATAATAAATAAAACCCGCTACGTGAAATAAAGCATAAGAATGAAAGCGGAATGTCGCAAATGGTTTAGTTGCAATCTGAACCTAATCTGTTTAGATAATATGGATCAGGAGAATTAAAAATTACTTTATCACCATCACATTCAAATGTAAGGGGAGCAGCCCATGTATTGCCAAAATGCAAATCCACTGTTAGTATATTATTTTCAAATGTATAAGGATGGATTGCTGGTAAGTGATTCCCATCAGCGGCTTGGAATGATTCATATTGAGATTCACAATCACTACCCACACAATAATACGTGTAACGTATGCCCGCTTCGTAGATATACATGGTATTCAGACTATTTTCTGGATAAACCCACTTGCCTTCAATTGTGAGTGCTGTGAGATTGTCATTTGAGACATCATCACTACTACAAGCCATAAGGAAGAATACTGCTATTAATAATAACTTATTCATCTATATCTTTTAATTTTTTCGAACTCAAATATAAGTAAGTTCTTAAAATTCTGAGACTAGGGTAAATACTTCCAGTTGCATTATTGCCAAGAAAAAACCCACCTATTATGGTGGGCTTTAAGAATGTGTAGTGTAGCGGTTACTACCTGCTCCCCCTCTTGGACTCCCCGAATCAAGTTCGGGGTAAACTTCTCGCCCAAAAGAAGAGAAAACAAAAAAGCAACCATTTGGCTGCTTTTCTGATTTTCTGCTCCCCCTCTTGGGCTCGAACCAAGGACCCTCTGATTAACAGTCAGATGCTCTAACCAACTGAGCTAAGGAGGAAAATGTGCGCAAATATAATTTTTATTTACTTGCTATCAAATGACTTTTATAAGAAAATCAATTCATGATGAATCGGTATATATCATTGCCGTTGGCATAAACAAATAAACCAAGCAATAAAATGATACCAACCATTTGAGCATATTCCAATATTTTTTGATGTGGCTTACGACCTGTGAGCATTTCATAGGTTAAAAACACCACATGGCCACCATCTAAAGCTGGAATAGGCAATACGTTCATAAAGGCTAGAATAATGGATATAAAAGCCGTACGCTCCCAAAATGTGCGCCAGTCCCACTTTGCAGGAAACAAACTTGCAATGGTGCCAAAACCACCTAATTGACTGGCTCCTTTTTTGGTGAAAATAAATTTAAACCCCGCTACATAATCGTAAAGCGTCCAGTAGCCGTAGTCAAAACCTTGTTTGATACTCTCCGCTGCCGTATAACTAACATCCGTTGTTTGTGGGCGTGTATCTTTAAAATATACTCCCAAAGTGTCATCTTCGGCAACAGCAGTCGTTATTTGTTGGAATTCACCATTGCGTAAAACAGACAATACAACCGATTCGCCTTCGCGTGTTTCTATCGCGTTTTGCACTTGACGCATCGAACCAAAAGAAGTACCGTTTACACCAACTATGCGATCGTTAGCTAAAATTCCAGCGGCTTCTGCTGCCGAGTTTTCTTTTACCTTTTCAATGATGGCAGGCATATATGGAATAAGTGGGAACATCTCCCCTGCAGCAAAAAGTTGCTTGCCAAATCCTTCAGGAACTGAAATTGTTTCTTTTGTTCCATTTGCATGTGAAACCGTAACGGTTTTCGCGTCACGTAAAAACAACCATTTGTTGACATCCATAGCCGCATCTAGGGAAACACCATCTACATTTAAAACGTGATCTCCTTGTTGAAACCCTATGGCCTGCGCTTGTGGTGTAGGGTCTAAACCATACGTCAATGCCTCATCCGTAATTACGGTTTTGCCCCAAACAAACATGACGATCATGTAAATCAAAAAACCAAGCACCAAATTTACGGTAACCCCACCAAGCATGATAACAAGTCGTTGCCATGTAGGTTTTGCACGGAATTCCCAAGGCTGGGCAGGTTGTGCCATTTGCTCGGTGTCCATGCTTTCGTCTATCATTCCCGATATTTTCACATAACCCCCCAAAGGAAGCCAACCGATTCCGTAAACGGTCTCGCCTATTTTCTTTTTAAACAACGAAAATTTAACGTCGAAAAAGAGGTAAAACTTCTCAACACGTGTTTTAAAAAGTTTTGCAGGGATAAAATGTCCCAACTCGTGAAGTACAATGAGTAGTGATAGACTTAAAATAAGCTGTCCGCCTTTTATAAGAAAAAGTTCCATGGGAAAAAATTAGACGTCAAATGTACGGGATTTGAACGACCTATAAAACGGTATAGGTTGTATCTTTGTGCTATGGAATTGAATACATTCTTTCGTCGGTTTCGGAAACTAGCTTTGGTGTTATTGGTGCTTTCCATCATCATTGTTGGATTGTTTTATGTGGCCTTAAAGCCTAAAGAGGTACTTCCGGTCTTTCAACCAGCTATGGTAACCCCCGAATTGGTAGATGAAAGCATTCAGTTTGTAAAAAAATACCACACCATTGCCCCTTTTTCCATGACCAATCAAAATGGAGAAACGATTTCCGAAAAAGAATATGACAACACCATCTATGTTGCCGATTTCTTTTTTACAACCTGCCCAAGCATCTGTCCCATCATGACCAAAAATATGCATACACTGCAAGAAAAGTTAGTCGATCTTCCAGAAGTGAAACTGCTTTCATTTAGTGTAACGCCCCAGATTGACTCGGTAGCGCAACTTAAACGCTATGCGCTAAAAAACAAGGTAGATGACACGCGATGGAACTTGGTTACAGGCAAGAAAAAAGAAATTTATGCGCTAGCGCGTAAGTCGTATTTGGTGGTAAAAGACGATGGAGATGGTGGCCCTTACGACATGATTCACACTGAAAATTTTGTGCTTGTTGACAAACAAAAACGCATCCGTGGTTTTTACGATGGAACCCAACTAGAAGCTATGGACGACATCCTTCATGACATTGAACTGTTGGTTTTAGAAAAATGATAATCGTCATAAAAATGTTACGTACTTTAACGTACATTTGCTCTTTAAAATTAGTCTAAATAAATGGATTTAACCCTTGCCGATTTAAAGGTTGGAGAAACCGCCATCATTGATTCTTTTGATGTGGAACAGCTGCCTATGAAATTAGTAGAAATGGGTTGTCTTCCCGGAAATGAAGTGGGGTTGCTTCAGCTTGCGCCCAACAAAGACCCCTTATATCTCAATATCTCGGGTTCACATTTAGCCATTCGTCGTGAGACAGCCGCACGTATCTTTATCCGTAAAAAAGGTGAGTAAAAACATCAACGTTGCGCTAATTGGAAACCCGAATACGGGTAAGTCATCGGTGTTTAACCACCTCACGGGGCTAAATCAAAAAACAGGTAACTATCCCGGCATCACAGTAGAAAAAAGACAAGGCGTCTGCCGACTCCCAAGAGGTGTCAAAGCGCGTATTTTAGATTTGCCTGGCACCTACAGCCTAAACGCTTCTTCACTTGACGAAAATGTGGTGGTTGAGTTATTGCTCAATAAAAAAGATAAAGACTTTCCCGACGTAGCTGTTGTGGTTTCAGACGTTGAAAACCTCAAGCGAAACCTACTGCTTTTTACCCAAATTAAGGATTTAAATATCCCCACTATTTTGGTCATTAATATGTCGGACCGAATGCGCCGAAAAGGGATTAGTATCGATACCCACAAAATGGAGCAGTTGCTTCACACCAAAGTAGCACTCGTTAGCGCAAGAAAAAATGAAGGGATAGATGTGGTTAAAGAACACATTGCCGCATACAAAACACTATCAACCCAAGCCTGTTTGGATATCAAGAAAATCGATCAAGATTATTTTGAGTCTTTGGAACGTACGTTTAGCAATCAGTCGCTATACAAACTGTGGTTGGTGATTACCCAAGATGTGAATTTTGCTAAAGTGGAGCGTAAAAAAATGGAGGCAGAAAATGCCAATCATATGCGAACCCCCTCATACCTAAAAAGATTACAGCAAAAAGAAACCATCAAGCGCTATCAGTTTATCAATAATGTTTTGAAAGAATGCTACGAAAAAGACAGCAGTAAAGCCACCGATCTTCGTGGAAAACTAGACCGTGTACTGACGCACAAGGTCTGGGGGTTTGTCATTTTCTTTGTGGTTTTGCTTTCCATTTTTCAAGCTTTATACGACTGGAGCAGTGTCCCAATGGACTTTATAGACGCCTCTTTTGTACAACTTAGCGAATGGGCAAAAACATCTATTCCATCGTGGATGGCGCCCAATTTAATTGCCGAAGGTATTATTCCTGGGCTTGGAGGAATTGTGATTTTTGTACCGCAAATTGCCATGCTTTTTCTATTTATCGCTATTTTGGAAGAAACAGGATATATGAGCCGCGTCGTATTTATTATGGATCGCGTCATGAGGCGGTTTGGACTCAGTGGAAAAAGTGTGATTCCTCTGATATCTGGAACGGCATGTGCTATTCCCGCCATTATGGCGACAAGGAATATCGAAAATTGGAAAGAGCGATTGGTCACCATTTTGGTAACGCCCTTCACGACCTGCTCTGCACGATTGCCGGTTTACCTTATTCTAATCAGTCTGATAATTCCAGATGAACGTATTTTAGGTGCAAATCTGCAAGGATTAGTTCTCATGATTTTTTACCTACTCGGCTTTGGTATGGCGCTATTAGCGGCATTTGTGTTACACAAAATTTTACCACAAAACCAAACAAGTTATTTTGTGATTGAAATGCCAAATTACCGTATTCCACTACTTAAAAATGTAGTACTAACCATATTAGAAAAAACGAAGTCTTTTGTGTTAGAGGCAGGAAAAGTAATTTTAGCCATCTCTATTTTATTATGGGTTTTAGCATCGAATGGCCCTGGCGAAACATTTAAAAATGCGCCACAAGAAGTAGCTAAATCTGTATCGGTTACTGACGCAACTTTTGACCAACAACTTAGCGCATACAAACTCGAACACTCATATTTGGGGATTATTGGAAAAGGGATTGAGCCTGCCATTCGACCATTGGGTTACGATTGGAAAATTGGAATTGCCATAGTGAGCTCTTTTGCTGCAAGGGAGGTCTTTGTGGGAACGCTTGCCACCATTTATAGCGTTGGAGAAGACAAAGAAGAAACCATAAAAGAACGTATGGCGGCAGAAACCTACTCCGATGGTAGCCCCGTATTTACATTGGCGTCAGGATTATCATTAATGATGTTTTATGCTTTTGCTATGCAGTGTATGAGTACGTTAGCCATTGTCCGAAAAGAAACCAACAGTTGGCGTTGGCCTGCAATTCAACTTATTACAATGACAATTGTGGCCTATATATGCGCATTGATAACATTTCAATATTTTAGCCTTTGATATGGAAAACCTAATCATCACTTTAGCTGTATTGTGGGCGTTGTATTATTTGGTACAACGATTTCGCCCGCGTAAAAAAGTTGTTGGGGGAGGTTGCGCTTCCAGTGAAGACTGTGGATGCCACTAACCGCCTAGCGCAACGTCTAACGTCATCATTACTACAAATCCGCCAATAAATCCAAGCGTAGCTATATCTGTATATTTGTCTTGTTGGGTTTCGGGAATTACTTCTTCTACCACCACAAAAATCATGGCACCGGCAGCAAAAGCAAGTGCATAAGGTAAAATGGGAGTGAAAAATGTAACCGCAACTGCGCCAATTACCCCTGCAATCGGTTCAACAATTGCTGAAGCCTGTCCGTAAAAAAAGCTTTTTCTCCTGCTAAGCCCCAATCGGCGCATAGGCATGGAAACGGCAATTCCCTCGGGAAAGTTTTGAATTCCAATCCCAATGGCAAGTACAACTGCTCCGGCAATGGAAGCCTCGGGCAAGCCCGCGGCAACACCTCCAAACAATACGCCAACGGCAAGTCCTTCTGGAATGTTGTGTAATGTAATGGCAAGAACCATAAGCGTGGTGCGATGCCATGGCGTTTTTATTCCTTCAGACTCCTTAAAGTTGATGTGGATATGGGGTAATATTTTGTCAAGTCCGAAAATAAAAAGCGCCCCAAGAGTAAAGCCAACAGCAGCAGGAATCACTTTTATAAAACCTTCGCCAGGGCTCATGTCAATACCCGGCGCAAGCAAGCTCCAAAAACTTGCAGCAACCATAACGCCGCCTGTGAACCCCAACATACCATCCAAAACAGCGCGGTTCATGTTCTTAAAAAAGAACACAAAAGAAGCGCCAAGGGCCGTTAGTCCCCATGTAAATAGCGTAGCGTAAAGCGCGCCAAGGACTGGTGGCGTGTTTTCAAAAAAGTGAATAATGGTATCAAACATAGGGGCAAATATAATTATTCCGTTATTACGATGATTTTTGTAGGTTTGGAAGGGTGAAAAAGAATGAGATTTACGATTATATTTTTGCAGGTGCGGGCGCATCAACACTGCAAATTGTAAAGCAAATGCTACAAGATGAGCGTTTTAAAAATAAGTCTATCCTCATTTTAGAAGAAAACAGCAATAAAACCAATGATCGTACTTGGTGCTTCTGGGAAGAAAAGTCTAAAAAAGATTGGCATCCTTTTGTACAATGTCAATGGCAAAATATAACGTTCTCGTCTGATACCGCTAAACTTCAAGAGCCCATATTGCCTTATGCATATAAAATGATTCGAAGCAATGCATTTTACACGCATGTGCATGAGCTCATTGGGAAAAACAATAACATGAATTTGAGTTATGAAAAAGTGGAAACTTTTGAAACTCAAGGGGAGGTGGTTCGTGTATCAACGAATAAAAACACCTACACAAGTAGCTATTTTTTTAATAGTATTTTTGATTGGAATACCGCGCAACAACAATCCAAATTCCCTGTTTTACAACAGCATTTTGTAGGTTGGTTTATCAAAACAGAAGACGAGTGTTTTGACCCAAATACAGCTACTTTTATGGATTTTAGCGTTGAGCAAAAAGGCAATACGCGGTTTATGTATGTTTTGCCAATAAGCAAAAATAAAGCCTTGATTGAATACACCTTATTTTCTGAACACTTGTTAAATTATGCGGAGTATGAGCGTGAAATTCGACAGTATTTGACTCAGAAAAATATCCGAAACTACAACATTACAGAAACCGAGCAAGGGAGTATTCCCATGACTTGCTACCCATTCTCAAAACAGAATAGCAAACGGGTTTTACACATTGGATCGGCTGGTGGTTGGACAAAAGCCAGTACGGGATTTACGTTTAAATTTATTGAAAGAAAAGCTACTGAACTTGTGAATTTTTTGAATGACGAAAGTGATATGCGCCTTTTTGAAAAGCGCACCCGTTTTTGGTGGTATGATTTACTTTTCTTGGATGTATTGGCACAACACAACCACAAAGGAAGCTTCTTGTTTTCTCGGATGTTTCAACGAAATAACCCCAAAACAATCCTTCGCTTCTTAGACGAAAAAACGACTTTTTCAGAAGAAGTCCGCATTATGCAAAGTTTTCCTGTGGGTATATTTGTATGGCAACTTATACGTCGTTTAATGCGTTCGTTGCATTAGCCAGTTCCCAAAAGCAACAAATCGTTGCTTCATTTCTGTGTTGAGATCTACTTTTTCAAGCGAATCAAATGCCTGTTGCGTGTATTGCTGAACAAGCGATAGCGTTGCCTTATCAGCGCCCGTGTCTTTAAAAAGTTGGGTTACGGCAGCTATTTTTTTTGTCTCATCTTTAGGGATTTCAGACAACCAATTTTCCAATTCATTTTGTTGATTTTCAGTACTATTGCGAAGCGCCAAATGCACCAATACTGTTTTTTTATTCTCTGCAATATCGCCACCAATACGCTTTCCAAAACTGGCTGCGTCGCCAAAAGTGTCCAGATAATCATCTTGTAATTGAAAGGCAATACCAAGTTGCTCGCCAAAAAGATAAAGTTGCTGTGCGTCTTTGCTTGATGCACCTCCAACTGCCGCGCCCATTTGCATGGCACAACCCACCAAAACAGCTGTTTTTAAACGGATCATTTCTAAATAATCTTCAATACTTACATCGTTGCGAGATTCAAAATCAACATCGTATTGTTGACCTTCGCAAACCTCAAGGGCTGTTTTACTAAATAGCGTTGTTAGCGATTGAAATAACTCAGGCTCATATCCATTCAAAAAAATATAGGCCTGAACCAACATGGCATCACCCGAAAGTATGGCGGTGTTGATGTCCCATTTTTCGTGTACCGTTTGAGCACCGCGTCGCATACTTGCCTTGTCCATAATATCGTCATGCATCAACGTAAAGTTGTGAAACACTTCCACTGCCTGTGCTGCAGGTAAGGCTTCTTTGGCTGTTTTGCCAAAGGCTTCACAAGCCATAAGTACAAGAACAGGACGCAAACGTTTGCCACCCAAAGCCAATAGATAATCTATGGGTTGGTACAAGCCTTCAGGCAATTTTCCTTGGTTTAAATGCGTTAACGAGCCCGCTATAAGTTTTTGATAAGCAGTTAAAAATTCCATAAAAAGAGATTTTTGTAAAAGTACGTCAAGGATTTGTAATGTGAATATTAAGAAATTATAAACTATGGAAACTTTTTTGGTGTTTTAAGTTTCCGTGCTATATTTGCGTGTCCAATTGCTATGGAAAAAATTCTTACTTGCTGTTCCGAGATGTTTTTAACGCTGGGGTTTAAAAGCGTTACCATGGACGATATTGCCCAAAAATTAGCCATTTCAAAAA
>Ga0209654_1001642_pt1 | contig 17301 bp, 24 predicted proteins | sample SaaInl1SG_22_DNA_FD_184646 | JGI IMG/M metagenome (GOLD analysis project Ga0209654, IMG submission 184646) | Marine microbial communities from expanding oxygen minimum zones in the Saanich Inlet - ESP_161SG_22_DNA (SPAdes) (version 2) | ecosystem: Environmental > Aquatic > Marine > Intertidal... | reverse complement strand
TATTGCTGAGGCGATTGCATGGGTGATGACGCCGGACGTGACAGGCGTCAGACCTCAAACATGGAAGAAGCATTTCAAACTTGGAAGCGATAAGGGCGAATCACGTCAACTCGCTTCAGAACTTTGGCCCGATCAAGCGGATCGGTTTAAACGCGTGAAGGACGACGGACGAGCGGAGGCCGCGCTGATCGGCTTATGGGGAAAGCAATGTATTTTACCGAACAAGCGGCGCAACTAATCATCCTAACCGGATTCGTTTTTGCGTTCTGGCTTTTGTTGAGTGATAAGTATGAAGACTAAATCTTTTCGAGATTCGCGGTTGGCCGTCCAGTACGCGCACAACTGTCAGAAAGGCGGTAAGTCATGCGCCTTGGTGATTAAGCGCGATTACTTTGTTGTGTGTCCGCTCGATCTAGTTGAGGATTACCGCAATGAAAACGATCAGGCGGAGTATTTTGATGCCGAAACGACATCAACACGCTGATGTGATACACGCATGGGCCGATGGAGCGGAGATCGAGTTTCGCGTGGACTCTACGCGGATAGCGTATGGTTCGTCGAACGACTGGAAGCCATGCCGTAATCCCGACTGGCATGAGAACTTCGAGTACCGAGTCAAGGGCGGGCTTAGCCCAAGCGTGACACTAGATATTGCTCGGCTGAATGTGCTTGCCAAGATGCACGAAGACGGTGACTGATATTTTTTTGCCTATATGTGTTGCATATGAAACGAAATCCATGCTTTAATACAGACTCAATCAATGACTAATGGAGTCAAAAACATGAAAGTATTTAAATTCGATCCTAAAACTGGAAAGCGTGGTGAGTTAATCGATGACATTCGTCGTCCAAGCACGTTCGGCCAGTCTGTTGAGTTCGCGCAATCTCAAGGCGTTCAAACTCACTTGTCATTTGTTAAGCCGTCCAACACGGACAGCCAAGTTTGGTCATCACATCTTTACATGGGTCGTGATGATGCGACTGGTGAGTTGGTTGTTTCTGAATATGACACTTGGGTTTGCTGTTGTTCTGGTGAGTGTAACGGTCAGCCAACAAAAAGCGGAATGGCTTGGGTTTGGCACATCATTCCGCCTTATGCGTCTTTAACCAAAAACACGGAGGCGGCGTAAGCCGTCTCTTTGGGGGATACGATCATGGCGCATTACTTTGAAATCCAAACGGACCGCGTGATTCTCGATGAGTTTCGTAAGGTTCGCAAGAACAAGTACGCAATGCTTTTGCCGCTTGCTCGCAAAATTGCAGACGGTAATTACGATAGCGTTGGCCTGAACTTCTTCGTCGATGGGAATCCAGTCGATGCGAGCGTATTTGCCGGAGAGGTTCTGCGTATGGAAGATGCTCGGATTGCGAAGCAGGAAAAAGAAACCAAGCGAATTTGGATTCAGCAAGGCGCGGCGAGCTTTTCTGGATATTACAAGCGAATCAAGAGGACGGCGGCGTAAGCCGTCTCAGGGGGACATAGAATGGAAACACCAGAAATCAAAATGGAAGAAGCGGTACACGATTTCATTCAGGCGCTTGATCGTTTGATCGGCGATAGAGATGAGTGGGGCGTTGTAAGTTGTTTGTTTGACCTTCGGTTTCGTGGAGCAGTGAAGCGCGTTCTTCACTTGCGTAACTTGGCCGACGGTTGTTGGTCTGAAGGCGACCCAATGGAGGCTCGCACTTATGAAGCGAAAGCATCTGAGGTTCAACGTCAGTTCTTTGCTTATCTCAAAGACGCGATGGCAGTTATGCTATACGAGCGCAAAGAAGAGATTCAGGAGCTAGTTCTCGATGTTGACGACATCTTGCTTCACCTTATTAACGAATTACGGATGATGGGCCGATAATGCCCATCCTCCCGCCGCATCCGTTCAAGGATCTTGAGGACACGGAGTTCTGGGATCAGATTGGGATCAATATGCGCTTGCGGGCGCACATTAAAAAAGATAGATTCGGGTTCGAGTTCAAGAACCCGATAAGGAAAGTGAGAAGAATGAATCCATTCCAACATCATGGCATCAGCCATCTTAGCCCTAGCGCCGTAAATATGTTTACGGGCAGTCCATCTGCATGGATCGCCAAGGCGTTATTCGGCCACAAGTTTTCAATGGGGGCGTCGGCTTGGCGCGGGATCGCAACTGAGGATGGCTTGAACGCGTACATCTTTGAGCAGGCAGACCCCAAAGCGGCGCACGATATTACCTTAGCCAAGTTCGATAAACTCAAGGGGACGATCAACCTCAACGACGCTGTTGAGAAAGAGCGTACACGCTTGTATCGCTATCTGATGAACAGCATCGACGCGATGATCGAACTGGAAACAAACCACGGAATTGGTAAGCCGCAACTGCCGCCAGTCGGTCAGACGTTCAACGGCCAGTGGGAAGTTGGATTGCCATGTCGGTTCGGCGATCAAAATCATGAGAAGGTCGAGGTCATCGGCTATCTCGATTTCCTTTACGCGAACGACGCAAACAAGCATACGATCGTGGACCTCAAGACCACTGCGCGGATTCCGAGTGAATGGTCACCGGCTCACGCGATGCAAGCGTCGTTCTACAAACGAGCGCATGGCAACAACCCTGACGTGTACTTCGCGTATGCAAGTCCGAAGGAAGAGGGCAAGCCCAACGCGTATCACATCCTGAAGTTAGACGACGAAACGTATCAGCGTTCGCTCAAACGATTCAAGGATTCCATTGTTCGCATGAGCAAGTTCTTAGCTCTGAGCGAAAACCCATTCGATCTTGTGGCCGGTGTGCCACACGACGAAGAGAGCTTCTACTGGGACGGCGAGCCTACGCTCAATGCCATAGTAGAAGAAGCAAAACGGCAAATCGAAAACACAAAAGAGGAGAAGTAGAAATGCCATTAAATCTAGGAGGCGGTGAGGGTAAGCCGTACATTCGTTTCAGTCCATCCGTACGAGCTTGGGAAATGAGTTCGCCTGAAGGAAAGACTGAGTTCACTTGGGACGCTCCTGCGGTATTTGATGTTGCAGGACTAGAGCTTGGTTGGCTGAAGATCGACTCGCAAGGGCGCGATTGGATGCCGTGGCCGAGTATCACTAATCGACTGCCACAGCCTGAAGAGAAGGACCGTGATGGTAACCCGACTTACAAGTTAGGGTTCCGGATCAATGTGGTCAGCACAAAGATGTTCGGCGATGAGCCGTTGCGTGAGTTTAGCGCAAACACCTTTGGCACACTGACATTCATCCAAGAGTTGTACAACCATTGTGAGGAAAAAGAGGAGTTCAAGTCCGGAAAAGTCCCAGTCGTTGAGATCACTGGCTCGACTCCGATGAAGGTTGGGAAGGGCAATACGCAAATCCCTCAATTCAAGGTTAAGAGTTGGGTGGACCGTCCTGCGGAACTGTCAGGCGGAACAACAGAAGCGGTTGTAGTGCAATCTGCACCACAGCCTGCACCACAGCCTGCATCAACGCCCGCTCCGGCAGACGATGATGAGTTCTGAGGGAATGACGATGTTAGTTAAACTCAGCACACCGGATTGCACGGAGGTCTTGATTAACCCAGACCAAGTGCAGGCGGTATTCAAGGTGACCGAAAAGCGGTCGAATATCCAGTTCGCCAACTCGGATCGTCATATGGCGGTCAGCGAAGGCATTGACGTGTTGAATGAGTTGTTCAACACCAAACCGGCTTCCAATAGAGCTAGGAAGACTACCTGATAAGCGGGTGACTTAGCCCCCTTCGGGGGGCGTTTTTTCTAACAACAAAATAGCTCTGTGGGAAGAATATGGAACAACCAAACACATTATTGGAGTGGGCCAGATACTACGCATCCTTGGGATTCAGCGTAATACCGGTGTACACCGTCGACCAAGACGGCATCTGCACCTGCAAGAAGAAAGATGAGTGCAGGAACGCAGGTAAGCATCCGGCGGTGAACTGGCAACGCTTCACGAAAAGGAAAGCGGACGACGATCAACTGCTTGTCTGGTTCGATGGGATGGAGCATAGCCACAACATCGGAGTAGTCACTGGCAGTATCAGCGGCAACGTGTTTGTGATTGACGTGGACACGGGTCAGGGAAAGATCGGCTTGGAGACGCTCGATCAGGTTCAGATGGCGCATGACGACCTGCCGATCACCGCAACAGCCAAGACCGGATCAGGTGGCAAGCACATCTTCCTGAGAGCGCCGGATGGATTCCACGTTAAGACCGATACCAACCTGATCGGCAAAGGGATCGACGTGCGAGGCGAAGGTGGCTTTGTCGTTACCGCGCCAAGCCGTCACGCGTCAGGCAATCGCTACACCTATGACATGGACGACATCGCGGATGCTCCGAACTGGGTTCTCGCGATGGTGGAAGGCGGGACAGCGGGAACGCATGACGCGCCGATGCAATCCACTAGCACCAATCCGTTCGGCCAGTACGACGACGGACGTGAAGCCGTGATGACGAAGACGATCCTGTCAACGATCATGGCGTACTACGAAAGCACGTCATCCATGCCAACGCTCGACGACATTATCGAACACGGGTGGAAGCTTTATGAGATGCGCGTCGCCACAAGAAACGGCAGGACATTAGAAGAAGATGGCCGAGGCATTACTGCGTTCACCGAGAAAGCGGGATACCAACTCGCTAGGGCGAAACGCGGTGAGCTACATACGCTCAATGCTATCCGTTCCAAAATGGAAGCAATGGGCATCAGAGAGAATACGTCAGGGGGACACAGCGATGACACAGACAACGACAGCGCACAGCAAGGTGAAGTGGCGCTATCAGTACAGGCGGTTTTGCGAGAGGCCATTAGCATGGCCGCACAAGCGGAGGAGAAGCGTCAAACGCGATTACATCTCGACGACTGGCACGTCTCTCGCTTTAAGGGAGAGCCGCCAGAGATGGAGTATTTGGTCGAAGGTATCTTTCCGCAAGGTGTTCCGGCTTTGCTCGCGGCGTCAGGCGGTATTGGAAAGTCATTTGCGCTCCTCGATCTGGCGCTCAAGGTCGCACTATTCCGAGGGGATGATCCTTTTGAGGTCACGCCGTTTGCTTTTGGAGGCCGTGTTACAAAGGGCGGAAAAGTCGTATTCCTCACCGCAGAAGATTCAGCCGACTCCGTACATCGTCGTCTTGCTCAAATATCTACGCCGGACGAAATCGAAAAAGCGTCGCCAAACCTTATCGTTGTTCCGCTTCCAGACGCTACGGGAGCGATTGCACTGGTTAACGAGGGAATGGGTGTCGTCTCAATGACCGAGCATTACCACGACCTGATGGATCAGCTGTTGCACATGGAGGATGTGGCGTTGGTCATCATCGATCCGTTGCAGGCGTTCTGTTGGGCAGACGTTAATGCTGATCCGAAAGCGGCGCAGGTGTGGTGGACAGCGATGTCATCGATCTGCGCTAAGACCGGAGCCACGCTGATCGTTGCACACCATATGCGTAAAGATGGCCTGAACGGCATCACAAAGGCCGAGGAGGCGCGTGAAGCGATCAGAGGGTCAACCGCTTTAGTCGATGGTGCGCGTCTGGTGTACGCGATGTGGGCGATCAGCGGGGACGCTGAGATCAGTCCATGCAAGGCGTTATCGCTTCCACTTAACAAGCAGTCGATCGTGTGTGGATGTGTCGTGAAGGCGAACGACGTGGCAGACCGTGATGTGCGTTTCTATGGTCGAGGCAAGACCGGCTTGCTTGAGGACCGTACAGCGGAGGTCGAGGTTGCGCGTAGGGAGGCAAACGAGATCAGCCAACAGCAGGTCGACCAGACGTTCAGTGAGGTTGAGCTACGTTGGAACCGTGAGAACCCATTTAGCAACGCGGCACAAACGTCAGACCGTTATATCGTCAGATGGATGACCGATAAGTTCGGTGTGACGAAACACGCCGCAAAGAGAGCCGTGGATTCGTGGATCGATGATGGGTATCTAGCGATCGAGCAGTTAAGCGGTAAGACAAAACAGAAAGGGTTGTGCGTTGTGCATCGACCCGAAGCAGATCAAGTTGAGCAACGGGGGTTTGTCAATGACTAAGGAACAGATCGGCATCATCGTGGATATGTACAGGGATGGACGCAACTACACGAAGATTGCGAATAGTATCGGAACATCGGTGTACACGGTGAAGCGTTGGGTACGTCTGAACAGGGACGAGTACGAGTTAAAGCGTAGACGTGCAGTCAATGAGAAAACGAACGCGATCAGCTTAGCGGCGGAACTCACTACGACGTGGAATTTGAAGCTATCGAAGACGTATTTAGTCAAGGCGTGGGGGCAGAAAGCATGAGCGGGATGCACGAGACAGCGCAGGACTTGCGTAATGAGCTTGATGTCATCGTCGCATACGCGAAGATGTTGAACTTCGGACACCAGAAGCTACCGATTGCGTATAAAGCGGACTACGCGCTTGTGGAGGACGGTGATGTGAAGGCGTTTGTTGAGATCAAATGTCGCAACGTCAACCACGATACATACGACACGATCATCCTGAGCCTCAGAAAGTGGCACGACATCAACGAGATGGCACAACGTATAAATATTCCCGCTGTATTCGTTATCCGCTATGACGATGGAGTGTTCTCTATTCCGATGCGGGAGACGCCAGACGCAATTACTATCGGTGGACGCGCAGACCGTAATGATAGTCGGGACATTGAGCCGGTGATTCATTACAACATCGACAGGTTAAGGAGGAAGAGCGCATGACGAACAATCCGCATTGGTTGAACCACAACACGCGCAAGCTCGATCCAGAGGACGTGATCCTGATTAGGGAACTGCGTAAGGAGGGGCTGACGTTGCAGACGATTGCCAACAAGTTTGAGGTAACCAAGACGCACGTTAGCAAGATTGTGAACAAGAAGGCATGGGGTCATTTGGCATGAGCGGTAAAGGTGACGCATACAGACCGGTGGACCGTGAGAAGTATGAGAGCAACTGGGATCGCATATTTGCTAACAAGCAGGACCGAACGCCCGTGAAACATTCCGAAAAGCAGACCGAAAAAGCACCGGATCGCTGTCCGAATACGATCGATATTGAGGAGCAAATTGAGCAGGACCGTGAGTCCGAATGATGGTCTTGGCGGAAGTTGGCGGAAGTTGGCGGAAGTCTGGAAAAGGGGTGGCGGAAGTCATTAAATCCCCTTAAGGGAAAGGGATAACTTCCGCCACGGTTTTACGGAGGTCGGCGGAAGTTGGCGGAAGTTGTTTGTATGGTTCGCGGATGCACGGAAGTCGTCGCTTGTCTACGACGACATTCCGTTGGAATCCACTCCCGTTTACCATCGGGAATTAAAGCGTGAAACATTTCACAATGAAGAACATTTAAAACGATAAGGGGAATACCATGACTGACGAAGGAAGTTATGCAAGCGATGTGACGCGGAAGGCGAAGGCAAGTTGGGAACGCAGGAAGATGGAAGCGATTGCACGTTGGGGGAGTCTTGATCGATTAGCGTCGAAGTGTAGTGCAGAGACAGCGGCGAAGTTCGCAAAGGCGAATGGTCGGATGAAGGAAGCGCGATTGAGCGCAGACGAGTTTGAGTACGCGAGACGGTTAGGCGTGATGGAGCGAGGCGTGGATGCGTTGGAGCAGGAAGCACTGAATAACGGGAGTTCGACTTCCGATATGACGTGGTTCGACTTGAAGACGCGAGTGGGGGACCGGCGCGCCGTCGCCGTGATGAATCCGCAGGATGCCGAATACGTCGCGGCAACGTTGGGGCGTGAACTAGGAGACAACTTCATCGTGTACACGGCGGCGGACATCGTGATGATGGCTCACGAGAATCCCACAGCGTTGACCCATTTGAAACAAGCCGCAGGTGCGTATACTACTCATGTGGATGTCACTTCAAGCGAGGAAGCAGGGTGGTAGATAAGGTAATTGGGATCAATGGGAAGCCGTTCGATGCGAGAGACTTTGAAGACGAGAATCGTAAGGCTGTGGAGAAGATGCTGTTTGACGTGGCTGATGATATCGATACGGGTGGCATTGTTCCGCGTGGAATGGCGCTTACGATTATTCAGGAAGATGGGGAACCTATTTTCTGGTTTGGTGGTAGCGAGAAGGACTTGTTCATGCTTTACGGGTCAATCGAAGCCATGCGCCAGACATTCTGGGAAGCGGTGATAAAAGAGAAGCAGGTTGAGTATGGTGAGTAAAGTACATAAGGGTGAACTGGGTGAGCGTTTGCCGAAGAACTTAGAACGACGTGAGCGATGGTATGAGATGAGCGCCGATCCAGTCGCACTGGAGACGGAGATCACTGACTGCGTGGCACAAGGTGAATCGCTTCACGCTTGGTGCAAGCGCAAGGATATGGCGTACAACACAGTCAATGACTGGGTAGCGCGTGATCCTGCTAGGAAGGAACGCTATGAGCGAGCAAGGCTCAGTCGTGCTGAGTGGCACGTCTCTGACATCGAAGAGATGCTGACAGAGGTGCGTAGAGGTGATCTTGATCCTGCACGAGCAAGGGTGATCGCTGAGAACAAGCGTTGGATAGCGTCACGCATGGACCCGCATTTGTGGGGCGAGAAGATGCAGATCAGTACCGAGATCAACATCGGAGACAGGTATTTGGAAGCGATTAAGAGGCTTTCGTCACCTGATGTGATCGAGGGTGAGGCGATCGATGTGACGCCGAAAGATGGCGAATAACGGAGAAAACGCACACCGACGGAGATACGCGCACACGAGGCGACGTGACCGCATCGTGACCGGAGACGTAAATGCGATTTAACATAATGACAGTTATGCGCCGAAGTAACTTGGCAACGTTGCGACGCAAGTTATTGATTTCGTTGGGATCGTTGTTGGCCTGTGGATAGGTCACGAAACGGTCGGCACGGATTGGTCAAAACTTGAACACGAAAATCCGTCCATCTGTGGATAAGTCCGCCGCGATGACCCCCCCCATGCGGTTTTTTCGGCGGGTGCGTGGACGTATAACGAGACACACATCGGCGTAACCCCCTAGGGGTATAGGAGCGAAATGAGCGAAGCCACGAAAATTCAAAATCCATTTGACGACTTCATCCTGAAGTACCGCAACGATCCGGTGCTGTTCGTGGAGAAGGTGTTCGGCGTCCAACCGGATGACTGGCAATCGCAGTTCCTCCGAGCTATCGCCGACAGCAACCGGCGCGTCTCCGTCCGATCGGGTCACGGGGTCGGCAAGTCAACGGCGGCAAGTTGGGCGATGCTCTGGTATCTGCTGACGCGTTATCCAGTGAAGGTCGTCGTCACGGCCCCAACCTCCTCGCAGTTATTCGATGCGTTGTTTGCTGAGATTAAGCGATGGGTGAAGGAGCTTGATCCGGCATTGCGTGAACTGCTTGAGGTGAAAAGCGATCGTATTGAGCTACGCCCATCGCCGACCGAGGCGTTCATTTCAGCCAGAACGTCACGCGCCGAGCAACCAGAAGCGTTACAGGGTATCCACTCGGAACACGTCATGCTTGTCGCCGATGAAGCATCCGGTGTTCCAGAAGCAGTGTTTGAAGCGGCGGCAGGTTCTATGTCAGGGCATAGCGCGGTTACCATTCTGCTTGGCAACCCAGTGCGATCAAGCGGCTACTTCTATGAAACGCACAACCGGCTGAAGGATGAGTGGTTCACGCTCCACGTCAACTGCGAGCAATCCAAGCGCGTATCCAAAGAGTTCGTGCGCGAGATGGCGATTAAGTATGGCGAAGAGAGCAACGCGTACCGCGTCCGCGTACTCGGCGAGTTCCCGTTGTCAGACGACGACACGATGATTCCGTTCTCTGTTGTTGAGCAAGCGATGAACCGTGACATCGAGGTCGACCAGTTCTCGCAGATGACTTATGGGATCGACGTTGCCCGCTTTGGTTCCGATAAATCGGCGCTCGCCAAGAAGAAGGGCAACGTGATTACCGAAGTGAAGAAGTGGCAGGGGCTTGATCTCATGCAACTGGTTGGCGCGATTAAGAATGAATACGACGCCGAGGAATCGCTAGATCGTCCATCCGCGATATATATTGATTCGATCGGTCTGGGTTCCGGCGTTGTAGATAGACTAAGAGAACTCGGTCTACCGGCGATCGGCATCAACGTCTCCGAGTCACCGGCAATGAAGAACGCTTATGTGAATCTTCGTGCTGAGCTATGGGGCAAGATGAAGAACTGGTTGGAGCAACGCGGATGCGCGTTACCGAAGGACGACGATCTGCTTGCGGAGCTAACGTCCCCCCGCTACACGTTTAATTCGTCTGGGCGGTTGCGATTGGAGTCCAAGGACGAAATGAAGAAGCGCGGGCTATCGTCGCCTGATTTGGCAGACGCGTGTATACTAACCCTAGCCGGTGATGCGGCTGTGGGTATTTATGGGTCTGCTAGTGGGTCTAGTTGGACTCAACCTTTGAAAAGATTACTTAAAGGGGTCATTTGATATGCCATGCGGTAAGTACATGAAAGGTCGTCCGAAGGCGAATACAGGATCGAAGACGACTGCTAAGAACATGAACAAGGCGCGTCGCGTCACTGGTGTTGCTAAGAAGAGAAAGAAGTAATGGCAGGCGGTCTATACGCGAATATCCACGCCAAGCGTAAGCGCATCAAAGCGGGGGCGAAAGAGCGGATGGCTCGCCCTAACGAAGCAGGATACCCAAAGGCGTCAGCGTTTAAGGCCGCCGCGAAGACTGCGAAAAAGAAGAAGCCAAAAGGCAGGGCGTGATGGCGAAACCGGCAAAAGGTAAAGCGAAGGTCAAAGTGACATCGACCGGTAAAAAGGTTTCCTATGGTGCTAAAGGCGCAAGCGTCCGCCCGAATACCCCGAAAGGCAATGCGTACTGCGCCAGAAGCTACGCGCAGATGAAAGAGTTCCCCAAGGCGGCGAAAGACCCTAACTCCCCCCTCCGGCTATCGCGTAAGCGGTGGCAGTGTTCAGGCAAGAAGAGTGTGAAGAAGTAATGGGATTATTATCACTTCCAAGTCAGGCAAAACAGGCCGCCATGAATCTTTTAGGGTTTGACCCCGCCCAGAGATACTTCCACGGGTCAACTCACGACATCACCGAGTTTTCAAAGGACATGGCTAGCCCAGAAGGGCATTTCGGCGCAGGTTTTTATTTTTCGTCATCCCCAGAAGATGTTGCCGCTTATTATGCAACCGTCCCCAATCCAGACCTAAGTGCAAAGGTGGCTAAAAGAGCCGAGGAACTTGCTTCAGAAAGAGATGTTGATTACGAGGATGTTCTGGACGAGGCATATAAAGAAATTGCGGGAGAGTCGCAAGGCGCGACATACCCAATTCGTTTAAAAACTGAGAACACTTTCGATATCACGAAGGATGGGGACACGTTTTTAGAGCTTCGCGGCCCAGACCTTGATCCTGAAGACTATCGCTCTGAAGCGATGGACGGCATATTCAGAGAAGACTATGACTCCGTTACTGAATACAACGAAGCACTAAACGAGCGTATGCAGGAGCTTGCCGACGAAGATTCGTATAACTTTGAGTTCGAGGGACCGCTTGCTGATTTCGTTGAATCCATTGAGCGCAATCAGTTCTTAGACGCGAATCAAGATCAAGTTCGTGAGCTAATCGAAGATATTCGCATGATCGGCATGGACGAAGGCGGGATCAGTGCAAAAAAACTAGACGAACTTATGCGAAACACCCCCTTATACGCTGAAGACGATATGGGCCGTCTAGTGGATAACGAGGTGTACCGCCAAGCGATTGAGGATGCCGGATTCGACAGCATTGTCCACGATGCAAATATTTTCAAAGGCATGGAGCGCACCCCAGAGGGGGCAAAGCATACGATTGTTTTTGAGCCGAACCAGATTCGCTCCGAATACGCTGAATACAACCCAGATAACGCTGACAGTGGGAATATATTAGCAAGCGCACTTGGCTACGGGACTACTGGCCTTTTAGGCGCATCAGCCATTATGTCGCCAGAAGCAGAAGCGGGAGCCGCTACGCAATTCATCCGGTTGCTTGAAGCCGGTTACCCAGAATCAACAGCGCGAAAGATCATGTCCGGCGAACTGCCGATGGACGAAGCAAGCCGTATGGCGCGAGCTAGAGAGCAAGGATTCATCAAAGAGGCATACCATACCGGAAGCCCTGACATCAAAGAAATAGACCCCACGGGGAGCATCGGCGCTCGATCTAATTCTGGAATGTGGTTTTCTGAAGACCCCGTTGTATCAGCTAGTTATACAAAACCAGAAACAGCCGGATACAAAGTTTTGCTAAACGACAGAGGTTATGGTCAATATGACGCGGGCGGGGCGGCATGGAATGACTTCTACTCTGGTTCGGAGTACGCATCTGTGAATGATGGCTTTATTGGGATTGATGACCTAGGGATTTCCACAACAAATCAGGTTGCAAGGCTAGCTAAAGAGCTTGGGGACTCTGGCGTCGAGATTCCACAGGTTGTTGACCTTGGTGGTAATCCAAGAGTGATGAGGCAAGTTGCCGAATCAATGAACCCTGACATCGACTTTGATCGTTATTTGCAGGACTATCAGATGGATGGGGCTACAAATTATTCCGCTCAAGACCCATCGACAGTTCGGTCCTACTATGGAGCCGCATTTGATCCCGATAACGTCGGCAAGCCGTATATCATGGGTTCGCCTGCCGCTGTCGGCTTACTTGCATCAGAAGCCGCAACGCCTGAAGGTCAACTGAATCCGTTGCTCGCCGTACCGGCTGAGATCGGTTCTGCGTTGAATGAAGCTGTCGTTGGTACGCTAGACTTTGTTGGACCAGACACGGTGAACGCTATTTCTGAATTACTAGGAGCAGAGTATCGGATGCCACGACTGTCTGACCAAGAGTTAGTTAGATTATACTCTCAAGGCGGGTATATGGATGAAGGGTACGGACGTGACTTTGTTCGCACCGCAACCGGTTTGCTTCAACCGTTTTAAGGTAAAGATATGGACCAATACAAAGACGACGACATGAACGGCTCACCAATCGACCAAGCGATGAACTCGCTGTCGGAGATGGGTATTGAGATCGATAAGCCAAACGAGATGAGCGATGATGAGTTCAACGGCATCATTACATCCGAAGTGCAGGACGCGATCGACTACATCGACAATACGATCTCGCAAGAGCGCAATGCCGCCTCCCAGTATTACCGTGGCGAACCGTTCGGCGATGAAGAGGAAGGTCGTTCATCCGTTGTCTCGATGGACGTACGCGATACCGTACAGTCGATTCTTCCTTCATTGATGAAAGTGTTCACGTCCGGCGAGAAGGTCGTGGAGTTCGTGCCACACGGAGCCGAGGATGTGGCTCAAGCCGAGCAAGCGACTGACTACATCAATCATGTATTCATGCAACAAAACCGTGGTTTCAGCATCCTATACGACGCGTTCAAGGATGCGTTGGTACGCAAGGCGGGAATCATCAAGTTCTATTACGATGAATCCGTTGAGGTGTCGACAGAGAACTACACCGACCTGACACGCGAATCCATGATGATGTTGCTTCAGGATGAAGACGTTGAGGCGTCTGCTGTGAAAGAAACTCCGATCGGTGAGCCAATCATGGTTCAGCCGCCGGTCATGGACGAGATGGGCAACATCATTCAAGAGGCGGTGATGGATCAGCCAATGTCATACGACCTTGAGCTAAAGCGCCGTACCAAGAACGGAAAGATCAAGTGCGAGGCGTTACCTCCAGAAGAGTTCCTGATTGACCGCCGTGCAAAGTCAATCCACGATGCAACGATCGTCGCTCACCGGAAGATGGCGACTGTTTCCGAGTTAGTCGCGATGGGTTACGACTTCGATATGGTGAAGGACCACGCAGGCGAGGACTTCCAGTTCGACACCAACAGCGAATACTACAACCGCAACCCCGTTGCGACGTTGAAGAACTACATTGCCAAAGACGATGCGAACAAGCGCGTCCTGTACATCGAAGCCTATGTGAAAGCGGATTACGATGGTGACGGCATTGCGGAACTGCGTAAGGTGTGCTGTATGGGCGACGCTCACGAGATTGTGCGCCATGAGCCATACGACCACATTCCGTTTGCGGCGTTTTGCCCAGACCCAGAGCCGCACACGTTCTTCGGGCAGTCGTTAGCCGACATCACGATGGATATCCAGAACATTAAGTCGCACATCCTTCGCAACCAGTTAGACTCACTGGCGCAGTCGATTCACCCACGCATGGCCGTTGTTGAAGGTCAGGCAAACTTGGAAGACGTGCTGAACTCGGAAGTAGGCGGGATTATCCGTATGCGAGCGCCGAACATGGTGCAGTCGTTCTCTCAGCCGTTTGTCGGACAACAAGCGTTCCCGATGATGGCGTACATGGATGAAGTGAAGCAATCGCGTACCGGCATCAACCGTGCGGCGGCAGGCTTGGACGCTGATGCTCTTCAGTCAACAACGAAGACAGCGGTTGCGGCGACTGTCACGGCGGCACGTCAGCACCTAGAGTTGATTGCTCGCATCTTCGCAGAAACCGGCATGACTGATCTATTCAAGGGGTTACTGAAGCTGACTATCTTGCATCAGGATCAACCGCAGATGGTTCGTTTACGGAATGAGTTTGTGCAAGTTGACCCACGCGCATGGCAAGCAGGTTTCGACGTAACAGTGAACGTTGCGCTTGGCGGAGTGGATGACGAGCAAAAGATGATGCTTCTTGAGTCGATCGCTCAGCGTCAGGAAAACGTGATCTCGCAGTTCGGATTAGATAATCCACTTGTCACCTTATCTCAGTACAGAAATACTGTCGGCAAGATTATCGAAACGGCGGGTATTAAGGATGTCGATAATTACTTCCTTGATCCGAATGGTCCGCAGGCTCAGCAGATTATGGCGCAGGCGTCCCAGAAGCCGAAGAAGCCAAGACCTGAAGAGATTCTCGCGCAGGCTGAGATTGCGAAGACACAAGCCGAAACGCAAGCACGGATTGCGGCGATGAACTTGGATCGCGAGAAGATGTTCATGGAAGATGAGCGCAAGCGCGATGAACTGGATGCGAAGATCTCAATGGAAGCGTTGGAGCTTCAGGCGAAGTACGGTACTCAGATCGACGTGGCGCAACTCAAAGCTGAGATCGAACGCGAGAAGATGACGATCCGTGAACGCGGAGCCACATTAAGACAGATGATGAATAACGCACCACGAGGTGACTAATGATCTTTACAAGACGGGACGTTGAGCTTGGAGAGAAGGCTCGATCCGTCGTCGAGAACGAGACATACAAGGACGCACTTGTTACGGTTCGTAACAGGTACGTCGAGTCTCTTATCAACACGGCGGAAGATGAATCGGCCAAACGCGAAAAGGCGTATATGGCGATCAGGATGCTAGAAGAGGTGGAAGCACAGCTTGTTAGCGTTATGGACAAGGGAAAGTTGGCAAAACAATACCTTGACAAACTAAACCGTAGATAAGGGATAATGTAACCATGAGTGACACCCAAGAAACTGGATCACTATCAGTCAAACAAGCCGCTAACGTATTTGGCGGGCTAATGGAAGCGAACGCTCAACCGGAAGCCGTTGAACAGGAAGTGGTAGAAGAGTCCGAAGCAAATGCAGAGGACGTTGAGGTAGAGGACACGTCGACCGAGGAATTTAGCGAGGACTCGGAATATGACCCCGAAACCAGTCAGGAAGAAACGGACGAAGCGAACGAAGAAGATAGCTCTCAGACTTACACCGTCAGAGTAGATGGTGAAGAAGTCCAAGTGTCGATCGATGAATTGTTGAGCGGGTATTCGCGGACTCAGGACTACACGCGTAAAACGATGGCACTAGCGGATCAGCGCAAGTCACTGGAAACAGAGCTTGAGCAGATTCGGGGCGAACGCGCACAGCTAACGCAGGTTCTTGAGCAAATTGATGTTCAGGACCAAGAGCAAGAGCCAAACTGGGATGCGCTATATCAGCAAGACCCACAGCAATGGCTCATTCAGCGTGAAGTGTGGCGCGAAAGGCAAGAGCGTAAACGCGCACTTGTCGAGGAGAAACAGCGGTTGCTCCAAGCGCAGGAAGCGGACAAACAGCGAATCGTCGCACAGTTTGTTGAGCAAGAACGAGGCAGATTAGCCGAGGTTCTCCCTCAGTGGCGTGATGAGAAAGTAGCGAAGGCAGAGAAGGCGAAAGTGGCCGACTATGCCAAGAGGATCGGATTCACCGATCAGGAGATCGCTCAGTTCTACGATCACCGCGCTGTGACAACGCTCTATAAGGCGATGAAGTTCGATGAGCTTCAAAGCGGTAAACCAAAGGCTAAGAAGCAGGCGACGCCTGTTGCGAAAGCCGGAGCCGCGACAACAACGCCTAAAGGTCGAGATGCCTATCGTAAATCGCAACAACGACTCGCAAAGACAGGTAAGGTCGCAGACGCGGCTAATGCATTTAAACATTTGCTAGGTTAGGAGATTTAACTCATGGCAACTTTTACTACCTATGACGCGGTTGGTATCCGCGAAGAACTGGCTGACGTGATCTAGACGTTTGGATCACATTAAAATCGGGTGAATTGCCGGAAACCCCTTAGAGCCTCAAGCACCACAGCGTAACTGGTAACGGTAAGCGCGAAGGTTTAAAAAGATTGAGGATTGGGCAATCGGCCTCCAAGCACCTTGGGGACAAGGTGAAGGATCAACGACTAACAGCATACCGCTAGACCAGTGATGAAGCTGACACGAGCGCCCGACACACGAGAGTGTGATGATATAGTCTGATCTGCATTGAAAGATGCAGAAGCCGAGGATAAAGAGCCACGGCGGTAACAGAGAATGACAACATCTCGCCAGAAGAAACTCCGTTCATCTCCAACGTTGGACGTAAGTCTGTTGCGAACACATTGTTTGAGTTCCAAACAGATTCATTGGCTTCAGTCGATACAACTAACGCTGTAATCGCAGGCGCAACTGCATCTGACGCTTCTGCAACTGCAACTAAGCGTATGCAGAACTACACGCAGATCAGCCGTAAGGTCGTGTCGATCTCTGGCACTGAAGAAGTCGTCAACAAGGCAGGTCGCAACTCTGAATTGAGCTACCAGTTGGCTAAGAAGTCATCTGAGTTGAAGCGCGACATGGAAGCGATTCTGACTCGCAACCAAGCGGCAGATGCAGGCGATTCTTCAAATGCTCGCAACACTGCATCTTTGGAAGCATGGCTCCGCACTAACACTAACCGTGGTTCAGGCGGTACAACTGACGGTGCAAACCCAACGTTGTCTGGCACAACTTCTGGTTATCCAAATGCGGCGGCGACTGACGCTTCTAACGACGCACTTCGCGAGTTCACTGAAACTCTTCTGAAGGATGTGATCCAGAGCG
>Ga0209654_1001640_pt1 | contig 17312 bp, 15 predicted proteins | sample SaaInl1SG_22_DNA_FD_184646 | JGI IMG/M metagenome (GOLD analysis project Ga0209654, IMG submission 184646) | Marine microbial communities from expanding oxygen minimum zones in the Saanich Inlet - ESP_161SG_22_DNA (SPAdes) (version 2) | ecosystem: Environmental > Aquatic > Marine > Intertidal... | reverse complement strand
TATTTCTTTTTTCAAATTCTGGAAGTGCCGCTTGAAATGCGTGTAATTCTGTTGGACATACATAAGTAAAGTCTTTTGGATACCAAAACAACAATACTTTTTTCTTGTTATTAACCGCTTCTTCAAGAACATTAATTTGAATGGTGTCACCCATTTCGTTTATTGCGTTCACTGTTACGTCTGGGAATTTTTTTCCTACAATAGCCATATTTTTTGTTTTAATTATGAGATTCAAAACTAAACAAATTTGTATGAATTCGTGGCGATACAAATTTTAATTTTCTATGAGAAGATAAGCATCATCAATACTATGATTTTAGCTTCTTTATTTTATATCCAATAGCTGCAAAAAGTAAGGTAGTGAATGGACTCAGCCAATTAAAAATAGCATACACAAAATATTCTGCCACTGAAACGCCAAGTACACCCGACTGATATGCACCACAGGTATTCCACGGCACTAAAACAGATGTTACGGTTCCCGAATCTTCCAGTGTACGGCTTAAGTTTTCCGGCGCCAACCCGCGATCTTTATAGGCTTTATCAAACATTTTTCCAGGTACCACAATGGAAAGATACTGATCTGATGCTGTAATATTTATGGCTAAACAGGATGCAACCGTACTGGCAAATAACTGAAAGGTACTTTTTGCCCAGCGCAATAATGCCGCACTGATTGCCTTAAGCGCACCTATAGCATCCATAATACCTCCAAAAACCATCGCACAGATAATAAGCCAAATGGTTCCCAACATTCCTGCCATGCCTCCCGATTGGAATAAATCGTTTAACAATGGATTACTGGTTTCTATTGTGGTAGAAACTGTAATGGCATCCATAACAACTTTGTATGTTCCTGACCAAGACATGTCTTGATTAGCTAATAACGCAATTAAAGGTTGTTGGAAAATAAGGGCAAACAACACACCCAAAAGTGTTCCGATAAGCAGTGCAACCAAAGGCGGTGTCTTTTTTGCAATCATGACCACCACGATAATAGGTGCTGTAAAAAGTAACGGATTTACAGTAAACCGTTCTTTTATTGCCACCAATAAGGATTCTGTTTGCATAACACTTTCTGGTTGTTGCGTAAATCCAATAATGAGAAAGACCAAAAGTGTAACCAAAATGGTAGGTACCGTTGTAAGGGTCATATAGCGAATGTGCGAAAACAATTCTCCGCCAGCCATAGCAGGCGCAAGGTTTGTCGTATCGCTCAGCGGTGACATTTTATCACCAAAATACGCCCCAGAAATAACTGCCCCCGCAATCATACCCACAGGAATTCCCATGGCTTTTCCAATGCCAATAAGCGCAATACCAACCGTTGCCGAAGTAGTCCAGCTACTTCCTGTAGCAATGGATATTAAGGCACATATAATGATACATGCAGCCAAAAAATAGGTGGGGTGTAATATTTGCAACCCATAATAAATCATGGCAGGAATAATCCCGCTGAGCAACCACGTGCCCGCCAAAGCGCCAACAAAAAGTAAAATAAGAATAGCACCCGTTACCGATTTTAGATTTTCCGCTACTTGCGTTAACATTTCTTTGTACGAAATATTTTGTCTAAAGCCAATAAGCGCAGCAACGGCTCCCCCCAAAAGGAGTATAAACTGATTAGAACCACTTAATGCATCATCCCCATAAATACCCACATTAACGGAAAGCAGCAGGACTAAAACAAGTACGGGGAGGAGGGCAATGCCAAGTGATAATGTAGGTTTTTGTTTCATTTATCTCGTAATATTACAAATTTGTGTGTATAACTAAAAAGGATATGCAACGATTGCTCGCTTCATTGTACATTTGTAAAACTAAACCAAAAAAATGAATCAATTTGATGTTGCCATAATTGGCTCGGGACCTGGAGGATATGTTGCAGCTATTCGTTGCGCGCAACTCGGTTTGAAAACCGTACTCATTGAAAAAGAACCAACGCTTGGCGGTACTTGCCTTAACGTAGGTTGTATCCCTTCGAAATCTTTGTTGGATTCTTCGCATCACTACGAAACAGCAACCAAAGATTTTAAAACGCATGGCATTGATGTGGCGGGTGCCATTGAAATCAATTTTCCTCAAATGATTGCACGTAAGCGTGAGGTGGTTTCTACTACGATTAAGGGAATTGATTTTTTGATGGATAAAAACAAGATTACCGTATTGCGTGGTTTGGGTTCGTTTGAAGATGCAACGCATATTAAGATTACAGGCGAAGACGCACAAACCATAGAAGCAAAAAACACGATTATTGCAACAGGTTCAACGCCGGGGAGTTTGCCTTTTATTGATTTGGATAAAGAGCGTATAATTACTTCTACAGAAGCATTGGAGCTTAGCGAAATCCCAAAACAACTGGTGGTGATTGGCGGTGGCGTTATTGGATTGGAATTGGGTCAGGTGTATAGAAGATTGGGCGCAGAAGTGAGCGTGATTGAATACGCCGATCGCATTAGTCCGGTGTTAGACGCTGCGCTTTCTAAAGAATTGATGAAAGTAATGAAAAAGCAAGGGGTGAAATTTCACCTTTCGCATCAGGTAACGGCTGTTGACCGCAACGGCGATACCGTAACCGTAACCGCAAACAACAAAAAGGGCGAAGCCCTAACCTTTGAAGGGGATTATTGTTTGGTTTCTGTAGGAAGAAGACCTTATACCAATGGCTTAAACGCCGAAGCTGCAGGAATTACCCTTAACAACCGTGGACAGGTTGAAGTAAACGAAAAACTACAAACTACGGCAACTAATATTTATGCTATTGGCGATGTGGTGCGTGGTGCCATGTTGGCCCACAAAGCTGAGGAAGAAGGCGTATTGGTGGCTGAGTTTTTGGCTGGTCAAAAACCGCATATCGATTACAACTTAATTCCGAATGTGATTTACACCTGGCCTGAAGTGGCATCTGTTGGAAAAACAGAGGAGGAGCTAAAAGAAAGCGCCGTGCCGTTCAAAAAAGGACAGTTTCCCATGCGTGCCCTTGGACGCTCACGCGCCAGTATGGATACGGACGGATTTGTAAAGATTTTGGCACATGCCGAAACGGATGAAATTTTGGGTGTACATATGATAGGCGCTCGTGCCGCCGACTTGATTACAGAAGCGGTTACCGCCATGGAATTCCGTGCTTCTGCCGAAGATTTGGCACGTATGAGCCATGCGCACCCTACCTACGCCGAAGCCGTAAAAGAAGCCGCTTTAGCCGCAACGGAAGACCGTGCGTTGCATATGTAGGTAATCACATTACAAATAAAGGCGTTTTAGGACGTCTTTTTTTGTTAATTTAGCATTAGACAAAAGCCCCATGTTTGTTTGAGTGAACACCTACTTTTTTCATTTTTACTTTTTTGGGGTTTGTATTGATACCATATAAGGTGGATATAAAACTAATATAGCATAGAATTTATGAACTGCGCGGACAGCGTATTATGCTTGATTTTGACCTAGCCGAACTGTATGCAGTTGAAACGAGAGTACTTAACCAATCCGTTAGACGCAACGTGGATATTTTTCCTAAGGATTTTATGTTTAAGCTGACCAAAGAAAAATGGGAGATGTTATCACAAATTGTGACGACATAACAAAATAAACATATGGATATACAAATAATCAAATCGAAAATACTTATCATCAGAGGAAATAAAATAATGCTCGATAGAGATCTTGCTGAGTTGTACGGTGTTGAAACTAGAGTGCTTAAACAAGCAGTAAGGCGAAATATTAAACGATTCCCTGATGACTTTATGTTTCAACTTTCAAAAGAAGAATTTGTAAATTGGAGATCACAAAATGTGATGTCCAATGCTGACAAAATGGGTTTGCGTCATCCACCTTTTGCTTTCACTGAACAAGGTGTAGCAATGCTTTCAAGTGTGCTCAACAGTGATAAGGCTATCGATGTGAACATCTCTATAATGCGAGCGTTTGTACTTCTCCGACAACACCTTAACGACTACAAAGATTTAAAAGAGCAGATAACCAAATTAGAAAAAGAAATGAACATAAAGTTTAAAGATATAAACCAGGCCCTTAATTATCTATTGCAAAAAGACAAAGCAGTGATAGAACACGAAAACAGAGAACGCATTGGTTTTAAAACCGATTTAAAAAAGAGGTGAGAAAAGGCGTTTTAGGACGTCTTTTTTGTTGATTTATTATTGGTCATTAACCCCAATTGCTCCTGCAAAAGCGTCTGTTATCTTATCTTAAAATCTTAAATATTTATTTTCACAATTACCTAGATGTGACATACAACATCACATATATTTTTAAACGTGACTACGGGTACTCGTTACTATGTTTAGAGCCAATTTCATCAGACAGACTCGCGACACTATAAAATCATCATTTCCTTAGACTCTTTTTACTTCTCAGTACCAACTCTAAATTTCAATTGACAGCTAAATACCGGAAAGTTAAAAAAGAACAGGGCTTCCAATGTTGGAAGCCCTGTTACAGTTGATAGGTTAACTCATTTGTTTAGGATAACAATAGCTTGAAAATTATATGTTACGATTTAGTTTCATTACTTGATAAAGTGAACGTTGTCAATCAATACAGTAGCTTTAACAAGTGCATCACTAGCATCTTTGGGATTCCATATGGAAAAAGGGATTGTTAGTCCGGTTAAATCCAAACCAGCGAAATCAGTTAATGGTATAGAATATTCAACAAATCCATCCGTAAGATCAGTTCCAGTGTAATCTTTTAAGAAAACAGCCGCGTTGGTTGCTCCAGCTTCCAGTTTTATTTCAGCGTTTGTTAAAGTGTTTGGTTTGTTGAGTGAAAATTTAATATTGGTATATGTGCTTATATCTTTTGCTTTTTCAAGCTCTAGGTATGCGCCACCCCACTTTTCACCAGAAAAATCAAAAACTAGGCTTGCATCTCCATCAATTGCACTTTCAGAAGTTGATATATTTGGTGCACCAGGACCATATACAACCACTTTTGAATTTCCCAATTCATTAAAACCGTCTTTAATGGCATTATTTCCAATGTTTGGTTCAAGAATTTGCCCAATGGTTTCTTCTTCTATGTCTAAGGCTGGAGCATCTGGAGCTTCAAAATGATTTTTAGAATAAACCCTAATATAATCTGTGTATAACGTTTGTGGAAATACAGTTGTTGCAGCTGGCTCTCCAGGCCAATTTCCACCAACAGCTACATTCAGTATCAAATAGAAACCGCGAAGAAACTCTTTCATATCGTCTTTAATCAATATAGTTCCTGTTTCTTTACCATCTAAACCAAATGTCAAAGACTCTGGCGTCCAGTCAAGTCTGAAAATGTGATAAGCGTCGCTAAAATCTCCAGTTGGTAAATCATACTCTTTTTGAATTTCTCCTTGCTTATTCTCACCATTGGTGTAATGAACAGTTGAATATAGTTTTGATGGGTTATTCCCTAGGACTTCAGCAATATCAATTTCTTCACACCCTGGCCAGTCAATTTTATCTTTGTTGTCACCTAACATCCAAATCGCTGGTAGCAAGCCTTGCCCTTTTGGCATTTTTGCCCTTATTTCGATACGACCAAATCGCATGCTAAAATGTTTTTGGGTGGTAAGTTTTGCAGAAGTAAAAGATCCAGCATTACCTTTCAATGCCGTTATAGCTAAAACGGAAGCACCTTCATCGTCAATGATTTTTGAGTTTTCTTCAATCGATGTATAAATTTGCTTCTCATTATTACCCCAACCAACAGGGAGTCCATAAGCTGTTCCATCGCCAAGTTCATGGTTCCAGCTATTTAAATTTATTTTCCTTTTATTGAATTCTTCATTCCATTTCAAGGTCCAGCCTTCATATACCGCTGGTGCATGTGGGTTATTTGTATCATCACCTTTATCACATGATATTCCGATTCCTATTGTTAATAAAATAATAAATCCAAAAGTTATTTTTTTCATGATGTAGATTTTATAAGTTAATTGTAAGAATTGGCTCTTTGCAGAGCTACAAATGGACTACAAATAAAATAGTATTGGCATTATATGTCGTCCAGAAGTAGGAATTAGGACTATTTTTTGGATGATTTTTTTGAAATCATTTTTGCATGAATGCAGAATCACTATTTTTTCCGGGTGTTTTTTTGAATGCTGTTGGAGTCAGCCCAGTTTGTTTTTTAAAAACATCGTTAAATGCGGATTTGGAATTAAATCCTATCGTGTAGCATATTTCAAGTATTGTTTTATGCTGCTGTTCGGGGTCTTTTAGCTGTTTTTTTGCGTCTTCGATTCGATATGAATTAATGTAATCACAGAAATTTTGTTTAAAATTTTCATTAATTACTTGTGAAAGGTACTTTGTCTGAACATCAAGCTTCTGCGCCAGCTTGTCAATAGTTAGATTGGGAATTAGGTAGTATTTATAGGTGTCTAAATGACGATTTAGTTTTTCAGCAATGTTATTTTTATCTGTTAAGGACAACTTAGAACCCATATACTTGATGTTTTCTTTAGAATAGTGGATTTCTATGTTTTCATTTAAAGAAATATCTATTAATTCCTGTGGAAGCTTAATGCCAATAAACAAAAAAGCATTTATTGTAAATAACATAATCATTTCAATAATAAGGTTAATTGTAGTAGCTGTTGTACCGAAATTAAACTGTATGCGAATAAGATTGCTCATCAATCCCAGAACTAATGTAACAATGCCCCACTTAAGAACCAGCCGCAGGAGTTTTAAGCTCTGGAAATAATCCTGATTTAAATAATTTTTCATGTTGACCTCATAAGTACGATAGCTTTTTAAGGCCAGTAAAAAAAAGAGAATCGCCTGAGAGAAAAAATTAATTGTAAGTATCGAATGAAATTCTAGCCAATATCTATCCCATAGTGATTGTGGCAGATACAAGAAAATTAAACCAATTACAATAGGAATAGCTAAAAGCATCTTCGTTATACTGAACTGAATCTGCTGACGGGTTGCTTTAACTACAAAGACATAAAATACTGGACTAATAGAGTATTCAAACAAAACTTTTAACAATCTAAAAAAAGGACTGTCAGGTATGATATTGTAATGCCAACGACAAACGGTTAAAGTAAAAACAACAGATTGAATAAATAAAAATGCTGACATCCAATAATGAAATTGCTTTTTGTGTTTTGAGGTAATAACAACAAGTCCAAAAAACAACAGCTGAAATGCGGTAACCGTGTAAAAAATTTTTAGCATTGTTCAATTCTAATACTTTCAAAATATATTTTGAATGAATTATATATAGATGACAGTAGGAAATGTACTAAAAATTGTTTTTATAATGCTAAAAAAATGATGAAAAAAAATTATCACCAACGTTTATATTTTAAAAAAAAATGAGCAAATTAATAATCACCTCCTAAATAAACTTTTTGCACGCCCAACCAACGGTTTCATATACTTCGGATACATCAACACCAATGCCGTTACGCCAACGGTAAAACAGAGCGCACCCAATACGGCAGCTTCCCAAGACAGGGAATGGTGGAAAAATTTATACAATCCGATACTGGTAAAACTACCGTATAGGATTACGTAATGCACAATGTACAGCGATAAGGTTTTGGTGCCAATTTTCTGCCACAGGCCATGCTCTATTAGCGGTTCTAACAGCATAAATACGCCAAACAGCATAAGCACATCCCCTAGGTGAATAAAGAGGAAATTGTTGTTTGCTACTTCGTTTAGGAGGGTGCTAGACAGCGTTTTTGATAGGGAATGAATGATGGCAGTGGAGTGGAAGGAGAGTACATATCCTACCGTTAAAAAGCCTACGGCCCAATAGGGTAATTTTTTAGGTCTTTTGGGCATTAATACGGCAATACCTGCGCCAAAACTTACATAGCCCAACCACGGCAACAGGGAAAAAACCGCACCATTTGCTTTGGTGAGATAGGCCGAAATAAATAGTGGTAGCTTATCAAAAGTAAGATCCGTATAAAGCGGATTGGTACTAAAAATGCCAATGCTAATCGCAAAAAACAGAACGGGGCGCAACTTTCCAAAGCTGTTAAAAAGCAAATACAGCAGCAAGGAAAACAACAAGCCACATCCGATAACCTGCAAGACATCGGGGCGTAAAAATGTTTTGGTTATTCGTCCGGTGGTTAGGAAATAGGGGAGGCTAAGGCGCAAGGCGTAGCCCCACAAAATTAGTTCAAACGCACGTTTCAACCCTTTTCTAAGGCGTGGGTTTTGCCAGCCTTTTATGGGATTTCGTTCCAGCAAAAACATAAACACCCAACCCGTTATGGTAAAAAATACAGGTGCAGTAATCCCTCGGTTATACAACCAGGCACGGTATAAAAAGTTGTTTTGGTTTACTGTTGAGGTGTCAAGAAGCCCACTGACAAAATGCCCTTGTAGCATCATCAAAATGGCAAACGCTCTAAGGGCATCTATAAAATAAAGCCGTTGCGTTGCCATTGTGGAGTTACTTAATAGTGTTTATTAAACTTTTCCTGAATCTTATCTAACGACAAATTCCCAAGACTCCCCACGTGGGTGTGATGTACTTTTTTAGGCGGCTTAAAGCTACCTGCCTCAACGTCAAGGCCTACTTGCTTATATGCGTCTCTAAACGGAACGCCCTGCTGCACCAATTCGTTTAGCGCATCTACCGTAAAGGCATAGGAATATATCTTGTCTTCCATGATGTTTTCACGCACACCAACTTCTTTAATGGCACTGTTAAGTATGGTCAAGCAATCTTTTATACTGTCTAATCCCTCCAGCATTTTACCTTTAAAAAGCTGCATTTCACGGTGATAGCCACTCGGCAAATTTTGACCGAGTAAGGCAAAGTCGTTGGCAAGTCCTTGAACAAGCGCACATTTGCCACGTATCAATTCAAAAATATCTGGATTCTTTTTGTGTGGCATAATGCTAGACCCCGTGGTTAGATGCTCAGGGAAATGAATAAAATCAAAATTCTGACTCATATACAAACATACGTCCATAGAAAAACGACCTAGTGTAGCCGCTAACGAACCAAGGGCACTTGCCGTGATGCGTTCTGTTTTCCCACGTCCCATTTGCGCAGCCACCGCATTGAATTTCAATGTGCTAAACTGCAAGGCTTCTGTGGTGTGCATTCGGTCAATGGGAAAAGAGCTGCCGTACCCCGCAGCACTTCCCAACGGATTCTGATCGCAAATGGTATGCGCAGCGTTGAGTAAAATCACATCATCTACCAACGACTCGGCATAAGCCGAAAACCACAATCCAAACGACGAGGGCATCGCCACTTGAAGGTGGGTATAGCCGGGTAATAAATCATTTTTATGCTTTTCCGCTAAGGACATCCATGTGTTAAACAAGGCTTTTGTAAGCTCCTTGATTTCAGTAATTTCATCTTTAAGTAAAAGCTGCATGGCCGTTAGCACCTGATCATTTCTTGAGCGTGAGGTATGGATTTTTTTACCCACATCACCCAATCGCTCCGTTAACATAAACTCAATTTTGGAGTGAATGTCTTCAAAATCATCTTCGATAACAAAGTCTTCTTTGGTCACCAATGCCATGATGTTATCCAGTCCACTACAGAGTGCTTCGGCCTCATGGGGTGTAAGTAAACCAACCTTAGCAAGCATTTGTGCATGCGCTTTTGATCCCAAAACATCATAGGGTGCCAATCGTACATCCCAAAGCCTATCGTCGCCAACCGTAAATCTATCAACGGCTTCTGTTACAGTGGTTTGTTTTTTCTGCCAAAGCTTCATAATGTTTGTTTTAATATAGAAATATACAGTGGTATGGCCTCTTCGAGTTCTTTTATAAATATAAATTCATTTGCGGTGTGCGAACGCAAAGAGTCTCCAGGTCCTAGTTTTAGGGAGTTACAAGATAACACTGCTTGATCGGAAAGGGTAGGAGATCCGTAGGTATTTCTTCCTGCAGCAATCCCTGCTTGTACCAATGTGTGATTTGTTGGAATAGATGAAGAACCCAGTCGAAGCGAGCGTGCTACTACCTTACAGGGAGCTTGTTGCATCAATTCGCTTATTTCCTCATTGGTGTACTTATCATTTACACGAACGTCCAAAACCAATTTAACATCAGCCGGTACAGCGTTGTGTTGTTTTCCGGCGTTAATTTGTGTTACCGTCAGTTTTACGGGGCCTAAGGCGTCGGACACCCTATCAAATTCAAATCCTTTAAACCAATCAATAACTTTTCCGGCCTTGTAAATTGGATTGTCTTCGTTTGGATGTGCTGCATGGCTTGCTGTTCCGCTGATGGTAGCATCAAAAACAACCAAGCCTTTTTCTGCTACAGCCAGCTGCATTTGCGTAGGCTCGCCCACAATTGCCGTATCAATTGGGGGTAGTATTTTCAATAAACTATTTAGGCCATTTGGACCCGATGTTTCTTCCTCTGCCGTGGCAGCAACCACAAGGTTGTATACCATGTTTTCTTGCTCGTAGAAGTACACAAACGTAGCCAGTAAACACACCAATGCGCCTCCCGCATCGTTACTTCCTAATCCGTAAAGCTTTCCGTTTTCAATGGTGGCTTCATGCGGATTACGCGTATAACCACTATTGGCATGCACAGTATCATGATGTGAATTCAGTAACAAATAAGGCTTACTTGGGTCTTCGTGTTTATTAATCGCATACACATTATTTTTTTCTTGTTTGCACGCCACACCATGGCTTTCAAGCCACGCTTTGATATGCGCCGCTGTTTGATCCTCTTCTCCAGAAAGTGAAGGGGTGCTAATTAGTTTTTGAAGTAAAGCAATAGCTTCTTGTTGTAGTTGTTCTATGCGTTTCATTGCAATGTCGTTTTGGGTGCGTTTGCGTTTGTTAATGCGTTGATATTACTGATAATAACTTCATTGACACCATTTTTTAGTGCGTCAAAACCGTTGTGCAATTTAGGCACCATACCTTGATGAATAACTCCTTCTTTTACAAAAGTTTCGGTTTGTGTTGAATTGAGAAGCGAAATTACATCTGCTGGATTTGCAATATCACGAAGTACACCTGCGTGCTCAAAACAATAAAACAGGCTAACCTCATATGTAGCACTCAAAGCAATAGCTACTTGCGCAGCAATGGTATCGGCGTTTGTATTTAACAATTGGCCATTTTTATCATGTGTAATTGCACACAAAACCGGCACAAAATCTTGAGCTGCTAAGGATGTAAATACAGCAGCGTTTACGTTGACAATATCGCCCACAAAGCCATAATCAATTTCTTTTACGGGACGCTTAACAGCCTCAATGCAACTTCCATCTGCGCCGCTGAGCCCAACCGCATTTACGCCAAGGTGTTGCAGCTGCGCTATAATTTTTTTGTTGGATAATCCCGCATAACTCATTACAGCGACTTCAAGCATGGACGCATCTGTGATGCGTCTTCCATCTATCATTTTGGGAGAAATGCCCAGTTTAGTAGCCAAGGCTGTTGCATGTCGTCCGCCACCATGTACCAAAATTTTAGGTGCATCTATTTTAGCAAAAGCCGATAGTACTTCTTGCAAAGCATCGGTATCGTTTACCAAATGTCCACCAACTTTGACAATATGTAGCTTTTGTCTCATGAAATCAGTGTTTTTAATACAGCTGCTGCAGCAAAAGTTCTGTTGTTTGCTTGTTCAATTACAATTGAATTTGGATGGTCCAACACACCATCTGCTACCACCACATTTCTTCTAATGGGCAGGCAATGCATAAACTTGGCGTTATTCGTTAGCGCCATTTTTTCGGGGGTGAGCATCCATTCGTTGTCCGTTCTTAAAATTTGTCCATATGACTTATATGACGACCAGTTTTTGGCATATACAATATCAGCATTTTTAAGCGCTTCATTTTGATTGTGAATGATAGGAATATCTTTAGTGATACGCGGATCTAAATCATACCCTTCCGGATTTGTAATCACAAAATCTGCGTCTAGATGCTGCATCATGCGCGTAAACGAATTGCCAACGGCATGTGGTAATGCCTTAGGATGCGGCGCCCACGTAAGCACTACTTTTGGCTTTTTAGGCAAATCGTGTTCTGTAAGCGTTAGCGCATCGGCAAGCGCTTGCAACGGATGAGCGGTAGCACTTTCCATATTTAAAATAGGCACGGATGCGTGTTCTATAAATTTTTGTAATACTTGCTCCGACTCGTCTTTTTCTTTGTCGGTAAGTGTAGCAAAAGCTCGAATCCCGACAACATCGCAATATTGCGAAACCACTTGTGCAGCTTCTTTTACATGCTCAGATCGAAGCCCCTCCATAATGGTGGCATCTTCGTATTCTATGGCCCATGCCTCATTGCTGAAATTCATCACCATGACATCCATACCCAACAAACGAGCAGCTTTTTGGGTACTCAGTCTTGTACGTAAACTTGGATTAAAAAATAATAGGCCAAGTGTTTTACGCTTTCCCAGTTGTTCAAATTGATAGGGATTTGCTTTGATGTTTTTTGCCAGTTGCACTTGTGCATCAAAGTCTTTAAGGTCATGTAGCGTTAAAAATTGTTTCATCTATTTAAAATTACGCAAACAACTTCGAATGAGTTGCCATCTCGAAAGTTGTCATTGCTGATTATTATGAAATGTCTATGTTGAACTTTCACAGCGATTTTTCTAAAGCATTAAAAAAGTAGTCAAAATGTTTTTGTTGTATCGTTAGTGGTGGGAGTATGCGCAATAGTTTTTTATTACTGCTTCCACCAGTGAAAATACGATGCTCGTAAATAAGTTTCTTTCGTAACTCGCTTACTTCAAAATCAAATTCAAGCCCAAGCATAAGTCCACGTCCTTTTACTTTTTTTACGCCTTTAATTGTCTTTGCTCTTGACTCAAAAGCTTCTCCAAGAGTAGCTGCGTGCTCGATAAGTTTTTTCTTTTTTAACACCTCCAATACGGCCAAACTTGCCTGACACGCCAAATGATTTCCACCAAAGGTAGTTCCTAACATACCGTACCATGGTTCAATTTTTGGATGCACAAAAATGCCACCCACGGGGAAGCCATTTCCCATACCTTTTGCCATGGAAATAATATCTGGTGTAATCCCAAAATGTTGGTAAGCAAAAAACGCTCCTGAGCGTCCGAAACCAGATTGCACTTCGTCAGCAATAACACAACTGTTGTATTTACGACACAGAGTTTCGACAGCTTTCATAAATTTCTTTGTAGGCATATCCAATCCGCCAACGCCTTGAATGGCTTCAATGATTACGGCACAAACATCTTCTTTGCTCAATGTTTCTTCTAATGCTTTTTCATCACCAAACGCTAAGAAAATGACTTCTTGCTGCGCATTTAAAGGCGCAATAATTTTTGGTGTATCAGTAGCTGCAACAGCTGCGCTTGTTCTGCCGTGAAAGGCATTTTTAAACGCAACAACTTTAGCTTTTTTGTTGTAGAACGAGGCGAGTTTAAGTGCATTTTCATTGGCTTCTGCTCCCGAACTACACATAAATAATTGGTATCCTTCACATCCAGATTGCGCTTCGATTTCATCTGCCAATTGCTTCTGCAACGGATTCTGAATGGCGTTGGAATAAAACCCAATTCTGCTGATTTGCTTTTTCAGTCTTCTGTTGTAAACCGGATGTTGGTGTCCGATGCTAATCACCGCATGGCCGCCATACAAGTCCAAATATTTTTTTCTGTCTGCACCATATACATGAACACCTTTGGCGCGAACAGGCGTTACATCATATAGCGGATATACATCAAATAATGGCATGTTAGTCTTGTGCTATTTCGTTAATTTTTTTGAAAGATGCTACAATTCCTTGAATTAGAGAGGAACTCAAACCTTGGTGTTCCATCTCATTCAAACCTTCAATAGTACAACCTCTAGGTGTGGTTACTTTATCAATCTCCTCTTCAGGATGTGCTCCTGTTTCAATGAGTAATGATGCTGCACCCATAGCGGTGTACATGGACATTTTCATGGCTTCTTCGGCATCAAAACCCAATTGCACCCCACCTTGGGTGGTAGCACGAATCAATCGCATCCAAAAAGCAATACCAGAAGCACAAATCACAGTAGCTGCTCGCATATGTTGCTCTTCAATAACAATGCTTGTCCCTAACCCGTTAAAAATCGCTTCAGCAACTGGAAGTCTCTCTTTTCCTTTTTCATTTGCGCACAAGCACGTCATGGATTTTCCAACCGAAATGGCCGTGTTTGGCATCGAGCGAATGATGTGTACATCTTTCCCTACAACTTCCTCCATTTTGGCAATAGAATAGCCTGTAATAGTGGAAATTAAAACATGATTGTCGTGGAGTAATTCTTTGATTTCAGAAAGTAATTTTCCTAACTGTCTTGGTTGCACCGCCAAAATGATAATATCCGATTCTTGTACGGCTTTTTTGTTATCGTCCGTAATTTGCGTATTCGCATATTCGCTCCATGTGGCAATGCTCTTAACATTACGACGCGTTAAATACAGTTTGGTGATGCTGTTATTTGTGATGAGTCCTCGGGCTATGCTAAGTCCCAAATTTCCGGCTCCTAAAATGGCAATTTTCATGCGATTGTATTATTTAATTATTGTTTTTTTGATTCGTTAAAATGTTGCTGCTTTTAGGTTTAATCCTGTGGATTGTTCACAGCCAAACATCAAATTCATATTTTCTACAGCTTGTCCAGATGCCCCTTTTAATAAGTTATCGATGATGCTTGTTATCAGCAATTGTCCTTCGTGTTTGTGCAAATGCACCAAACATCTATTGGTATTCACGACTTGTTTTAGTGCCAATTCATTTTTACTAACAGTCGTAAATGGACTATTGCTGTAAAACGATTCGTAAATGGCGTAAGCGTCTTCCAAACTCCCATCAAAGGAAGTATAAGCAGTTGCAAATATACCTCGGGTGAAATTTCCACGCATAGGCAAAAAGTGAAGTTTAGATGTACTTCCTTGCGCTTGCGCAAGTGTTTCGCCAATTTCTCCCAAATGCTGATGCGTAAAAGGCTTGTAATATGATATGTTGTTGTTGCGCCAGCTAAAATGACTTGTCGCGGAAGGCACAGCGCCTGCGCCTGTACTTCCCGTAATGGCATTTACATGCACTTCGTTTTTCAATTTTCCTGCAGCTGCTAGCGGCACCAATGCCAACTGAATTGCCGTCGCAAAGCAGCCCGGATTCGCAATAGCTTGTGCTGATTTAATTTGATTGGTGTTTACTTCTGTAAGTCCATATACAAATGATCTGCCCATAAAGTCACGATCTGCTGCAAGACGAAAATCATTACTTAAATCAATGATTTTGGTATTGTCATTTACGCTGTGTTCATGCAAAAATGTAGCAGAATTTCCATGTCCCATACACAAGAACAATACATCAATTTCCGAATTGAGTTCCCCTGAAAAAGGGGTGTCTAAAATCCCAACCAAATCTGGATGCGTGTTGGAAATAGGCTGTCCAGCACGAGTGGAACTATACACGAAATTAATTTCTACATGTGGATGATTGACAAGTAAACGTAACAATTCACCTCCTGTATACCCTGCGCCACCTACAACGCCTACTTGAATGTTATTTATTGACATGCTGATAAATTTTCCCGGCATTCGCCGATAGTTTAATAAAGCCTTTTGCTTCTGCTGCACTCCACGCCTCGTTGGCTTCTCCATAAGTACCAAATGAATTGTCCATTAAGTCAAATTCCGAATCTATACCATCAAGGGTAAATCTATATGGATGAAGTGTTATAAAAACACTTCCAGTAACAGTGTTTTGGCTGTTGGTCAACAATGCTTCAAAATCGCGCATGACAGGATCTAAATATTGTCCTTCGTGAAGCATCATGCCGTAATAAGATCCGATATAATCTTTGTGGTGCAACTGCCATTTGCTCAGCGTGTGTTTTTCTAACAAATGATGCGCTTTGAGCGTAATTAAAGCTGCAGCTGCTTCAAAACCAACACGCCCTTTTATGCCAATTATCGTATCTCCCACATGAATATCACGCCCAATAGCGTAAGGTCCAGCAAGCGCTTGCAACGCTTGAATGGCTGCAACTGGTGCATATTTTTGATTGTTAATACCCACCAATTCCCCTTTTTCAAATTGAATTGAAATTCGCTCTTCGCCTGTTTTTGAGCATGGATTTGGATATGCAGCATTTGGAAGCGGATTACGAGATTTTAATGTTTCGCTGCCACCAACCGAAGTGCCCCAAAGACCTTTGTTTATGGAATATTGTGCTTTTTCCCATGACCAATCTACGCCGTGTTTTTTGAGGTACTGAATTTCATCCTCCCTTGAAAGCTTTTGATCTCGTATTGGTGTAATGATTTCAATTTCTGGTGCCATGGTTTGAAAAATCAAATCGAATCGCACCTGGTCGTTTCCTGCACCAGTACTTCCATGTGCAATATATGAGGCACCAATTTCTTTTGCATGTTTTACAATGGCAACGGCTTGTGTAACCCGTTCGGCACTTACGGAAAGTGGGTAAGTGTTGTTTTTTAACACATTTCCGAAAATCAAGTATTTGACTATGTCTTGGTAAAATGTTTCTACAGCTTCAATGCTGGTGTATGAATGCGCTCCCAATGCAAGTGCTTTCGATTCAAGTTTTGTTACTTCATCTGCGTCAAAGCCTCCGGTATTTACACTCACTGCGTGTACTTCATATCCCTTTTCACTAAGCGATTTTACGCAGTACGAAGTGTCTAATCCACCACTGTATGCTAAAACTAATTTCTTCATTTTTCATCTCGTTTAAATGCGTTTTTAAAAGATTGTAGCCTTCCTACAATTCCGTTATTATTTTTTGTTTGTGGGTCATAAAGCATTCCTGTACACAAACACATGGTTCGGTTTGTTCTTGTGAGTACATCATAATTTTTACATGTTTGGCACCCTTTCCAAAAATCGGGGTCGTCTGTAAGTTGTGAAAAGGTTACGGGCTTATATCCCAAGTCGTAATTGATTTTCATGACTGGCAAGCCTGTAGTAATTCCAAAAATTTTAGCTGTTGGATATTTTTCTCTTGAATACTTAAATATTTGTGTTTTGATTTTTTTTGCCAACCCAATACCTCTGTACTTAGGCGCTACAATGAGACCAGAGTGGGCTACATATTTTCCATGTCCCCATGCCTCGATGTAGCAAAAACCAGCGAATTTTTCGCCGTCCAATGCGATAATTGCATCTCCCGATTCGATTTTCTTTTGAATATACTCTGGAGTACGACGTGCAATTCCTGTTCCGCGTACTTGAGCTGAAGAAGTTATTGTTTCCGAGATGATGGTGGCATACGAAACATGTATGCGTTTTGCAACTTGAATTTCCATGTTATGTGGAAGTGAAAATTAGACTGAAAAAATACGGAGATGGAAACCGG
>Ga0209654_1001636_pt1 | contig 17345 bp, 20 predicted proteins | sample SaaInl1SG_22_DNA_FD_184646 | JGI IMG/M metagenome (GOLD analysis project Ga0209654, IMG submission 184646) | Marine microbial communities from expanding oxygen minimum zones in the Saanich Inlet - ESP_161SG_22_DNA (SPAdes) (version 2) | ecosystem: Environmental > Aquatic > Marine > Intertidal... | reverse complement strand
AGATGTACTACATGGCAAGGACATCGATGCTGAAGTATCTTTACCGGGGCATGGTCCAAAAGTAATTAATATCAAAATACCCAAAGGCATACAAACCGGACAACAAATTAGGTATCAAGGTTTAGGCGATGATACAATAAAAAATATCCCGGCTGGTGATTTATTAGTAAATATCAATGTGATGCCGCACCGTACTTTTGTTAGAAATGGCGATCATATTATTTGCGAAAAACATATAAATGTGCTAAAATTAATAACAGGTAGCAAAGAAATAGTAAACACTTTAGACGGACGAAGTATTACTTTTTCAATACCCAAAGGCACACAGCCCGATACAATGTTACGTTGTAAAAGCGAAGGACTACCTAACATTAGATCCGGACAAAAAGGCGACTTATTAATAAAGATTAAAGCAGTAGTACCAAAGACACTCACGCAAGAAGCGTACGATAAAATAGAAGAGATAAACAATGGAATTTGAATTAAAAGATTATGATAGTCTTCACCAAGTAAGTGAACCTTGGGATTTTAATTCTGACGAGGATCCGGAAGAACTAGTACATAATATGTCACAATTTATGATCGATAATCATGGCATTGGACTTGCGGCGAATCAACTTGGAATTACTAAACGTGTGTTTACTATGGGCAGTTATACTATGCCAGGATTTCCTAAACCATTTGGTATTTTTAATCCAAAAATCGTAGAGGAAAGTAAAAACAAAGTTTTAGACAAAGAAGGCTGTTTAAGTTTCCCGGGTTTATTTTTAATGATATCTAGACCCGACTGGGCCGTGGTAGAGTTTCAAAACTATAAAGGCGACACTGTAGAAGCAAAGGTCGAAGGGTATGTAGCTAAATGCTTTCAGCACGAATTAGATCACCTAAATGGCGAATGTTTCGTTGACAAAGTTAGTAGGTTGAAGTTACAATTAGCATATAAAAAATTAAGGAAAAGAGTTAAACATGGTTGAACCAAGCGAGTCGTTACAAATTATTTTTGAGGATGCAATTAAACTTGCAAAAAGTTTTAAGCATGCTCGCATTACGTCAGAACATTTATTGTTTGCAATTATGTTAGACGATGACGCATATAAAACTTTAAAAGAACAGGGTGCAGATGTTGAATACATTAAGAGTAATATCGAGCATTACTTAAAAACTAACTTGGATGAAATTAAAGTTAGTGAAGAAACACAACCTAAAAAAACAAATACTGTTGAAAGAATTTTAAATAGGTGCTTCACACAAGTCCTGTTTAGCGGACGTAATACTATCGAAGTAACTGACATTATTATTAGTATGATGAATGAAAAGAATAGTTTTAGTTTTTACTTTCTTTCAAAAGGCGGAATTGTAAAAGAAAAGCTAGTAGAGTCTTTTCACGATATGGCTGGAGAAGATCCAGACTTTTCAATAGGGCAGGAATCACAACCGTTGAACACAGCAACTTTAGATAAAATTTTAAATCAGTTTTGTACCAACTTATCTCATCGTGCAAAACAAGGAAGAATCGATCCGGTAATTGGACGAGCCGAAGAATTAGATGACATTGCACTAGTATTAGCCAGACGTAGTAAATCAAACGTACTAATGGTAGGCGATCCGGGTGTAGGTAAAACTGCGGTTGCAGAAGGACTGGCTCGTAAGATTCATGAAAAACGAGCACCGAAGTTTCTACTAGATCACGAAGTATACACACTCGATGTAAGCTCTCTTGTTGCTGGTAGTAAGTATCGCGGTGACTTTGAAGAAAGAGTACAGGCAGTGTTAAAAGCACTACATAAAAAAGGTAAAGTAGTCCTGTTTATCGACGAAGCGCACATGATGAGTGGCGCAGGCGGAGGCGGCAAAGACAGTTCGAATGATTTGGCTAATATGCTCAAACCTGCTCTTGCAAAAGGTAAAATGAAAATCATTGCTTCAACTACTTGGGAAGAGTATCGCAAGTTCTTTGAAAAGGATCGTGCATTAATGCGTCGATTCCAGCGTGTAACAATTAATGAGCCGGATGAAAAGACAACTGTTAAAATCCTCAAAGGACTTAAAAAATATTTCGAAGCACACCATAATGTAAACATTACTGACGATGCTATCGAAAATGCAGTAAAACTTTCTGTCAAATATATGGCTGACAAGAAGTTGCCAGACAAAGCAATTGATATTATTGATTGTGCAAGTGCTAGGTATAAGCTAAAAGAAGCTAATGATGTCGAGGAAGGCATTACACAGATTGTTGATCTCGAACAAATTAGTTATGAAGTTAGCAAGATGATTAATATGCCGCTAGAGACAGTAGCACAAAAAGAAAGCAAAAGTCTTGCTACGCTTGAAAGAAAAATGAAGAAAGCAGTCTTTGGGCAGGATAGTGCCATTGACAAAATGCTAGATAAAATCTTTGTTGCGCAAGCTGGCTTGAAGTCGCATGATAAACCCATCGGACAGTTTCTATTGTTAGGACCTACTGGTACAGGTAAAACTGAAACTGCAAAAGTACTTGCAGAGAAAATGGGCATGTCGCTTGTAAGATTTGATATGAGCGAGTATCAAGAAAAGCATAGTGTTGCTAAACTAATCGGTGCTCCTCCCGGATATGTCGGTTATGAAGACAATGCCGGACAGCTGATTACTAAGCTACAAGAAAATCCTAATTGTGTACTGTTACTAGATGAAATTGAAAAAGCACACAAAGATGTAAGTAATGTACTACTACAACTTATGGACAACGGGTTTGTTACTGGGTCTAACGGTAAAACGGCAGACGGCAGAAATAGCATCCTATTAATGACTAGTAATTTAGGTGCATCAGATAACGAACAAAATACTATCGGATTTGGTGATCTAGCAAAGAGCGGAGAAGATGATAAAGCAATCAAAAGATTCTTTGCACCGGAATTTCGCAATCGTTTAGACGCAGTGTTAAAGTTTAACAAACTCGGTAGTAATGTTGTTAAATCAATTGTTTCTAAATTCATCGATGAACTTAATGGTCATTTGCAAGAAAAAGGAATTGTAATTGAAGCAAACAACGAAGCAATTGCGTGGTTAGCTGACAAAGGACACGATTCTAAAATGGGTGCAAGACCATTGGCTAGAATCATTGATAGTGAAATCAAGACTCCATTAAGTAGAGAAGTACTGTTTGGAGGTCTTATTGACGGGGGCAAAGTTAACATCTATATCGAAGAAGATACTATTAAATATAGTATTAGTGAAATTCAAAAACCTTTAACTAAAGCAGAACGTCGAAAAATGAAAGACGAACAGAAACAGGGTGTAGATGAAACAGTTACCGGAAATACAACCGACAACACGTAAGTTCTATAACAAATGGCTTAACAAACTGTCCTTTTATATGCCAGGAGGACGTTTGTTATCATTTTATAGTACATCGGATATTTTAAACTTTATTACAAGTCCAGAAACAGCAGGGCATTATAGATGGCAAATTGATGCTGTAGATAATATTCGAAAGCAAAAACAGGACTGGTGTAAGTTTATATTCTTGCTTAATAATATTCCGAATGGTGAATTTCAAAAACGATCCGAAAGTGATGTAATTAATGTCTATACTAATGACGAAAACTTTATTAGTTCTTGTAAAATTGATCTAGCACATCGTATTGTAGAACTTTATGAACCTACTAGTGAATCATTATCACTATTAAATACTGAAGAAAAAGTAATATTGGTCAATAAGCTACCTTACAAAAAATATAACTTTAGGGTTATTATTAAACCTCATAAACTAAATCAACAGCAAAAAGAACAATTTATAAAATTTTTAGAAAACAACCCAGGCATCGGTTTACAAGAGAATGTTAAAAAATTTATTTTAACAAACAAACAAAACTGGGATCGTAGGTACATATATGTAGACGGAGAAAAAACGTTAACCATGCTTAAGATTGCATTCGCCGAAGCAGTAAGTACAATACATAGATATGTAATAAACGATAAATAGTAGTATGGCAACAGAAAGCAAGATTCTTTTAAACAATATTAATACTATTTCGGCGGACTCGTCGTTTAGTTATTCCGATAAGGACCAAGGTCCTGGATACCTTAAGTCAGGTGATGGCATTGGTACTGTTACTTTCGATCTAAACAATTACACTGGGATTATTAAGCTACAAGCAACTCTAGCACAATATCCTAGTGATGACGATTGGTTCGATATTGAAGATACAGAGTTTAGTGAAGAGCTTACTACTGATGCCAAAACTGCTACATTTACTGGCAAATTCATGTTCATTAGAGCCGCTTATTACCTATTTGCTGGCACAATCACCCAAGCTCGATATACCTTTTAAATAAGTCTTGAAACGATAAATACTATATATTATCGTAAAGGGGATATTTATTATGATGCGCGACATCCTTTCTAAACTTAGCCGCTTAGACGAATCAGTTTCGCCTGCTGAAGAATCGTCTAATCAACCACAAGTAGGCGACGAGTTTGGTATTAGTTTTTCAGAAGATTTAGAATTAGCAACAACAGTTGTAGACATTTTAGACGACGGTATTGTTGTACAATTAGATGATACAGCAATGCAACATATGCAAGAAAATGGTATGTCGTTTATTGACGGCGAAGTTGTAGACGAAGAGATTGCAGAAGGTGAACGCCACGGCAATAGTAAAATCTACAAAAAGTGTTGGAAAGGCTATCGCAAAGTACCTGGCAAGAAAGCCGGAGAAGAAGGCAGTTGCAAAAAAATTGAAAGTGTTGAAGAAGCAAACATTGATATCGATAAAATGCGTGACACTGATAAGAAATGGATCGATGTTGCAAGACTTATGGGTGACGCTACAAGCAAAATTAGTTTTAAAACAGATGACGGCATTGAACTTGCAAACGATGTAGAAAAACTTGCTAATGCTATTGTTAATGCTGGTCCAGAGGAAACCCCTGCCATCGGAAGCAAAACATACAATACGCTTAAAAACTATGTCTCTAAAGGCGGTATGAAGAGCGATCCGAAAGAAATTATGAAATTTGTTGACGATGCTATTAAGCAATGGGAAAGTGGTGCTGAGTTTGATCGTAGTAAAGTTAAAGAACCAACTGACGCAGACGCTTATCAAGGCATGGAAAGTTCAGAACTAGATAGAATTAAACAACTATCAGGTGTACAAACAGAAGGACATGGTCCTGAAGTTGATGGTTTTTTAGAAAAAGTTGCGGCAATGACTGATCCAGAAGAACAATATCAAACAGCAGAAAAAGCATACGCTGGTAAGTTTGGACCTGATATTCAAAAAGCAATCGAAGACATGTATTACGAAGCGAAAAAATCTGTTGGTGATATGGATGATATTATGGACGATGTGCTAGATATGATCGAAAAAGATTACGGGCAGAGAAAAGAAGATATTGATGTTGACGAAGCAGAGTATCAAGGACGAAAAGTGAGCCTTGGCAAACCTACTAGAGGCGATGTTAAGAAGTTTAAAGTATATGTTAAGAATCCTAAGGGTAACGTAGTTAAAGTTAACTTTGGCGATCCTAATATGAAAATTAAAAAATCTAATCCAGCAAGACGCAAGAGTTTCCGTGCTAGACACAACTGCGATAATCCAGGACCAAGACACAAGGCACGTTACTGGTCGTGTCGTAAATGGTGATCACATGTTATTGAAAGAACTTTTCTCTCCAGTTGGCGGGCCTCAAGATATAGAAGATATCGATTGGGCTGGCGATTTGAAAACATTTATTGACAATGAAAATGGAATACTAAGCAACGTAATGTTTCCTGCTATTAAAAAGCACGAACAAATGCGAGGCAACCCAAATGCATACAAAATTTATATTGCACCTTTGCAAACTGCCAAATCAATGTACTGCGACAAATTTAAAATTCAAGATGCCGGAGAAAAGTTCCCCAAGGAGATGCTAATTCAAATGGCAAGGACTATTGCAGACGAGCAATTAAAGCATATCGAGAGTGGCGACTATGAGAATTAGAGAGTTATTCGAAGACGACAACGGCACTGACAAGCATATAACTTTTTGCTTTGGAAGGATGAATCCTCCTACAATTGGACACAAAGTTGTATTTGATACTATGAAAAGCCAAGGCGGCGATATGAAAATCTTTGTTAGTCAGTCACAAGATCGTAAACGAAATCCTCTAGACTACTCGCAAAAGATTGATTTTATTCGTAAGTTGCATCCCCAATATTCGGGAGATGTAGTTGACAACAGTAGTCTTAATACCGCTTGGAAAGTAGCGGCATATCTTTATAGTGAAGGGTATCGTCATGCAACGTTTGTCGGAGGCGACGAACGTAAAAAGATGTTTGATAGTCTTAAGAAGTATAATGGACAAGAAGGCCCTCATGGCTTCTACGATTTTGAAACATTTGACTTTGAAAGTACCGGAGAACGTGACGAAGAATCTACGGGCATTGAAGGGATTAGTGCAACTAAAGCAAGACAATTTGCTATCGATGGCGACTTAGAAGCATTTACTAATGCTACCGGTGCCGGTGAACACGCTGAAGATTTATTCAATGCTGTTAGAAAAGGTTTGAATATAAAGGATGAACAATGAAATTTGGCGAAATTGAAGTCGTAGTTAAATCTCCTAAGAATAAAAATAAAAAAAATGCACACCACAAATACGGATTTCCGATTGATGCACTAACAGTGGCAGAAGATGCGGCAGGTGAATCCATAACAACGAATGAGTTTGGAGTTTTTGGAATTAAGCGTAGTCCAAAGAGAGCTACAATTAAAAAGAAGCCAGAAAAGTTTGAGCCTAGTATACAAGATAAAATTAAACAGCGCAGAGCATTAGCAAATAAAGTCGGCTTAAAAAAAGCATTTAGTACATCAGCGTCTGAACTTAAAACTGAAAGTGATTTAGTATTAGACAAAGCAAGTTTAGTTCCTTACCTAAAAGATATGATTACTAATTATCTTGAAAGTGAAGATGATATCGAAAAGTTAAGCAAACTTCTTAAAATGTTAGTAGGAAAAGAAATCAAATCACGTGGTTCAAGATACGTTGTAACCAGAGAAGATATTTCAAATGCACTTGAGAATCTTCAAGAAAGCAAAAGTGAATCGTATTTTGTTGAAGCTATGAGGAATGAAATTGAGGGAATGTTGATAAATGAAACAGTACAAGGTAACGTATAACGTAGAAACTGAAACTGCTGATGATTGTTTTTTACATCCTGACGATCCAATAAATACTATTAAAGAAAACCAATTCTTTGGGAAACTAGTAAACTTCGAAGTTGAAGAAAATAACATACAAACGCTGGAAGATAAAAAATGAGATTACGCGAATTATTTTATAAAGCTGTGGAAGAATCTGCTACAGCAGGTGCTACAGTATCAGGTAATATTGCCAGTGTAGATGCACCGCATTTAAGCCCAGGAAAAGCTCGCGGTAAAAAATCGTATCTAGGAACACCAGGTGGTCCAGGTGGTACTAAGGCGCCACCGCAACCAAAAGTAAAACAAAAGAAAAACCCCGACGGTACTTTTGTACCAGCGCATGAATTAAAAAACTCTAAGTTTTTTAGCGAACAAGATATTATAAAAAGATAAATAGTAGTATGGACAGAGAAGAACAACAAAGACCCGACGATCACGAAGCACGTATGGCAAAGGCTGATTTATACAAATTAGCACAGTATTCTGCCAAACTGTTTAAGATGGTCGAAGAAGGTGATGAGTTACAAGGATGGGTGCAAAGTAAAATTACTAAAGCATCCGATTACATTTCATCTGTTTATCATTATATGGATTATGAGCAAGTAAAGCGAGAAGCTATTGAGTCTGGACCTCGAGAGTTTGAAGAAGATGTTCAAGAATCAATTAAAAACAATTTAAAGGAAGCATGGAGTAATAATTATAAGAACTCCGACACTAAGAGGTAATTATGGACTTTAGAGCACTATCACAAAAATTAAAATCATTAGATCCGTCGACACTCCAAGAGGATGCGGCAAAACTAAAAGCTATTGCTAACGGTGGCGAAGCAACTGAAGCAGTTAGACAACCAGTTACAGAGTCAGTTAAACAACCTGTAAAACATCTGGATGCAGTATCTCAGTTTAAAGCATTAGCAGGTATTATTAATGAAGGTGCTGTAGAAGAAGGCAAGTACAAGAACGATGCACAGCGTAAAGCAGTACATGCTTCTAAAGCAAAAAAAGAAGATAGTGTAGAAGAAGCAAGCAAGAAGAAGATGGTAAAAGATCCTAAGACAGGTAAAATGGTTCCGGATTATGCTATTGACGGTAAAGGCAAAGACGATCTTAAAAAAGAAAGTTTTGATAAAAGTGAGTTCCGTTCGCAGTTTGATAAATTAGTTGCAGAAGCTAAAGATAAAATGCCTATGGATGATAACGGCACACCAAACGACAAGTCAGACGATAAGCCAGCTTTCCTTAAAGGAAAGAAAGACACTGACGCAAACGATACAGACAGCAAAGACGATGAGCCGGCAGCAGGTCTAAGTGCTAAACAAAAGAAACTTCCGGCAGGACTACAGAAAGCTATTGCTAAAAAGAACGAATCAGTTAGCTCTAAAAAGAAAACTGTTAACGAAGCATCGGGCGAAAAAGCAGTATGCAAGGACTGCGGTGATGAATTCGGCAAACCAAATTCAGATTGTAAAAACGATTGTAATGATCCAACACTTGACTGCTGGGTTAAAGAATCCGAATACAACGAGATGTGCGAAAGCATTGAAAAACTAAACAGCGATGTAACACTTTCGTTTAAAGACGCAATGAATGCAGTCCATGAAAGTGGCGGTCAACAAACAATCGATTGTGTTGACTCGGCATTATGGAGTTGGGCACAACGTGTGGCTAATGCCAAATACGAAGGAACAAAAGCAGAAGTGTTTGCAGGCATGCTGTACGAACGCAACGGCGGACGTTTCGAAATGCACGATATTCTATCTGAAGAAAAATGAAACTAGTTAAACAGGGAGCAGTATTTGATACATCTCCCTTTTTAACAACACCAATTGATCAAAAAAAACTAAACGAATTACCCCTTAAAGATTTCGATAAAGACGGATATGAAGTTCCAGCTCTATTGGAAAGAGAATTCTATATAGCAGAAGGCATTTATCTCAATCACGAGATACAGTACCATATTGCTCCAGTAAAACCTTGGTATATCGATCAAGAGGACTCAGAACAAGAGTTAGTGCTAGATCATTGTATGTTATTACAAAGGTATGCGTTGTCAGGTCATGCTCAATTACAGGTTAATGAAGCACTTGATTCTCGACCAATCTTACAAAAACTATTAAACATTAAACCTAAATGGGGAATAGATTTTTCATTAGACTATGTTAGTCGTGATATTGTCATGGAAGTAATACATATAGAACAAGACTTCGACAATGTACATGACGCAAATAAAGCAAAATTAAGACTCGAAACAATAATCGAATGTACAGATTGGGACCTCGGAGTACAACAACTCATCGAACGTAAAAGCGAATGGGAAAATTTAAGTTCGGATGATCATTCAGACTACAAAGCACAGTTTTTCGGTTGGCATCGTGCATTTGATAATCTAAAAGTATTTTAAAAATAGTTGTATCCTAGTTTCTTAGAAAAATGCATCCAGTGATATAACGAATAGGTTCCTGCTCCGTCGGATATAGTACCAGTTGGGAACTTGTTTTGCACTTCATCTAATTTACTTAATGTTTGATTCCAGATAACATCTCTTTCTAATTTTTCTGCAGAACGAGTCGAGGCCCATTTCCAAAATTCTGTATCATAAGTACTACCTCCTTGATACATAAAGCAAATAGCATTTTCCATATCTATAGCAGTTCTTGTTAACAAGTCGTTTGCATTTGCTTCGTTAATATATCCTGATACATAATCAACTACCGTTCGTGCTATAGTATCATAAAAATATCCACTATGAGCTTCCATAGGTTCGTAAAATAATGCACGGTTTCCGTTTTTAATTATTCTTCCGTTGAAAAACTTCTTAGCCCTATAGTTTTTAAATGTAAATTCTCTAAGGTTTAGTTCTTCAACATCGAGAACAGATTTCATATTCTCTTTAGCAGTCTCTACATCAGTAATAGTATCGTTAAACAAGTAACCCCATCCTTGTCTACTTTGCAATGGAATGCCAAACATCCACCCGTCAGGTGTGGCATAATGATATGTGTAATCCCACTTACCTGGTTGTTCTATCGTATGGACTAGACAATGATTAACATTAATAAATGCATCATCATAATCTGTATAATCTTCTGGATATCCTCTGCAATCGATAACGTAATCAAAAGAATGTTTATTGTTAATAATTACTGAATGCAATGTATCGTTTAATTCTTCTACTGACTCGTGTATTTCTTTAAATCTATTCGGCCAACGTTCTCTAAATTTATCAAAGCAAAAATCTCTTAATTTAAAGTTATTAAAATGTATTCCGTTTGATTTTGGATTTATTACACTAAAGAAATCATCTTCTCTCCAATCTTTAAATTTTACACCAAACTTAGGAGTAGCATCTAGTTCATGTGAATGTTCTAATAGATTAAATCCTGTTGCACTAAAGAGTATCTCTGGAATCTGAGTACTGGTTGATTCTCCTATACCTAGGATAGGCTTAGAAGGATCATATATACTGTATATTTCCCACTCCTCTGGAAACGCCAATAAATAGTGTGCAAGGTTCATAACCCCAGTAGTGCCTGTTCCTAAAACTGCTATTCTTTTTTTCATAAAAATATTTAGTTTGGTTGACAAAAGTCGTTGACAGGTATGGTGTTATAGTGTAAAATACATTATTAAATAGGAGAAAATAATGGCTAAAACTTACGGTCCAGAAGAAAAAGCAAAACTAGAACGTCTGATTAGAGAAGGTTCTAATGTATTGCGAGAAGTAGAAGATTTGAATGAAGGTCTTAAAGATACAGTTAAAGCTGTAGCAGAAGAACTTGATATTAAACCTTCTGTAATTAACAAAGCAATTAAAATTGCCCATAAAGATGAATGGCAAAAGCATTTAGATGAATGGGAAGACATTGAAGGAATTCTTGGAATTACTAAAAATCTTCCGGGGGATAGAGACGGAGAATAAACGTTTTGAATATATCCGGACAAATTAAGAACTTCTGGCTAGATAGTTACAAGAGTGATAGGGTTGCCTTTGCATTTGAACTAGTTAGTTTTGTATTCACTGTATATGCAAGTCTTACTCTTGCACTTAATGCAGACGATCCTAATATGTTATTAGTATATCCAGGTTTTTTTGTAGGAAGCGTAACACAATGCTATGCGGCAATGCGCAGAGGTGCGGCATGGGTAATGCTGTTGACTGGATATTTTGCAGTAGTTAATATATATGGATTTGGAGTTGCATCGCTATGGTGGTAGATAATATGACAAATATTTTAAAATGGGTAGCTACTGCCACTCTTATCATTGGCTTTGGCTTAATGAGTGCGGGTATTAGTATCGGCTGGTATTTGCAAATCACTGGCGGCATTATGTGGCTAGTAGCTGGTGTTCAAATGAAAGACAAACCAATTATTGTAACTAATGCGGCTATGACAGTAGTTGGAATTATAGGACGACTACTAGGATGAAACTACTCGGTGTAAGAATATGCGAACACGATGCAAACTTTACACTATACGATAACGGATCTGTATCTTATTACAAGCCCGAACGCTTTCATCAAGAAAAACACAAAGCATTTAGTATTCAAGACTGGGAAGAAGAGTTAACTCGTGCTTGGAATATCACTAGTAGTGATTTAGATCATATTGCAGTTGCATTTGATCCGTGGTCTCACGATATTCCAAAAGAAAATGAAACATTCTTTCCGGCAATCGACTACAAAAAATTTCCGGCAAACTGTAAAGTTACTCGAGTCAACCATCACTATGCACATGCATTAAGTTGCTGGCCAATGGACATTACTCCGGATGTATCTATTGTAATTGACGGATACGGTGATGATGACAAAGCATGGACTGTATTTAAGAATGATAAATTAGTCGAAGAGGGATCAAAAGATAAAAATGGTTCAATTGGACTAAGAATGAGCTGGCTCGCTAGAGAACTTGGCGTACAAGCCCATCATGAAATAGACCTTGCCGGTAAACTAATGGGATTGCAATCTTATGGTAATGTTGATGCAGGGTATAAACAGTTACTTTCTAAATGGGATATTTATAACATCGATGAAATTTTTAATTTAGACACATGGGATGATTATAAAGGTGGTCAGTTTTTAGGAGAACTTACACAGTTAGATGCAAGTGCAACTATCCACGATTATATAGGTGATGTACTTGTTAAGTTTTTCGAACAACACTGCAACAAAGATGACGTTATATTTTACTCTGGCGGTGTTGCACAAAATGTAATATGGAATACTAAATTAAAAAAGCATTTTCCAAATTTAGTTATTCCGCCGCATGCGGCTGATGAAGGACTTAGTCTAGGCTGTATCGAATGGTTAAGAAGAGAATATAATCTACCACCGTTATCACTTAATAACTTTCCGTACTGTCAATTAGATAATAATGAATGGAAACCTATTAGCGGTAATACTATTGCTGATGTAGCACTTGCGCTTGCTGAAGGCAAGATTGTAGGATGGTTTCACGGACAAGGAGAAATCGGTCCACGGGCACTAGGTAATCGTAGTATCCTATTTAATCCTATGATTAAGGACGGTAAGAACATCGTTAACAATGTTAAGAAACGTGAAAGCTACAGACCGTTCGGTGCTTCAGTTCTTTCAGATTATAAAGATATGTATTTTAAAGATTTGCCCGATAATCCGCATATGCTTTATGTAGCCGAAGTATATGCAAAAGATTACTTAAAAAGTATTACACATGTTGATGGTACTTGTAGAGTACAAACTGTGTCAGAAGAAGGTCACTTCAAAGAACTACTTAGAGAGTTTTTTGAGATTACCGGATGTCCGATATTACTAAACACTAGCTTAAATTTAAACGGAAAGCCAATAGCGTCATCACCAGAAGATGCTATGGAAATATTTAAATGGAACAATATAGATTGGTTAGTTATCGGAAATGACGTTTTTAGTCGTTGACATTCTGTTTCTTAGACACTATAATGTATGTTGTATAAGTAATACGAAGAAGGTTAATACGAGCCATAAATCGTTTTATACAGGTATTTGTCAGCCAAAAATGGCATATAGGAGAGAATATTGAGTTATGTAGACGCATTCTATGATCGTGATCAGGACATCATTCGCATTGTCGAGCGAGATGAAAAAGGTCATAGACACTTTAAAGAATATCCAGCACGACACTTGTTTTATGTACAGGACCCAAAGGGTAAGCACACTAGTATTTTTGGTGACCCTGTACAACGTATCACTTGTAAAAATGTTAAAGAGTTTCGCAAAGAGCTTGCCATTAACAGTGGCAGGAAACTTTACGAGAGTGACATTAATCCTATTTTTAGATGTTTAGAAGATAATTATCTCAATCAAGACGCACCTAAGTTAAATGTAGCGTTTTGGGATATTGAGGTCGACTTTGATCCAGAGCGTGGGTATGCATCTCCCGAAGATGCATTTATGCCAATTACAGCTATTGCTGTGCATTTACAATGGTTAGATGAACTAGTGTGTTTGGCAATTCCTCCGAAGACTTTATCTATGGAGGAAGCAAAGAATCTAATCAAAGATATTCCAAATACAATTTTGTTTGACAACGAAGCAGATATGCTGGATACGTTTTTAGACTTAATTCAAGATGCCGATATTTTGTCAGGATGGAACAGTGAAGGCTTCGATATGCCGTATACTGTTAACAGAATTATAAAAGTACTTTCTAAGGAAGATACAAAAAGGCTTTGCTTATGGAATCAATATCCTAAGAAAAGAGAATATGAAAAATTTGGCAAGTTAAGTCAAACCTATGATTTAGTTGGTCGTGTACACTTAGATAGTTTAAACCTGTATCGTAAGTACACGTATGAAGAACGGCATACATATCGACTTGATGCTATCGGTGAGATGGAAATTGGTGAAAACAAGACAGTGTACGAAGGTACGTTGGACCAGTTGTATAACAATGACTTTAAAAAGTTTATCGATTATAACAGACAAGATACTGCACTACTTGATAAACTAGATAAAAAATTACGTTTTATTGATTTAAGTAATTCAATTGCACATGAAAATACAGTGATGCTACAAACAACTATGGGTGCTGTTGCTGTTACTGAACAAGCTATTATTAACGAAGCTCATCAACGAGGATTCGTTGTTCCAAATAGAACAAAGCGTGATCCAAACGAAAGCAATCAGGCGGCAGGTGCGTATGTAGCGTTTCCGAAAAAAGGCATACACGAGTGGATTGGCTCTGTAGATATTAACTCTCTATATCCTTCCGTGATTCGTGCATTGAATATGGGTCCTGAAACTATTGTAGGACAATTAAGACAAACTGGGACTAAGGCATTTCTAGAACAACAAATCGGAAAGGGCAAGTCATTTGCTAGTGCTTGGGAAGGTATTTTTGCTAGTTTAGAGTATTCTGCTGTTATGGATAAAGAAGTCGGTAGAGAAATTACTATTGACTGGGAGAATGGCGATAGTGATACTTTAAGTGCCGCACAAATTTATGATCTTATATTTGAAAGCAATCAACCCTGGATGCTTAGTGCAAACGGTACAATCTTTACATATGAAAAAGAAGGTATCATTCCCGGACTACTGAAGCGTTGGTATGCTGAACGTAAAGAAATGCAAAAGAAAAAAGGTTCAGCTTACGATGCCAATAATCAAATCGAAGTTGAATACTGGGACAAGCGACAGCTAGTTAAGAAGATTAACTTGAACAGTTTGTATGGTGCTATTCTTAATCCAGGTTGTAGATTCTTTGATAACCGTATTGGACAATCAACTACGCTAACAGGAAGAAGTATTACTAAGCATATGGCTGGTAAAATTAACGAAATCATTACTGGATCATATGACCATGTCGGAAAGAGTATCATTTACGGCGATACTGATTCGTGTTACTTCAGTGCATATACTACTCTTAGATCTGAAATAAACAACGGTACAATACCATGGACTAAGGAAAGTGTAGTTGAACTATATGATACAATTGGTGATTCAGCTAGTGATACATTTCCAAAGTTTATGCAAACGGCATTTCACTGTCCAAAAACACGCGGAGATGTTATCAAAGCAGGAAGAGAAATTGTAGCAGAAAGCGGATTGTTTATTACTAAGAAACGTTATGCGGCGTTAGTATATGACTTAGAAGGCAATCGCATGGATGTCGACGGAAAGTCTGGAAAGATTAAACCCATGGGGCTAGATCTTAAACGTTCAGATACTCCAGTTGTTATTCAAAACTTTCTTAGCGAAGTTCTTAAACTAGTTCTCGAAGGAAAAGAAAAAGAAGAAGTTCTAGAATATATTACTGAATTTAGAACTGAATTTAAGAGTCGTCCGGGTTGGGAGAAAGGTTCACCTAAACGTGCAAACAAGGTAACCGAATATAAAGCAAAAGAAAAGAAAGCCGGTAAGGCAAATATGCCCGGACATGTTCGAGCAAGTATTAACTGGAATACTTTAAAAGAAATGCACAGTGACAAGTATTCTATGACTATTACAGATGGTGCAAAAGTTATCGTTTGTAAATTAAAACCTAATCCTATGGGATACACAAGTGTTGCATATCCTGTGGATGAATTGCGGTTGCCTGAATGGTTTAAAGAACTACCGTTTGACGATGGCGCAATGGAAAACTCCGTTATTGATGAGAAACTCAAGAACTTAATCGGAGTTCTCGAATGGGATATTAACTCTACTAGAAGAGATAATACCTTTAATAAATTATTCGATTTTGAATAAAAAACGCTTGACAATCAGGCACAAACCTTATATAATGTATTTTATAGGAGAATGAAATGAAAGACATTTTGCAAGACATTGTTGGTCACACTCAGAACTTGGGTTTCCTGACAACAGTAAAAATTACAGGTGAAGAAGACAGTACTACAGTATTTTCTATGGCTGACGATCGTTCAGTTATTATGGAAGCAACTACACACAATCCGTATCCAGATATGATTGGTACGTTTGGTATGCCGCAGTTGCAGAAACTAAAATATTTGTTAGACGGTAACGAATATAAAGAAGATGCTAAGATTACTATTACTACCGCAGACAAAGACGGAACGTCTATTCCGATGGGTATCCATTTCGAAAACAAGGACGGTGATTTTAAAAATGATTATCGTTTTATGAATATGGAAATCATTAATGAAAAAATGAAAACTGTTAAGTTCCGAGGCGTTAACTGGGATGTAGAAATTACTCCGTCGCTTCCAGCAGTACAGCGTTTTAACTTCCAAGCAGGCGCACATAGCGAGCATCCTACGTTTCTTGCTAAAACAGATGGTACTAACTTGAAGTTTATCTTTGGTGATTCAAGCACACACGGTGGTGAGTTTGTATTTGCACAGGATGTTACAGGAACATTAGATCGTGGTTGGACATGGCCCGTAGCAAGCATCTTAGCAATTCTTAAAATTGCAGATGTTAACAATACTAAGATGAGTCTTAGTAATGAAGGTGCAATTCAGATTGAACTTGATTCAGGAATTGCTAGCTACAAATATATCATTCCAGCACAGGCGGCCTAAATAATACTATGAAAAACACAGCAAATTTAACTCCGTTACAGAAAGACTATGCAGTGTATTTGCCTGCTATTAGTACTTTCTATTCAACATATATTTCTAAACAAAGACAATCAGAATTCATTCCAAAAGATCGTATTCCAGAAGGATTTGATCGAGGAATTGAAGGTATGAACTTTCTCAACGAAGAGCAAGGATACTTTACATACAAGTACGGTCTTTACTCTGCGGGACATGCAACATTAGACTTAGAAAAAACTATGACTCGTGATGCTATGTTGCAAGATAGAGATCGAGGCAATACAATGATCTTAGGAGACTCAGGAGGATATCAGGTTGGTAAAGGAGTTCTTAAATTTGACTGGTTAAACTTTGAAGGACCTGCGGCAAATAAAACTCGAGACGATATCCTTAACTGGTTAGAGCTTACAGCAGACTGGAGTATGTTACTCGATGTGCCGACATGGGCTTGTGATCACATTCATTCGCCGAAAACTGGATTAAAAAGTTTCGAGGACTGTTTAGAGAAAACACGTTTTAACAACAAGTACTGGCTAGAACGCAGACTTGGAGAAACTAAGTTCTTAAATGTATTGCAAGGTTCAAACTGGGATACTGCCGAGGAATGGTATAACGGTGTTAAAGAATTTAGTGATCCGGCAGTTTGGGGGGATAAGGCATGT
>Ga0209654_1001633_pt1 | contig 17363 bp, 18 predicted proteins | sample SaaInl1SG_22_DNA_FD_184646 | JGI IMG/M metagenome (GOLD analysis project Ga0209654, IMG submission 184646) | Marine microbial communities from expanding oxygen minimum zones in the Saanich Inlet - ESP_161SG_22_DNA (SPAdes) (version 2) | ecosystem: Environmental > Aquatic > Marine > Intertidal... | reverse complement strand
CTTGCCCCAAGAAGCCGGGGTGAAATTCCCAATGTTCTTTAGTTTTAATGAGAGCTTTAAGAATCCACAGTTTAACCCATTGGATCCTGATATAGACTTCAAGGAATCCTTAGCCGCAGTGGATACACAGGAGGAGCGAGATAGTCTAAGGTTTGCAGGACAAGAGTACCAGATGCGCAAGAGCATCAACTTTACTAACGTTCGCAAGGAGAAAGGTTCAGGCGGTGGTGCGCGTCCTGCAGGGCCTAAAGCAGCTCCCAAGGGTGGAGGCAAGGAAGGTGGAGTAACGACCAAAGGCATCAATTGGGCCAACTCTCCATTTGCCATTAGCAACTTCAATACCTCATACGCCTTCACAGAAAGCGATCGTAGAAACATCAATATTGTTCAAGATCACCGTGTGATGCATACGGCGTCGTTGAACTACAATTACCAGACGCGTCCAAAGAATGTCGCACCGTTCAAGAACAAGATTCAGAACAAGCAATTGGCGCTAATTAGAGATTTCAATTTCTACTACCTGCCTTCAAAGGTGAGCATGCGTACTGAACTCAGACGACAGCTAGCAACTATGCAGATGCGCAATACCTTTGACCCAGCGATTTCGTTACCTGTCACTTATAACAAGGCCTTGACTTCGAAGCGTATGTACGATGTGGCGTACGATTTGTCCAAGGGCTTGAAATTAGATTACAATGCAACAGCCCAAAGTAGGGTAGATGAGCTTCCGGGTGATCCGAAGACGCAGGCAAACAGAGATACGATTATCGCAGGTTTGTCTAGCCTAGGTCGCCCAACTCAATTCCATCAGACGCTTAATGTGAATTGGCAGATACCAATTAATAAGTTCCCATTTATGGATTGGACCTCGGCGAGTGTGCGATACTCTGGGAATTACGATTGGCAGACCAACTCTACTGCGGCATTAAATCCTCAAGCAAAACCAGAGCTTTACTTTGGGAACCGTGCCCAGAATTCGAACAATATTCAGCTAACAGCGAATGCCAACTTTATCAACTTCTACAACCAAGTACCGTTTTTGCGAAAAGCAAATCAAGGTGGTAGACCCCAGCCTGTAGCACGTCGCGGGGCACCCCAGCGTCGCGGAGCTCCGAAGAAAGAGGGAAAGGAGGAAGAAGAAAAGGAAAAAAAGGATAGTAAAATTCTATTGGGTGCAGCACGTGTTGCCATGATGGTACGCTCGGTTTCGTTGACGTACTCTCAGACCAACGGTACTCTCCTTCCTGGGCTCATCACCAATCCAACTTACTTTGGTTTGGATCCAAGTGCGCTTATGTCCCCAGGACTAGATTTTGTATTCGGCCGTCAAAGTGATATCAAGGCCTTGGCAGCGGCTAACGGTTGGTTGACGCAGAACACTAAGCAGCCAAATCAATTCCAAAAGACCTTCACCGAGAATTTGAATTTCCGTGCGACTGTTGAGCCTTGGCAAGATCTGAGATTGCAAATAACCGCTACTAAAGTGGCCGGTTTGAACAGTTCATCCATTTTTAGATACCACGATCCACTCATCGATACGACTCTAGGTTTACCGGCAGGGTTCTACAACTTTAATCCAATGGATAACGGGAATTACTCTATAAGTTTCCTATCTATTGGTAGTGCTTTTGAACCGATTGATTCGTCGAACTCCCCGGTTTACAATCTCTTTTTGGCAAATAGAAATACCATCTCACAACGATTAAGAGATAATAAGGCTTCCAACGATCCTACCTATATCGGCAATTTCATAACAGCCGCTGACGATAGTACGGGTACTCGAGAAGGGTACGACGGGTACAGCTATAACAGTGCCGAGGTACTAGTGCCAGCATTCCTAGCGGCCTATGGTGGTATGGATCCAGATGAGGTAGTGTTAAATGGCCGACCGAATTTGCCAATGCCGAATTGGAACCTAAACTTCAATGGACTTATGAAAATTCCATGGTTTAAGAAGAACTTCCAATCATTTACCTTGACGCACACATACAAGAGTTTGTACACCATGAATTCGTACCAAAGTAACATGTTGTTACAGCAGCGTATTCAAAACGGTGAGCCGCCAAATAACATTCGAAATACTAACGGGGATTTCTTACCGATCGAGCAAATTTCACAAGTGAGCATTGCAGAGAACTTTGGTCCTTTTGTAGGGCTGAATATGCGTATGAAGAACCAGGCGAGTTTACGTTTAGATATTAAACGTAACCGCCAGATGAATCTTTCATTAGTGAATAATCAATTGAGCGATACTCGAGGTATGGAGGTCGTTATTGGCACCGGGTACATCATAAAGGATGTGAGCTTCAACATCGTTAGCGACGGTCGTCCCCAGAAGATTACCTCGAACCTGGATTTGAAATTGGATTTTAGTTTGCGTGATAATCAAACAGTTATTCGTCGTATTCAAGAAGGTGTGGATCAAGTAACCGCAGGTCAGCGTATTTGGTCATTGAAGGCAAGTGCAGATTATATGCTTTCTTCAAAATTGACCGCACGTCTTTACTACGACCAAACGGTGAGTAAGTTTAAGACTTCAAATGCATTCCCAACCTTGAACACCAATGCCGGAATTGCGTTTAGATTTAATCTTGCACAATAGGGCCTACAGAAATAAAAATCATTTTACATTTGTCAAAAACATACCCGAATGAACTACCCAGATAATTTGAAGTACTCGAAGGATCACGAATGGATCCGCGTTGAAGGTGATGAGGCCTTTGTTGGTATTACAGCATTTGCAGCAAGCGAATTAGGTGATATCGTTTTTGTTGATGTTGATACAGAAGGTGAATCTTTAGACCAAGACGAAGTTTTCGGTAGTGTTGAGGCTGTAAAAACGGTAAGTGATTTGTTCTTGCCAGTTGCAGGGGAGATTTTAGAGTTCAATGAGGGACTTGAAGATGCTCCTGAGGCTGTGAATGACGATCCATATGGTGAAGGCTGGATGGTTAAAATTAAAATTAGTGATGCGTCTGAATTGGACGGATTAATGGATGCAGCAGCGTACCAAGCAATGCTTGGATAAGCCATGCGAAATCCTTGGATATATAGAGCCCCTGCCATTGGTTGGGGCTTTTTAATTTTTTACGCGTGTCTTGCGCCGGTGAGTAATCTTGATCCGGGCTGGGAGATTGAGATCAGTGATAAGCTAGTTCACTTTGTCTTGTATTTCTCTTGGACAATTTTTCTCTACTTCGCTACATCAAGAGGGTATAAGCGATCTATTAAAAAACGTAAAGCTCTAGTGTATTGGCTCATTGCAGTATTGATCGGAGGGCTTATTGAGCTGCTTCAAAGCTGGATGGCCCTAGGTCGCTCAGCAGATCTATTGGATGCCATAGCAAATACTGCTGGTGCCGTTGCTGGTATGGTAGTCTCTAGAGTGTTTCATAGAATCTTGGCATAGTTTTTCGATTCTACTTCTCATAATCCCTAAAAATGAGAAGTTTATGAGCCTAAAAGTCAGAAAAACTGCTAAAGCAGATTTAGAGAACAAACGTCCCTTGTTCTTAATTCTTGGATTGGTATTGTCCCTTGGTGCTTCCTATACTGCACTAGAATGGAGTGTGATTGAGCGCCCTTTAATGATTGTCGATAATGGCGATGGTACCTATATCGAGGAAGAGGATTGGGTAGTACCTATGACGCATCGCTCAATGCCAGCCAAGCCATTGGCAGCAAGTGCCCCGAAAATTGATCCGAACATTATAAAGATTGTTCCAAATACAGCCGTACTTCCAGGAATAGATCCGAATTTGTTTTCTGGAGTCATCGACGACGGTATCGTTGAAATCATTGATCCGGATCCTATTGACAATGATATTTATAAGTTTACCTCGGTAGAGTCTAGACCTATTTTTAAAGGATGTGAAGGATTGGCTACTGATGATGATCGTTTCGCTTGTTTTCAAAAAGAGCTCTTGGGCTTTGTCGCAAAGAATTTTGAAGTGAGTGAAGAGATGATGATGTTTTCATCAGGCGAGAAAGTATTTGTGGAATTCATCATTGAAAAGGATGGGGCGGTGCGCAAAGCCAAAGTTGTACGCGGTCAAGATGAGCTCATTTCAAGCGAGGCGGCGCGTATGGTGAAGAGTTTACCGGAATTCGTACCTGCAAAAATCAATGGTAAGCCCGTTAGAATGTCGTACATTTTGCCAGTAAACGTAAAGCTTCAGTAATATGAAAATGAAATTGGTATTCGCTTTAGCGGCAATATTTAGCCTGCCAGCTCTAGCGCAAGAACAAGTGGCGCCTACTTTTGAAAAGTGCCAACACATAGAGGCCAACAGCGACATGCAAGTGTGTTTTAATAGAACGCTGATGGAGCATGTGGTAACTTCATTGAAGTACCCTGAAGGACTCGAAAAAGAAGGGCGAGTTTTTGTAGAAATAACATTTGACGAAAATGGTCAATTGCAGGAGCCTCAGGTGATGAAGAGTTTTTCGGAATTGGCCTCGAATGAAGCAGTTAAGGTGATGAAATCTTTGCCGCAAGTTGTAATGCCGGCCACAGAAAATGGGAAGCCTGTCGCTATAACCTATACCATTCCGGTACAATTCAAGAAATAACTAGTAAAAACTCATTTGTGCTAACGGTAGATTTGGCTATTTTAGCACCTCAATTAGTTCTAACGCATGAAGAATAGAAAATCCTACAATGCAGATGCAGAGAATAAGAAGAATCTCTTCTTATTGATCGGTCTTACGTTGTCCTTGGCGCTGACTCTCTTCACATTGGAATACAGATCTTACGAATCAGGTCCTGGTGAGCTGGGTAAGATGAGTTATGAAGATGAAGATGAGATTGCGATTATCACCAACAGAACTCCGCCTCCGCCGCCACCTCCACCACCTCCTGCACCACCAGAGGTTATCCAGATTGTAGAGAACGATTTGGAGATTGAAGAGGTTGAATTCGAATCTACCGAAACTGACGAGAGCGAAGAAATCGAAATCGTTGAAGAAGTAGAAGAAGAAGATGACGAGATTTTCAACTTTGCGGTTGTAGAAAACAAACCGGTATTCCCAGGTTGTGAAAAGAAAGCTACTGAAGATCAGAAGTTCTTGTGTTTCAACCAGGAGATTATGAAGCATATTGGTAAAAACTTCGAATTCCCAGAATTGGCACGTCAAATGGGTATTCAGGGTAAAGTGTATGTGAACTTCGTAATTGAAAAGAACGGTAAAGTAAGTTCAGTAACCATCGCCCGTGGAGTGGATAAGTTGATTGATGATGAAGCAATTCGTGTAATCAAGAAACTACCTACATTTATTCCAGCAAAGCAGCGTGGTAAACCTGTGCGTATGCAGTACACGGTACCAATTAATGCAAGATTGCAGTAATTCGGTAATAGATAATTCAAAAAGCCCGGGCCTTGGTCCGGGCTTTTCTATTTTTACACCTTCAAACAATAACTATGACCAACCAAGACTTAGATAAATTAGTACTCATCGCTGCTCAAGCAGCGCTTAAAGGTGGAGTAGAAATCCTAGAAGTGTATAATAACGAAGAAACCCAAGTTGAAGTAAAAGGGGATGATAGTCCGCTGACTCAAGCAGATACTCGGGCTCATATGGCCATAATGAAGCTGCTCGAACCTACTGGTGTTCCAGTATTAAGTGAAGAAGGTAAGCATTTGCCTTTTGAGCAAAGGTCCTCATGGGACCAGTTATGGATTGTAGACCCTTTAGACGGTACCAAGGAATTTATTAAGCGCAACGGCGAATTCACTGTAAATATTGCATTGGTTGAAAATGGCGCACCAGTCATGGGGGTTGTATATGTTCCAGTTACGGGCGAGTTGTACGTTGGTGTAGGTGCTTACGGTGCATTAAAATTGACTATTGAGGCAAATTCTATTATTACTGGTCAAGATTTAGGTAATGGAGCTCAGTTACCCATCAAGGTTGATCGTCCATTTACGGCAGTTGGTTCACGAAGCCACATGAATGAAGAGACTGAAGAATTCTTAAAAGGATATAGAGAGGAGCACGGTGAGGTGGCCATACTTTCGAAGGGTTCATCTTTAAAAATGTGTATGGTCGCTGAAGGCTTAGCGGATGTATATCCACGCTTCGCGCCGACCATGGAATGGGATACTGCAGCTGGCCAAGCTGTAGTTGAGGCTGCAGGTTTCAAGATGGTAGAAAAGGAAAGCAGAACGCCACTGCGTTACAATAAGGAAGACTTATTAAATCCTCACTTTATTGTGCTATAAGTCTCAGTAAATCACAACGCTGTATCTTATCTTTGCACCCTGTCAAAATTCACTAGGTGTCTGAAGTAATCAAACCATCGCTTTTTAAAGAGATTGTGAGACTGGGTAAGCTCCGTCTAGGCATATCGGTTGTCTTCAGCTCTGTTGCTGGGTACCTCCTCGGTTACCAAGAGTTTTCATGGTTTGACCTCGTTATGCTCTCAGTAGGCGGGGTGCTTGTTGTAGCTGCGTCAAATGCGTTCAATCAGATTTATGAGGTGGAGCAAGACTCCCAGATGAATCGTACAAAGAATAGACCTCTGCCGGCGGGCACTTTAACAATAGCTCAAGCTTACACTGCTGCCATCTCTGCATTACTAATTGGCTTGTTTATGCTGTATAGCATTAATGTGCTTTCTGCGTTTTTTGGAGGAATAAGTGCTTTGCTCTACGCTGCGGTTTACACACCCTTGAAAGCACGTACTTCACTGGCTGTATTCGTAGGAGCTTTTCCAGGTGCTATTCCTTACATGCTAGGCTGGGTTGCAGCTAGAAATGATTTTGATATTGAGACGGGTACTTTGTTTGCTCAACAGTTTTTCTGGCAGTTCCCCCATTTTTGGGCGATTGCATGGTTCTCGTTCGAAGATTACAAGAAAGCAGGATACAACTTACTTCCATCGGGCTCAAAAGACAGATCCACACAGTTGTACATCATTATTTACACTGTTTGGATGATTGCGGTAGGCATACTTCCTGTCTTTGGAATTACGGGAGACCTCACCTTGAGTTACATTGGAGCAGCGTTGGTTTTGTTGTTGGGACTTTGGGTATTGGGTAATGGAATTCGATTATTGAAGAACGGCGATGATAAAGCCGCTAGAAAACTAATGCTGAGCAGTATAGGTTATCTAACTGGAATGCAGATTATATACGTTATTGACAGATTTATATAAATCATGGAAACATTAGCACAACAACGAAGAAAAGCGTCTAAACCGCTTTTATGGATTGGAATCGGTTCAATCATTATGGCTTTTGCAGGCTTGACCTCAGGATATGTCGTAAGTAGAACTACATTGGTAGAATCTGGGAATTGGCTCGTATTTGAATTGCCTTCGGCTTTCAACTATAGCACTATAGCAATTATAGGTTCTTCGCTCACACTTTGGATGGGTAAAAAGGCCATTTCAAATGGTGATGAAGGACGCTTGCGACTCTTCTTATGGTTGACCATTGTGCTGGGAGTTGTTTTCGCTGTCCTTCAGGTGAGAGGCTGGGGAGAGCTAATCAACGAGCAAGTCTTTTTTACTGGACCGGGCTCTAACCCAGCTGGATCTTGGGTTTACGCTATTTCACTCTTTCACCTCGCTCACCTTGGCGGCGGCATTATTTCATTACTTTATACTACTGTAAGAGCTTACGGGGGTAAGTATTCATCCGAAGATTTTCACGGTGTTCAGTTGGCTTCTATCTACTGGCATTTTGTGGACCTTTTGTGGATATATTTATTCATCTTTTTGACTCTTATTCGTTAGATTTGCACGAATCATAATTCAAAACACTCGTTATGTCTTCTAATGCTGATTTAATTCAAGACACAAACCATTGGGGTGGCGGTTCGAGACCATTAGGCTCTCGTTACGGTAAGCTCATGATGTGGTTTTTCTTGTTATCAGATGCATTGACCTTCTCGGGCTTCCTAACCGCCTACGGTTTAATGCGCTTTAAGTACGAAAGTACTTGGCCGATTGCTGAAAACGTATTTACTCACTTTCCAGGGTTAGAGGGCGACCAGCCATTGCTCTACGTAGCCTTGATGACCTTCATTTTGATCATGTCTTCGGTGACTATGGTATTGGCAGTGAATGCCGGTGAGAAAATGAACAGAGGCGCAGTGACCAACTGGATGTTATGGACCATCGTGGGTGGTTTTATCTTTGTAGGTTCACAGGCGTGGGAGTGGTACCACTTCATTATTGGTGATTCTGGTGCCGTTGAGACTGCTCGCCAAGAAATTCTTCATGTATATAACGCCGAGGGTGAGCGCTTGAGCTTTAGCCAGGTTATACATGGAATGGAAGAAGGTCATGCGAGTAACCATGGCGAGATGTTCACGAAAGCAGAGGTACTTTCTTCTTTGAAAGGAGATGCTACCCTTTACTTGAAGGAGCCAGGAAAAGCAGGTCGTGCTTTTACCCACGCAGAAAGTGTTGCTTTCTTAGAGGCTGGTGATGTTGTTCAGGGAGCGAATATGATCCACAATGAATACGGAAGAAAGCAGTTCGCAAACTTCTTCTTCTTTATCACAGGATTCCACGGATTCCACGTATTCTCGGGGGTAGTCATCAACTTTGTAATTTTCTACAACGTTCTTTTAGGTACCTATGAGAGAAGAGGTCATTACCGCATGGTTGAAAAGGTTGGTTTGTACTGGCACTTTGTAGACCTTGTTTGGGTATTCGTATTTACATTCTTCTACCTCGTATAAAAAAAGAAATCATGGCAGAACACAATGGAACATGGTGGATTTGGAAAGTATTCTGGATCCTTTTGGTGATCACCGGAGTAGAGGTGGTTCTAGGTATTATTAAGCCTGAGTTTTTATTGACTCAAGTAATTGGAACGTCTATTTTGAATATCGTATTCATCTTATTGACGTTGGTTAAGGCAGCTTACATCGTGCAGATTTTCATGCACGTAAAGTATGAGAAGAAAGCAATGAAGTATGCATTGTACCTTCCTAGCTTGATTCTAATTCCGTATTTGACATTTATCTTATTGACAGAAGGTTCATACCTCTTTAGTTAATGAAAGCGATAACAGTATTTCAACGGGTAGCACTAATAGCAGTATTAGTGCTACCCGCTTTAGTTTATATCATCTTTGTTTACGGACAGAACGAGGTCTTTTTTCAAACCTTGGATTACGTAGGAGAGAAGTCTTATGATGAAGTATCAGGGGATACTGTGTACTACGAAATTCCTGAATTCAACCTTATCAGTGCTCAGGGCCAAGAGATTAATAAAGCGGTAATGGATTCCACTATTTACCTGGTGAGCTTCTTTTTTGCCACTTGCCCTACAATTTGTCCGGCGATGAATTTCCATCTCAACGATATTGAGAGTAGATTCAAAGGGTATCCAGATTTTAAGCTGTTGAGTATTACCGTAGACCCAGAAAAGGATTCGGTTGAGGCGCTAGCAGTTTATCAAAAAGAGAGGAATTACAGAGAGGGTAAATGGATTTTTACCACGGGTGATAAAGGGCACATCTATTCTTTAGCCAAAAGTTTATTTTTGAATGCTTTCGAAGATCAGACTGCTGAAGGAGGCTTCTTACATAGTACTAATGCCATTATTGTAGATTGGAACGGTCACATCAGAAGTAGAAAGGACGATTTTGGAAACATTGTGGGCTCTTACGATGTTTTAGACGTAACGCAGTTGAATGATCTAGAATCGGACATTAAAGTATTAATTGCGGAATACGAACGTGATAAACATAATTTGTTAGATGACTAATATAGCAGAGGACAAGAAGGTTCTCAATTTTATTTATATCGTAAGTGCCGTTATTCCTGTGGCAGTAGGTCTATTAATGATCATGCCGTCAGAGTGGAAGGTGAGTTTAGGAATGACTGAAAATGCATCTGTGAGTAGCCTGCCATTAATCCATGCTGTGCTCAACGGATTGACATTTGTTTTTCTGTTGTTGGCCTTGTTTGCCATAAAGAATAAGAAAATTTCAATTCACAAGACCTTTATGATTACTGCATTGGTGTTGTCTTCTGTTTTCTTGATATCCTATGTAATCTACCATACCACTCATCCAAGCGCGAAATTTTTAGGCGAGGGCAGTGTGCGCTATGTTTATTTCTTCATCCTTATTTCTCATATTATCCTGAGCATTCCAGTTATTCCTTTGGCTTTGCTAAGTATTTGGAGAGGTTGGACTAATGATATAGAAAAGCACAAAAAGATCACGAAGTTTTCTTTCCCAATTTGGCTGTATGTGAGCTTTACTGGAGTGTTGGTATACATCTTTATGCAGCCTTACTACTAATGAGAAAGCTTACCGTAGCCCTTCTGTTATTCCTTTCACCTCTTCTTAGTGTGGCGCAGTGCAGCATGTGTAAGGCTGTGGCGGAAAGCGCCGATGGCGGTGGTTTTGGTGCGGGATTGAACTATGGTATTTTGTATTTGATGATCTTTCCATATCTCATTATTGGAGGAATTGCATACCGATTATATAGGGCCAAAAAAGCCAACTAAATCTACTATCTTCGGTGTACCACTAAACCTACAGTAGTACCGATGAAGAAATCCCTTATTGTTTTATCGTTCCTTACTTGTTTGAGCACGAATTTATTGGCTCAAGAGCGTTGGACGCTTAACAAGTGTATAGAACATGCTCGTGAGCATAGCATAGATATTCAGCGAGGTCAAAATGCCCTTGCTAATGCACAATTGGCGGAAATGCAGAGTAAGCTAGCTTTCCTTCCAACTGCGAATATTAATGGAGGGTACTATTGGAATTTTGGTCTTACCATTGATCCGATCACCAATACACGTCAGCCAGGTTCTCGTCAAACATTAAGTACTACTGCCTCGGGGAATTGGACACTGCTTTCGGGTGGTCGTAATTTATACCAGTTGCAGCAGGCAAGAATGTCGAGTGTCGCTGCGCTCTATCAGTTAGAGGAAGTAAAGAACAATACCTTCTTGAATATTGCTTCAGCATATTTACAAATCATCGTCAATATGCAACTTGAAGCGGTGGCTGATGGTCAGCTTCAGACTTCGCTTCAGTCTTTAGAAAGAACGCAGCTGTTGTTCGATAATGGTGCCATTTCAAAGGACAATTACCTTCAGAGTGTTGCGCAGACGAAAAACGATGAAGGTAACCTCACTAGTGCTCGCAATGCGGTGCTTTTGAGTAGGCTTCAACTGTTTCAGCTGTTGCAATTGGAGAGCGATTTTGAAGATTTTGAGATTGAAATGCCCGAGGTCAATTTGGCCGAATTAAGCTTGAATGATTACGGGAGAACTGACCTTAAAGAGGAAGCAGTTCGCAAACAACCGTCGGTAAGGGCAGCAGAGGCTTCGTTGGAAAGTGCGCAATATGGTATTAAGCTTGCAAATGCAGCTCGGTACCCAAGTTTATTCTTCCTAGCACAGTTGAATTCGAATTACGTGCAGGGTCTTCCTTATTTCACAGATTTTGTGGAATTGACAACATATACTTTGGTGGAAAATCCGATCACAGGAAATATCGAGCAAGTACCGCAAGTGGTGAATGTGCCAGACCCTAATTCGCAGATTGAATACACCATCGGAAACCAATTAACAGACAACTGGAACCAGTTCATTGGTTTTGGATTCCAAGTACCTCTATTTAATGGTGGTCAAACTCATGCCGCAGTGCAACGAGCGAAAATTCAAGAAAATAATGCTGCGCTAGATAAGAAGGCTAGTGAGCTTGCCGTGCGTCAGACTATTGAAAGAGCCTTGGTGGACGCAAAGAATTCGTTGGCGCTATACAATGCTGCAAATGCTTCTTCGCAAGCGGCAGAATTGGCATTAAATAATGCACAGTTGAATTATGATCAAGGTGTCATTAGTGCCTTTGATTTGGGGCTTTCAAAGAATCAGTTCCTGGCGGCTAAAAGTCAAGAGATTCAGACCAAATTCGACTACCTATTCAAGGTGAAAGTCCTTGAGTTTTACTTATTCAACCAAATCACCCTTTAACCTTACAGTCCCATGAAATTGAATTTTAAAATAATCGTTCCGGTAGTTCTATTGGTCATTCTTGCCATTGTGGCAAAAAAGCAAGGTTGGATCGGTTCTAATACTGATGCAATTGAAGTTGAGATCGGGTATGTTCATAAGCGTACTGTTGTTGAATCGGTAACTGCTAGTGGCAAGATTCAGCCGGAGGTAGAGGTGAAGATGAGTCCGGAAGTGAGTGGTGAGATCATCGAAGTAAATGTAGTGGATGGTCAGTATGTTGAAGAGGGAACCTTGCTTGTTAAGATTAACCCTGACCTCTATGAAAGTGCTATTACTCGTTCTAGAGCGGCGGTGAACAGTGCTAAGGCTGGTTTAGCGCAGAGCAAGGCTAGTTTGATAGAAGCGAACAAACTTTGGGATAGAAACAAGGTTCTTTTTGAGAAAGGTGCCATCTCCCAGCAAGAATTTGATGCAGCTCAGCGCGCAATCACCGTAGCAGAATTACAGCAAGAGAGTGCACAGTACAATCTACAGAGTGCTGAGGCGAATCTTGATGAAGCGTATAAAAATTTGAAGCGTACAGCAATTGTGGCGCCTATCTCCGGGACCGTTACACAGTTGAATGTGGAGCTTGGCGAGAGGGTTGTAGGGACAGCTACAATGACTGGAACAGAAATGCTGCGCATTGCAGAGTTGGATACCATGGAGGTATTGGTGGAAGTCAATGAAAACGATATTGTAAAGCTTGTTGTTGGAGATACTGCGCTGATTGAATTGGATGCTTTCTTAGGAGAAAAGTTTGAAGGTGTGGTTAGTGAGATTGCGAACAGTGCAAATCTAGCTTTAGGAGCATCAGCAGATCAGGTGACCAATTTCGAGGTGAAGATTCGCATCTTAAATAGCAGCTACACCCATTTGAAAGACACCTACGGCGCTAATCCATTTCGCCCTGGAATGACGGCAACCGTAGAAATCATTACCAACAAGGTCAAAGGTGCAATTGTGGCACCTATTCAAGCCGTTTCCGTTCGAAAGGATACAACGGCTTCGGCAAAACGCTATGGATCAGATAGTGATAGCGACGAAAGCTTCGAAGTGGTGTTCTTACCAAATGGGTCGAAGGTAAATCTTAAGGTAGTGACCTCAGGAATACAAGACGACGAGTACATCATACTCGAAGGTGTTGAAGATAGTACTGAGATTGTTGTAGGTCCGTATAGCGCTGTTTCGCGCGAGTTAAAGAGAGGGGCTACTATAAAAACTAAGGAAGATTAATGATCCTTTGTCTAGAGACAGCTACCAAAAATTGCAGCGTCGCTTTGGTATCAGATGGTACCATACTGCATTCTAGAAGTGAATACGCGGATAAGTTTGTTCATGGTGAGCGTTTACATCTACTCATCAAAGAATGTGTAGATGAGGCCGGAATATCTTTTGAAGAGCTCGACGCCGTTTGCGTGGGTAAAGGGCCCGGTTCATACACAGGTTTGCGTATAGGCGTGAGTGCGGCAAAGGGGATTTGTTATGCCTCTAGGTTGCCTTTATATAGCCTTCCTACGTTGGGTTGTTTCGATTTTGAGAAGGTCCAAGAGGACTTGGTAATCACCGTTATTGATGCGCGTCGTGATGAGGTTTTTGCACAAAAATGGCTGCGCAGAGGAACTGAATTTAAGGCATATGGCGAGGTAGAGGCTGTGGTGGTCAATACGCAATCTTGGTCTGAGTGGAACACAGAAAGGGTCCGTGTGATAGGAGATGCAGCCGAAAAAGTAAGTGATTTGCACGGAAACACTTCATGGGAATACAGTAAAGATGAATTCCCTAGTGCCTTTCATATGACCCGATTCCTGGATACTTCAGAAATGGTCCGGGAGGATGTAGCTTATTTTGAGCCGTTCTATCTGAAAGATTTCATTGCTTTGAAATCGTCTAAAAAACTACTCTAGACAGCTCGAGTAAGCAGGGCAGGTAACAAGGTGGTCATTGACCATGCCACTGGCTTGCATGTGCGCGTACATGGTAGTAGGACCAATAAATTTGAATCCAATTTTTTTTAAATCCTTTGAGATTTTTGTGGCCAATTCTGTGACCGCCGGTACCTCTGCCATCTCTCTTCTTTGATTGTCGATAGGTGTGCCATCTAAATAGCGCCATAAAATATCGACGAGTCTTTTGCCTTTAGAATGAAGCCCCTTCAATACTCTTGCATTGTTTATGGCAGCTTCAATCTTTTGACGGTTGCGAATAATGCCCTTGTTATGTAGAAGCTCTTCAACATCTAAATCATCCATGGAGGCCACTTTTTCGATGTCAAAGTTGTGGAATGCCGTGCGAAAATTCTCTCTTTTATTCAATATGGTAATCCAGCTCAACCCTGCTTGAAAAGTCTCCAAGATGAGGAATTCAAACATCTTCTGTTCCTCTCTCACTGGTCGACCCCATTCGTGGTCGTGGTAATCCTTGTAAAGCTGGGATCCGAGGCACCAAGGGCAGCGGTTGTCTATTCCATCCATAGTTCTGTGGCAGTTTTTGAATCCTCTGTAGGTAGATTACAAGCACCGTGCTTACAGATGAAGTATTGAGTCTTATCATAAGGGCGTCCAAGTGTAAGAGGCAGGTCGCCAGCTTTTTTACTGGAGAGATACAGCGTATTTGGGCGGTAATTATTTGTTGTGATTGCGCCTAGCGCTGTTTTTGCTTCATCACCAATAGTAACTACTTCTTTTGCTCCAAAGATGTGGGATAAGGCTAGGTTGAGCCAATTAGAGAAGTTCTGGCCTTGTTTGAAGACTTTACCATGGATGCTCTCTACCATAGTCTTACTCTTTTCAAGCCAATTCATCTGCCCAGCATAGGTGCCTAATTCATGAAAGAAGTGCGCAACGAATGAATTGGCGCTCGGTATGACATTGTCTTCAACTTCCAAGACCTCTTTCCAATCTTCACTTTTTGACCGATTGTATCGGTAGAATGGACTTTGGGGTTGCGCAAAATCTTTGTCAATCACACGGGCTATCTCTATAGCTCTCGTACAATAGAATTCATCACCGGTCAATGCATATCCCTTGAGCAGTGCTAATCCTATGGTTGCATGATCGTCGAGATAACCTTCCAAGCCGTTATGCTCGTGCAAGATTTTTTGTCCTACAAGAAGGTGGGTACTCATTGAGGTAATTAAATCAATAGCTTTCTGATCAAAGCCGCCTTCTGGATCAGCGAGATGAAGATCGTACCATCCTAAAACTAAAAGCGCATTCCAAGTGCTTAATGCTTTGGGATCTCGCACAGGTCTAGGGTGCGTCAGTATTCTTGCGGTAGATTTTGATTGTAATTCGTTTTTCCAGCTTTGTTCCAAGGACCTTGCTTCCTCTAAACTTAGTTTCCATTTAGCGGCCCAATTCTTTATAGATATGGTTCTGTGAAGAATGTATTTCCCTTCCCATACGGAATAAGGAGTAATGTCGAAGTATTCGTTGAACTTCGATCGCTCTTTGATCGCTATGGACTCTAGTTCCTCTGTGCTCCAGGTATAATAGCCGCCTTCTTCCCTCGAAGATTCAGGTGTGGGGGAATCTGCATCAAGAGCACTGGCAAATAGACCACTGTCGAGCTTCATTTCTCCTTCAAGAAATTTCGAGATACTACGGGCTGTTTCAAGAAACAATGGGTTGTTAGAATAGCGAAATGCTCGAGAAAAGAGTCCCATCATCTGAGCATTGTCGTAGAGCATTTTTTCAAAATGCGGAACTTTCCAAAATCGATCAGTACTGTATCTAGTGATGCCTCCATGAAGCCAATCGAAAATGCCCCCAAGGGCCATTTTTTCCAAGCTCAACAAGGCGTAATCAATTACATTTTGGTCTTTGGCAACAATGCCATAATCCAGCAGGAAGCTAAAATTAGAAGGCAGTGGAAACTTCGGTGCACCATTTGGTCCGCCGTTTACGGGGTCGATGGTTCTCATCCAAAAGGCAACCACGTCGTCAAAATCTTCTGATTTAAAAGCGTCCTTCTTTACTGTTAAACTGACCTTGAGCATGTCTTGAAGTCCGTTGCGCATCTGCTCGCCATAGTCTAGGACCTGCGTGGGTTCATTTTTCCAAAGTTGTGCTACTTGTTCAAGTGCTGATATCCAATCTTGCTTCGAAAAGTAGGTGCCTCCATAGACTGGAGTCCCGTCTGGGAGGGCAATGATGTTCAACGGCCATCCACCGGTTCCAGTCATCAGCTGAAGGGCATTCATATATCGAGCATCGATGTCTGGACGAGTTTCGCGGTCAACCTTTATAGAAATAAAGTGCTCATTCATCAGGTTGGCAACTTGAATGTCTTCAAAGCTTTCTTCCTCCATAACATGGCACCAGTGACATGATGAATACCCTATGGAGATGATACGGAGTTTTTCTCCTGGACTATTGGACCGCATTAATTCCTCGCTCCAAATTTGCCAATGCACGGGATTACCGGCATGTTGTTGAAGGTAAAGGCTTTTAGATTGACTTAAGTTGTTCGACATCTGCTGGTAGTTTGAGTAAGGGGGCTATCCTTTCAAATTTAACCTTAAGTTCGCTTTGGGCGTGAACGATTGCGCTATTTTAGCCCACTAAATTTGCCTAGAGATATGTGGTATGAAATTCTAGTCTTTGTACTTTTTTGTTTGGCAATCATTGATCTTACCGTTGGTGTAAGTAATGATGCAGCGAACTTCTTGAATTCAGCAATCGGTTCTAAGGTTGCATCTTTTAATACCATCTTGATTATTGCATCTATAGGTGTGCTTGCAGGGGCGGTTTCTTCTGAGGGTATGATGGAAGTAGCGCGAAAGGGAATTTTCGTGCCAAGTTTCTTCACCTTCGACAACATCATGCTGGTCTTTGTGGCGGTGATGCTGACCGATATCATTCTGCTTGATTTTTACAACAGCATTGGATTGCCAACATCCACCACGGTTAGTATTGTATTTGAATTGCTCGGGGCTGGATTTATCATCGGGCTATTGTATAGCTACCAACAGGGCATGGAGGTTGAATTTGCAGAATTCATCAATTTCTCCACGGCAACCAAAATCATCTCGGGAATTTTCCTGAGTGTCCTAGTCGCCTTTTCTTCAGGCGCACTGGTCCAATTCATTACTCGCCTTCTTTTCACATTTAATCTAAAAGAAGGTCTTCGTCGTTACGGTGCGGTATTCGGTGGTATAGCCATCACAGCAATTACTTACTTCTTGGTAATTAAAGGACTCAAAGGCGCAAGCTTCATTAACAGTGATACAAGAACCTATATAAGTGAGCATACCTGGACCATATTAGGCGTGAGCGCTGTTGCTTGGACCATCATCACTTTCATTATGCAGCGCTTTTTAGCGATGAATCCTTTGAAATTCATTGTTTTGGCGGGAACCTTCTCTTTAGCGATGGCCTTCGCTGGG
>Ga0209654_1001632_pt1 | contig 17370 bp, 21 predicted proteins | sample SaaInl1SG_22_DNA_FD_184646 | JGI IMG/M metagenome (GOLD analysis project Ga0209654, IMG submission 184646) | Marine microbial communities from expanding oxygen minimum zones in the Saanich Inlet - ESP_161SG_22_DNA (SPAdes) (version 2) | ecosystem: Environmental > Aquatic > Marine > Intertidal... | reverse complement strand
TATCCACTGTTTCATCTACAATGTCTACTGTTCTGCTTCCGTCAGGGTATGCGGTTGTTAATTGTCCATTCTTTAGTTCAATGGAGGCAATGGGATTGCAACAGATGTAAGAGAAATCATTATTGTTCGCATGATAGTCACTACTTTCCAACAATAGGGAATGTGGGAAAACATCTCTTAACTTGAGATACGCACTAACGGGCGTAAGCGTATCGGCTAAGATTTTTTTATGTTCGGTTTGCAGTGCAAATTTTTCCATCGGCTAAAATTAAAAAAGGCTTGTCGTGATGACAAGCCTTTTATATATTGATACAGCGTGTTTCACGAATAGATGTTCTATTCGTTCCACCAGTTTGTATTGTTGTTTGTAATTTTCATTGAGTCAAATATAAGGCAAAATTTAAATTCATCCCAGTAGAAAAGAAATTATTTATTGGCATGTGAACCATCACAAAATCCATCGGGGTTTTGTGTGTTGCCACAGCCGCATTTTGGTCGTACTGGCATGATTTATAGTTTAAGGGTTACGTCTAATTCGAAATCGTTGTAAATCGCTTTGTCTCCAAGATTGTCAAAGAAGGAGTTTGAACCATAGCGAATGTCATACAGTGCACGGTCAATGATTACTTTAGCCGAAGCTGTTCCACCTGCTACTGTTAAGTCGAATTGTGCGGGATTCGTTTTGCCTTTAATGGTAAAGTCTCCAGTTACTGCATAAACTCCGTCTCCTTTGGCTTCAACATTGGTAAATGTTAAGCTTGCTTCTGGGTGTGTTTCAACACCAAAGAAATCATCCGATTTAAGGTGACCAATTAATTTTCCGGCATATTCTCCACTAAGATCAGTACAACTCATCGAAGCCATGTCAACAACAAAATTTCCTCCTGTTACTGCTCCGTCGGTCATGTTGATGGTGCCCGATTTTAAAGAGATGTTTCCTTCGTGTTGTCCGGTTACTTTTTTCCCCAACCAATGAATAGAGCTTTCTTCCGCATTGATCGTTGTTTCTTGAGCAATTAGGTTTTGGCTACTAAAAAAAGCAGCTGTTGTTAAAAGTAAGGTTGCAATTGTTTTTTTCATTTTCGTTTTTTAAATTAAAAATTATTTTCTGATGTAATGCTGGTTTGTATTTTTGAAAGAAGTCGCATCAACTCTTCTTTCTCATTATTATCTAAGTTGTTCATAAGAAACTGTTCTTTAGTTTCTAGTTTTTCGTCTAGTGAGTTCAGAAACTCAAGTCCTTTTTTGGTAATGAAAATCTCAATCTTACGCCGATTTTTTTCACACACAAAGCGATTTACATAACCGCCTTCGATGAGTTTGTCAATCAGACGTGTTGTGTTGCTCATTTTATGAATCATCTGTTCCTGGATGGTCGACAGATTGGCAGCTTCTCCTTTTCGTCCCCTCAGTATACGCAATACATTGAATTGAGGTAAAGAGATCCCATGGGTTTTAAATAGCGCAGAAAGTTCATCGTTGACTTTATATCCGCTCCTCAAAAGGCTTATCACCGTTTCTTTTGTCAATTGCTTACTCATATATTGTACTTACAACATTTGTAGGTACAAATATATAAAAAGAATTAAAAAAACAAAAGATAGCACTGAAAATAATGTTTTGAAGATCCATCAAATCCAATTACATTTGATTAAAATTAATTAAGATGAATAATCTAGATCAAAAAGAATGGGTAGCCTTAATGGAAGAAACGCCGGATGCAATCCTCTTGGATGTGAGAACAGAAGAAGAGTATGAGTCGGGTTACATCAAAGGTGCACAGCTGATCGATATAAGGCAACCACAAGAGTTTATGGATGCAATTCAGCAATTGGACAAAGACAAATCTTATTTTGTTTATTGTCGTTCAGGTGCTCGAAGCGGACAAGCTTGCCAGCTATTAGGACAATTAGGAATAGCTTCGGCCTATAATTTGGATGGCGGAATAATGGCATGGACGGGTGATGTTGTAGTATAGGTTAAAGTCTTTTCATTGCCCCAAGCCTATGAAAGAAGATTTTTTACACTTTTTGTGGAAACATCAGAAGTTTTCACCAAGTACACTTGTTAGCTCCCAGGGAGAACCCATTACAGTTATTCGCCCAGGAATACACAATCAAAATGACGGTCCCGACTTTTTACAGGCAGAAATCAGGATAGGTGAGTTGCACTGGGCAGGTTCAGTCGAACTACATCTCAAATCTTCTGACTGGTATCGACATCAGCATCAGCTCGATAAGGCTTATGATGCTGTGGTATTGCATGTTGTGTGGGAAGACGATATTGAAGTTTGTCTAGCCAATGGATCTTTGCTTCCTACATTGGCCTTGTCTAACTATGTTTCTCAAAATGAGGTAAATAAGCTCCATCATTACTTCAAACAGCATCAATCTTTTATTCCTTGTGAAGATCAATTTCCGACGGTGTCTACAGAAATTTTGACACTTTGGAAGGAGCGTCTCTATATTGAGCGTTTAGAGCAGAAAGCGAATCGAATTCAAGCTGTCTTAAAAGATACCAAGAACGATTGGGAAGCGGTATTGTTTGTTTTGTTAGCACAGAACTTTGGGCTGAATACTAATGGTGCTTCTTTTTTTGCAGTGGCCCAAAGTATTCCTTTCACGGTAGTGCGAAAAACACGCGAAGATGTTCAGAATTTGGAAGCATTATTTCTAGGCCAAGCCGGATTGATTTCGTCTAAAACGCCAACTTCTTATGCTGCCCTTTTATGGGAGCGCTTTACTTTTTTACAACGCAAATATTCGCTTCCAGCTCCGCCACAGTTACCCTTCTATTTTTCACGCTTGCGTCCACATAATTTTCCTACCATTCGCTGGGTACAATTGGATCAGTTGTATGCCTCGTCGGCTCAGCTTTTTTCACGTTTTTTTAGTCCAGATGGATTGCAAACTGCTTGGTTGAAAACGAGTGGAGTCTCTGTATTTTGGGAAACACATTTCACCTTCAATAAGGAATCCAAACAGCGACAAAAAAACTTATCTGATTCTTTTGTGGAATTAATAAAAATCAACACCCTTATTCCTTTGTATTTTTGTTACGAAAGGACAATGGGGAACGATCCTTCTGAGAAAACGATTGAATGGATTCGCACTGTAAAGAAAGAGAAAAACAGTTTGGTAAATGGTTTTGCCTCCTTGGGGGCAAACGTCGATAGCGCATTAGATTCGCAAGCCTTAATTCAGTTGAAAAAGAACTATTGTGACACAAAAAAATGTTTACTTTGTGCTGTGGGAGTTCACTTAATTAATCACCCTTCAGATGACTAGAAATTTTCGCCATTGGTTTGAACAAAACGGTTTTGCCGTCTGCACACGACTAGCCGAAGGCTTGGGAATGAAAGTGAAAAGCGTTCGCCTGTTTTTTATCTACGCTTCCTTTGCAACCTTAGTTGGAGGTTTTGTTATGTACCTTACCTTGGCCTTTTGGTTAAAGCTAAAAGATTTGATCTACACCAAACGCAGCTCAGTCTTTGATTTATAAAAACAATGTGGGAGAGAGTTTGTTATTAGCAATTATTTTAGGATATTCGGTGTGAATAATCTAATCAAACCAAATGCAATTTAAATTTAAACAATTATTTGCCGCCTTTTTTATGCTATTTTCTGCCCCTTTACTCGCGCAAGAAAAAGGAATAGATCAACAGATTGATGAGGCCTTCAAGCCTTTTTCAGACACTATTTCGAATATCATATTTTTTGAAGTTCTCGGAGCTCCCTTTGTATTAATCCTGCTTGTGGGAAGTGCTTTGTTCTTCACCATTTATTTTGGTTTTGTCAATATTAGAAGATTTCCAACGGCAATCAATGTTGTTAGGGGGAAATACGATGAATTAGATTATGCACATGAAACGTCAGGTAAAGACGCAGACGAAAATAAAGAAGGAGAGGTAACGCATTTTCAAGCACTTGCCACTGCTGTTTCTGGAACGGTTGGTAATGGAAACATTGCCGGTGTTGCATTGGCCATCGCATTGGGTGGACCTGGCGCAACTTTCTGGATGATAGTTTGTGGTTTATTGGGTATGTCCTCAAAATTTGTAGAGTGTACCCTGGGTGTTCAATACCGTGATGTTGGTGAAGATGGAGCTATTTATGGTGGCCCCATGTACTATATCAGTAAGGGTTTAAAAGAAAAAGGATTTACCGTTTTAGGTAAAGTTGCCGCAGTGTTTTTTGCTGTTTTTTGTATTGGTGGTTCTTTTGGTGGTGGAAATGCTGCACAATCTAACCAAGCGACAATTGTTTTAAAAGACCTATTTGCTCTTGAAAGTTCTGCTGCTGGTTTTTGGATTGGCGTTGTCTTGGCAATACTTGTTGGAGTAATCATTATTGGAGGAATTAAGAGAATTGCTCAGGTAACTGAAAAAGTAGTCCCTTTAATGGCGGTAATGTATATCGCTGCCTGTCTCTATATAATACTAAGTAACTTTACTTTAATCGATGATGCTGTTTCATTGATAATTACAGAAGCATTTAACCCAACTGCAATAGGTGTGGGTAGTTTAATAGGGGTTTTACTGGTTGGTTTCAAAAGAGCTGCTTTTTCTAACGAAGCAGGTGCAGGATCTGCCTCTATTGCACACTCGGCTGTTAAAACAAAATATTCCGCTTCAGAAGGATTGGTTGCGCTATTAGAGCCATTTATAGACACCGTAGTTATCTGTACCATGACAGCTTTGGTGATTGTTATTTTTAACTTTGGAGGTGCTTTCCAATATGGAGGCGAGGGAGCCGTGATGATCGATGGTGTTGCCTATGAAGGAGCAGGGATTACTTCCTTAGCTTTTGCTCAATACATCCCTTATTCAAATGTATTTTTAACAATAGCCGTTGTGCTATTTGCTGTATCTACCATGATTTCTTGGTCATACTACGGATTACAATCATGGAAATATTTATTTGGTAGAGGTAAAACAGCTGATTTGGTGTACAAATTAATGTTCTTAACATTCGTTATCATCGGAGCTTCTGCTAGCATGAATTCTATCTGGGCTTTCTCTGATGCTATGATATTTGCCATGGTGTTCCCCAACATGATAGGGTTGTTCTTCTTGTTCCCAAAAGTGAAACAAGAATTGAATCGCTACCTAGAGGCCATCAGTGGAATAAAATAAAATTCAAATGTCTTACAAAACCGCTCATCGTTTTTCCCTAATGCGAAAAACACGAGCGGTTTTTTTTATGCTTATAATTTTGGTAGGAATGCAAGCTTATTTCTATTTCCAGAAAACCCCGGAAGTTACCGATTTTGTTCACTATGATCGCGCCCTACAAATACAGTTGGATTCAATTAAAAAATTAACGAGCACACGAAAAATATTCCCCTTCAATCCAAATTTCATTACAGATCAACGCGGCTATTTTCTCGGCATGAGTACGTCAGAAATAGATCGGTTGCACCACTTTAGAGCAGCAAATAAGTGGATACAATCTGCACAGGAGTTTCAGGTTGTGACAAAGGTCAGCAACGCATGGCTCAGCGAATTTTCGCCCTACTTTAACTTTCCCACTTTTGAAAACTCAACCAAGAAGACTAAAGCAAAGGAGGTAAAACTCAGTATTGATCTCAATACTGCTAGTGCGAAAGAATTGACCGTTGTTCGCGGAATTGGGGCAGTGTTGAGTGAGCGAATCATTAAGTACAGGAAACGTATTCAAGGCTTTTCTAGTCTTGATCAGTTGGACGAAGTTTATGGATTGAAACCAGAAGTATTGAAGCGATTGAAGCAGCAACTAACCCTTAATACACCCACGCAAATTCAAAAAATTTCAATTGACAATGCCAGTCTTGAAGAGCTTATGGCACTTCCTTATTTGACTAAAACGGAAGCAAAAAAGATTATTTCACTGCGCACTAAACAGGGAACAATTAACTTGGTTGATTTAGCGAGAATCGAAGGATTTGGTGCCTTAAAAATTAAAAGATTAACCCTATATTTGTTTTAAAAATAAGCTAGGATGGAAACACCAATAATGGTCTCTATGCATGAAACTGAATCCTATAAAATGGTTGCTGATTCTGCCAAAGAATTTGCCGAAAAGCACTTAGGCCCTCATGTGATGGAATGGGATGAAAAGCAACATTTCCCTGTTGATGTAATGCGAATTGCAGGTCAGCTAGGTTTTTTGGGCGTTATTATACCCGAAGAATATGGTGGATCAGGATTGAGTTATCATGAGTATATTTCTATTATTGAGCAAATCTCCATTGTTGACCCTTCCATTGGATTGTCTGTAGCAGCGCACAATTCGTTGTGTACAAATCATATTTATCTTTTTGGCACCGAGGCCCAACGCTGTAAGTGGTTGCCAAAATTATCTTCTGGGGAACACATTGGTGCATGGGGATTGACAGAACACAATACTGGTTCTGATGCTAAGGGGATGTCAACAACAGCCAAGAAAGATGGTGATGATTGGATCCTTAATGGAACAAAAAACTTCATTACCCATGGAAAAAGTGGCGATATAGCAGTTGTTGTTGCCCGCAACGGAGACAAAGGCGACAACCACGGAATGACTGCCTTTGTGGTTGAAAGAGGTACAGCTGGTTTTACGGCAGGGAAGAAAGAAAATAAATTGGGTATGCGTGCATCGGAAACCGCAGAAATGGTTTTTGATAATTGCCGAATTCCAGACGAGAATAGGCTAGGTGAAATTGGCGAAGGCTTTATCCAGTCCATGAAGATATTGGACGGTGGGCGAATTTCTATTGGAGCCCTTTCATTGGGTATCGCCAAAGGTGCTTATCAGGCATCCTTAAAGTACTCCAAAGAACGCCATCAGTTCGGGAAAGCAATCAGTAGTTTTCAAGCGATTTCGTTTAAATTGGCCGATATGGCGACCGAAATCGAAGCCTCGGAATTGTTGTTGCACAAAGCAGCAAGTGATAAAATACAAGGGAAGAATATCACCAAAATTGGCGCAATGGCTAAGATGTATGCTTCTGAGGCCTGCGTGAAAATTTCTAGTGAAGCTGTGCAAATACATGGAGGTTATGGCTTTACAAAAGACTATCCAGTCGAGAAATTTTACCGTGATTCCAAACTATGTACCATAGGTGAGGGGACGACTGAAATTCAAAAACTGGTCATTTCAAGAGATATATTAAAGAATTAACTATTCATGGCAAATAATTGATTTAAAGCTGTTATATTTGCACACATTTTAAAAGAGAGGAGGTTACGTTTTATGTTAATAATACCAATAAAAGAAGGAGAGAACATCGATAGAGCGCTCAAGCGTTTTAAACGAAAATTCGACAAGACAGGCGGAATGCGCCAGTTACGTGCACGCAAACAATTCTTAAAGCCTTCTGTGAAAAACAGAGCTAAGATTCAGAAAGCACAATACATCCAAGGCTTACGCGACGCAGAAATGCAGTAAGCAAATTGTGTTAAATAATTTCAACGTTGTGGTAAAAGTTCTATCTTTCACCACAACGTTTTTTTATGTCCATTACCAAATTCATTGATTATCTCGCCAAGGAGAAAAAATACTCTCCCCATACGATCACAGCCTATTCAAAGGATCTAAACCTTTTCTCGGCTTTTTGTGCTGATGAATTTGATGAAAGTACCATAGATCATATCGACTACCCCCTAATTCGCTCTTGGATTGTTTCATTGGTTGAATCGGGTAAGAGCAACCGGACCATTAACCGCAAAATTTCTGTTCTACGGTCATATTACAATTTCTTGTTACGGGTAGAGGTTCGCGGCACAAATCCGCTGCGAAAGCACACCCCTTTGAAAGAAACCAAGAAAGTGCAGTTGCCTTTTACTGAAAACGAAGTTAGCCAGTTATTGAATGGCGATCATTTTAGTAATGATTATACAGGGGTATTGATCAACACAATAATCGAAACTTTGTATTGTACTGGAATGCGAAGGGCAGAGTTGATTCAATTACAATCGAATGCAGTAGATTTTGCTGCAGCCACACTCAAGGTAATTGGGAAACGAAACAAAGAACGTATAATTCCCATTATTCCGTCATTAGGAGAACAATTAAAGCGTTACCGTTTAGCCGTACAAGAAAAGTTCCCCTTAGAGCAGAGCCCTTTCTTTTTTTGCACAGAGAAAGGGGAAAAACTATCCGAAAATTTTGTGTATAAAAGCGTAAATGAGTACTTTAATAAAGTATCCACTAAGGTAAAAAAGAGTCCACATATGTTACGCCACAGTTTTGCTACGCATTTGTTGAATCAAGGAGCCGATTTAAACACAGTAAAGGATCTTTTGGGACATGCTTCCCTGGCTGCAACGCAAGTATATACGCACAGTAGCATGCAACAGATCAAAGCGGTGTACAAAAACGCCCACCCAAGGGGAGACAAAAAGTAATAAGAACCTAAACCTTTTGTTGTATGAAAATCAATGTACAAGCTACCAACTTCAATGTCGATCAGAAATTAGTCGATTTCACCCAGCGTAAAATTGATAAACTATATCAGTTCTATGATAAAATACTAAGCGTTGATGTGGTTTTTAAAGTGGAAAATACTTCTGATAGAGTCAATAAATTTGCTGAAATAAAAATTGGAATAGTCGGAGAAAACGTCATCGTAAAAAAAATTAGTAAGTCCTTTGAGGAGTCTATTGACTTAAGTGTTAAGGCGGCAGAGCGGATGTTGATCCGTCACAAAGAACTTCTTCGCTCTTGAGGTAAATTTTTTTTATTTTTTCTTTGAATTGAAATAAATAAATCTCTACATTTGCACCGCTCGAAAGGGCACATAAAAGCCGATGTAGCTCAGCTGGCTAGAGCAGCTGATTTGTAATCAGCAGGTCGTGGGTTCGAGTCCCTCCATCGGCTCTTTGTTCTTTTATTTATTATTTGGGGAGATACTCAAGCGGCCAACGAGGGCAGACTGTAAATCTGCTGTTTTTAACTTCGCAGGTTCGAATCCTGCTCTCCCCACACCTTTAGAAGCCTTCGACAGAAGGTTTCTAAAAAATGCGAGAGTAGCTCAGTTGGTAGAGCGTCAGCCTTCCAAGCTGAATGTCGCCGGTTCGAACCCGGTCTCTCGCTCACTTAAACGCCGACGTAGCTCAGGGGTAGAGCGTTTCCTTGGTAAGGAAGAGGTCGGCAGTTCAAATCTGCTCGTTGGCTCAACTTTTACACCATCAATGCTAGTAATAGCAACACTTCTATTCAAAAAGACTACTTTATCAACAAAGCTTAGTTAATTCATTTTTTTACGAATAAGGTTACAATAGGGTTACAATTTGTAATTTAGTCGTATGAAAAGGTCATTTCACAACCTTACTATCTACACAAGACCATTGACTAATGGTAATTTATCTCTTTGGGTTAGACACAAGTTTGGTTCAGGTAAATATTCTTATTCCAAGACTGATATTGTTATTCCTGCTAATTGTTGGGATGTAAAAAAGAGAGAAGTAAAGAGTAGGGAGGAATTTAAGGAATACAGGAATAAGTTTAAGTTGCTATCGTCAAAGCGACAAGAATTAATAGACAAACTTAATCTTCAAGAGATATTACCCGCAGATGCTTTAAAACAAATTCAACATTATCATATTTCAGATAGTCCACAGTTAGTAGACTTCTTTGATATGGAGTTTTTGAAATCAAAGCCTAAGGATTACAATCAAGAAAAGTATATCTCAATCTTCAATAAACTAGAGTTATCTCTTCTAGAAGCTAAATTAAGCCATTTACTGCCCGTTAAGATGGTTTACTTCAAAACTCACACCGATGAGATAGTAAGAGCCCTTTACGGCACTACAAAGAAAAATACTGCGACAGAATACTTAAAGAAATTAAATACTGTTCTAAAGTACTACGACGAAGATGAGTTTAGAGATAAATATTTCAAAAAGTATTATCAAACAGAAGATACAAGTTTAAAACGACCTATTACGATTGAAGCTGTAAACATCGCAATTAGTAAAATCAATTCACTTAAAAGGTTGGAAGCGTTTTTGTTTTGGCTTTACAGTTTTTGTTTAAGGGGTTTAGACGGTCAAGACGTTACCTTAGTAAGTGATAAAATATTAGTTGAAGATTTTGCACTTGGAGATTATATCTACGATTTTGATTTTGAAGGATATGATACTCCAATACATATCGAATTAAAACGTAATAAGACTCGTGCAAGAACCTTTACAATAATGGTTAATGCTTATCCTACATTTAGTATAAATCGACTCTTAAAAGAGGTTATAAAGATTAATAGACCAGATGAAGTTAATGAAGATGACGGCTTAAAGCTATTTAAGTGGGATAGAGTAACCAATAAAAGAAAGTGGGATTTATACGCTGACTTTTTACAAGGTAGGTTAACAAAGATATTAGGTTCTAGTTTTAAATCTACTAGGCACACGTTTACATCTACGGCTGACAAACTAGGAGTCGCATTATCAGACCAAAGTGCATTGATAGGAAATAAATCAAGAAAAGGTTCAATAGCTGCTTATTCTACAATAGATGAAAAAAGACTTGATTACATTCACTTAGATGTATTAGGACAGTATGATATAATAAGAACCTATATAAGACTCTTAAAGCACATTAAGGAAATAGGTCTAATGGAAAATCCTGCAAAACCTATAGACCAGATGGTTTTAGATACGGACAAGACACAACATCTTGATGAGTCTTGGAGAACTATATATGATAGGGAGAACTATACTAGAAGAAAGCGCTCTTTTGATGATGAGAATGATATTATCAGGGAAACACTTTAATAAAGATATACTTGGATTTTAGTTTTCCTCAATAGATAATGAGTGCAGAAACCAATAAGTGTTAAAGATTTGCAATAACTGCTATTACTCCAATAGCGATACTAATGATAAACATCCAAGCAATAAACTGTAAGTTCTTTTTAATGCTGCTGATGTTATCTCTGTATTCAGCATTGTGGGGTGCTAATTTTTCAATTACTAATAAAGGATGCTTATCCAATGCTGCTTGTGTTTCAGGAGCAGATTTGTCATACTTGCTTAGAAAGGAATAAGCCGAATGCTTGTCAGCAAAATAACCCGTAAGGAGAAGTTCGTTTAGAGTTTCTTTAAATTTTGACATCTTTTATTTGATTTTTAATTACTCTTAAAACTACTAAATCCATCTAACATTTCAAACTCTATACCTATTCCGGTTATTGTATCGTAAGTGTACTAATCAATCAGTGTATCATTTAACCGCTGCCATCCCTTGTCTTTATTGAGAAAAAATTGTATTAAATAAAGGCATACCATTAAATAGCACAAAAACAATTAAACAGTCGTATTAATTTAGTACATTGCACAAAACAAACAACAAGATGAAGACGGTTAAGTACATTCGGGTATCTACATCAGAACAAAATGTGGATAGACAACGTGAATCTGGACTAAAACATTATATAGATGTTTGCAGCGGTTCAATAGCATTTGCAGAGAGAAAACAAGGTGCATTATTACTCAAAGTTTTACACGGTCAAAGTAATTTACCTCCTAGCAAACAAGTAAGGTATGTTAAGGTACATTCAATAAGTAGAATGGGAAGAAGTACACTAGATATTCTGGAAACTGTAAAGCATCTAACTGAACTTGGTGTTGGTGTTATAGCAGATAAAGAAGGTATTAGAACCTTAGATGATGAAGGTAAAGAGAACCCTACCGCTAAGATGGTTTTAAGTATAATGGCGACACTATCAGAATACGAACGGGAACTAATACTAGAAAGGCAAAGAGAGGGTATTATAGCCGCTAAAAAGCGTGGTGCATTCGAGAATGGTGGTAGACCAAAAGAATCCCCACAGGAGTTCTTAATGAAGCCAGAAAGCAGGAAGGTATTAGCATTACTATCAAAAGGTATTAGCATTAGAGAAACAGCTTTTAGATGTAAGGTTTCTAATGGTAAGGTTCAAAAGGTAAGAAAGATTGCTACCGAGATGCAGATGTTAAATACTGATTTTAATTTTGAAGAAGACGGTGCAAGGGAATCTACAATGGAATCGGCAATGAAAGATATTATTCCAACACGAAGAGGTATTAATAAAGTTTATAATATTGAATCAGATATTCCAGATAAGGATAAGTTGATATTCTAAATAAAAAACCCCGCCAAAGGCAGGGAATTCAAGCAAACAATTGAACAGCTGTATCCCCACCCCATTACAGGGCAGGGAAACAACAGAGGGTTAATAAGCAAGTATTATTTTACAAATATTCAGTTGAAGTAGGTTAGCAGTATCATTGTGTTTAAACGCTACCACATTTATATCCACTCCCTGACTATCCTCGAACGTTTCAACATTTTCAAGTATTAAATCATCACGATACTTTACTAGTTCTTTTATCTTACCATCTAGTAACTCTAATTCCCAATATTCTTCGCAGTAGAAAAATACTTTTTCATCGATTTCTTTTATCTTCATTACGCTACTTCTTTAGTTGTTAGTGCTGAATATTCTTCATCTATATATGGCGCTCCGTATTCGAACACCGCTTCTTGTCCAATATACTCCTCTATACTATCGTAAATTGAACTTTTAAAATTCTTTATATCATACGAGAAATAGCATCCTCTTTCGCTAGCGATAGCAAATTCTAAATATTTGTTAGCCCCTTCAATATCTCTTGTGTAATATTCTTTGTACTTCTCAACGTAATCCTCATCAAAGTCAAGTGTTTCGTCGGGTTCCATTTCAGAACTAAAAGTAAATTCTTGCCCTTCGTGATATGTGTAACCATCGATTACTACATCTTCTACCACGAAGTCTTCTTTAAGGTTAAAGTAGTTTGCAAATTTCTGTTGTGGTGTTACTGTATTTCTCATTTCTGTTGTTGTTAAAGTTGCAGCTTCATTGCTACGGTACAAACATCAGGCAAAAATCAAGGCAAAACAATAGCAATAAATCAATTGTACTATTTTAACACACCCATTGAATCCCAATAAATATAGGGTTTCGCAGTTTTTTAGAAATATATATTCCAAAATTTAATGAATAAAGGAACGAAAACATTGGATTTGAAGCTATACCTTAAATTGTAGGTGTACTATTTTAATACAACTCATTTAATGGGCTTTTATCGCATCAGTCCTATCCTTATCATTGTACTATTCAATAGTGAATAGGGGAAAAAGTTATTAACGGTAATTAGTATTGTAAATCAACGCTTTAAGCTAAAATAAGTTCCTTTTTAGTTAATAAAACCGCTTCTCTGCCTTAACACTTTACCCCCTTTGTTATTGTATATATATACAGGGTTAGTTTTCGGCTAGATACGGTTCGGCTAATCTTGATTAAAGTCCATTAGAATGGGTCTGCAAAATGGAAGGTCAGGTGCAAGTAGGATGACCGCAGGGAATAGCAACCAAGTGTGCTATTGAGTCCGTTAGGATTAACCTACAAGAGTAAGCGTGTTTATTGGTTGTCGCTTATTTGGAAAGTCAAGTAGCCTCTGCAAGAGTTCAAGGCAAGACTTAACACATCTTCTTCTACTAGGGGTTGGTGTGTTCTGTAAGTAACATACAGAGTTAAGGCAAGTATAATAAGTAATAATATAAAAGTTAAGAGAATGAAAGGAATATTAAAAGACAAACACGTACAGATAAGGTTTTCAGAAGCTGAATTAGTAAAGTACAAGTCAGTAGCATTTGACAACGGGTTTACGATGAGTGGCTTTGCTAGATACGCAATGGCAAGAACAAGTATTATTCTTAATGCATTAAAAAAAGAACTGTAATGGAAAATATAACATTGAGAATATCCAAAAAGTTAAAACAAGAACTGATTCAAATTGCACATCAAAAAGGAATGGTTTTAAATGAGTACCTCAACATACTTTTAGTTAATAAAATACTTTAAAATATATGCCACGACCTAAAGGCTCTCCCAACAAAGTAACATCAGAAGTAAGGAATAAACTACAATACTTATTAGACGATTTAATAGACTCTTTAGACTTAAATGAGTTAGACGCTAATCAACGTATCAAGATGCTTCAAATAGTCTTACAATTCACTTTACCTAAGCTAAGAAGTACTGAAACAACAGAGAAACCTTATAAGGATTTACCGCTGTTTATAAAAATTTAATAGGATGAAAAACTATATAAAGGGAATTTTCAATTAAGTGAGTTTATTAAGCTATTGATTAATAATTTGTAGCTTTAAATAAAAAATCACCACAATGAATACCAAAGAAGCATTCTCTGAAATAATAAAAATAAATAAATTAATTATTGATAATGATTTAGATAAACTTCTCCCAAGAACTAAACAAATGCAGGAGGCATACAATAACTCAATAAAACCTCTACTTAACCAATTTAAAGAAAAAAACGGTAAAACCGAAAGGACTTTTATAAAGGAGATTTTGGAGAAATCGAACTATGAGAAAATCAATAATCTTAAAATTAAAACATATGGAAACTGGGGTAGGAAAATCAATCCATACATATGGGTTTCAATTTTCGTTGAAAATGACCAAAATTCAGCATCAAATTCAATTCAACTCTATTTGAACATAAATAGCGAGGGAATAAAATTTGGTTTTGACTATGGAGATAAAATAGAAAACAACCATAATTCAATTATTGAGATAAAAAAAGATGAAGCATATCAAAATATCATAATAGACGCTATAAATAGAAATGATTTGGATGTAATCTCCATTGAATCGGGTTCACCATCAATTCTCTTTAACCATAATAGAAGGGATAATTTGATAAAAACTATTAATGATTTTGAAAATTGGAATAACGATATTCATTTAATTAAAAGCTATAAGGCAGAAGAAATTCCTGACGATATAGAAAATATAATAATAGATGTAATAAATTCTTTTTTGCCATTATGCGCAAATCTAAACATCGATTCGATTAAGGAAGACGTTGGTTATTGGCTTTATTCAGCGGGAAGTAAAGCGAACGATTGGTCTAATCAGTTTGATAATAGTTTTATGAGTATTGATTATGATGCACCTGACAATTTAAAAGAATTTTCTTCACGTGAAGAACTTGATAAGATGGTAGAAGAATTTGATATCGGTTCTTATAATACATCTATGGCATTATGGCAATTTGCAAATGAAATAAATATTGGAGATGTTATTATATCTAAACAAGGAAGAAGCAAATACTTGGGTTATGGCATAGTAACATCAGAATATATTTTTGATAAAAGTAAAACCGAATATAGACATACTAGAAAGGTTAGTTGGAAAAAATCAGGAGAATGGGCATCAAAAGATAAATTACCAATTAAAACCCTAACAAACATCACACAATATTCAGATTACGTGGATAGATTAAAGCACAAAATAGGTATTGATTCAAACAAATCAAATGAGATAGATATTGAATTTAATGTAGACAAAGTGTTGGAAAATGTATTTATAAATAAAGGTGAGTTTTTGAACATTGTAGATATCCTCTCTACTAAAAAAAATATAATACTTCAAGGCTCCGCAGGAGTAGGTAAAACATTTATTGCAAAAAAGATAGCACAAGCACTTCAAGAGGATTATAGAGAAGATAGAATTGAAATGATTCAATTTCATCAGTCATATTCATATGAAGATTTTATTCAAGGATATAGACCTAATAACGATTCTTTTGAACTCAAAAACGGTGTTTTTTATGAGGTTTGTGAAAAAGCTAAAAAAGACACATCTCTACCTTACTTTTTAATTATTGATGAAATAAACAGAGGGAATTTAAGTAAAATATTTGGAGAGTTGATGATGCTAATTGAAGCAGATAAAAGGGGCTATAAAAATGAAATTAAACTAACTTATTCAGATTCTAATGAGGGATTTTACGTTCCTGATAATTTGTATATTATTGGAACAATGAATACTGCTGATAGGTCATTATCTATGGTAGACTATGCATTAAGAAGAAGGTTTGCATTCATAAAGATGAAACCAAATTATGATAAACCATTTGTTGATTTTTTACTAAAGAAAGGATTATCAAATGAAATGATATCGGATATTATTGATAGGATGTCCAATATAAATAGTAAAATACTCTCGGACGATTCATTAGGTGATGGTTTTGAAATAGGGCACAGTTACTTTTGTTCATTCAAATCAGGCGACCACAAAAATTGGATAAACAATATTTACAAATATGAAATCATTCCATTAATTGAGGAATACTGGTTTGATGACCAAGACCTCGTAAATCAATATTCAAACTTATTTAAGTAATAATGGAGATACCAATTAGAAACATCTATTTTTTATTGTCTTATGCTTGGAAACATTACAAACCAAGTGATATAAATAAGATTGACAAAAATAATTTTTCAAATGAAACGGAATTTTTTTATCAAATCTTTGATTTAGCTCTAACAAAATATGTTAAAAAAGGACTTCACAGGGATTATCTAGTAAATAAAAAATCACTTAAAACGATTAGAGGAAAAGTCGACTTTAACCAAACTATTAAAAAACTTGGATTTAGGTCAAAAAAAATTGAATGTATTTATGATGATTATTCCCAAAACAATACTCTTAATAAACTAATATACTCAACTATTTTTGTAGTCTTAAAATCTAAAATAACAGTAGAACAAAAGCAATCATTAAAAAAGAAACTTGTGTTTTTTAACGCTGTAAGTAAAGTTAAAATAGATAAAAAGTTAATAAGCGAAATAAGGCTTGTAAGAGGAAATAACTCACTAAATTTCTTAATAAATATCTGTAAGTACATTAACGATAATATAGGATTTGACGAAAAAGAAGGTAAATATGATTTGGGTAGTTTTGTGAAAAATAAAATGGGAATGGCAGCAGTATTTGAAAACTTTACTCTTAATTTTTATAAAAGTAAACTTCAAAAAGCTAAAGTTTCAAGTGAGTTCATAAAGTGGGATTCCGATACAGATGATACTATGTACCCGACGATGAAGACAGACATAACAATTAGAAACGAAAACAAGGTTATTGTTATAGATACAAAGTACTATAATAATATGTTTCAATACCATTACTTGAATTCTGACAAACCCAAATTTAGGTCAGGAAACATTTATCAACTATATACCTACCTAAACAACCTAAATGAAGATAAAGAAATTGAGGGTATGTTATTGTATCCCAGTACAACCTCAACAGTAAGAAATGAAAGAGTTATTTCAGGAAAGAAAATAATGATAAATAATATTAACCTAAATCAAGATTGGAAGAAGATTGAGGAGGAAATGTTAGACTTGATTGAATAAAAAACAACAATCTATGCCAAGACCTAAATCCTCTCCTAACAAAATAACATCAGAAGTAAGAAGCAAACTACAATACTTATTAGACGATTTAATAGACTCTTTAGGCTTAAATGAGTCAGACCTAATCAACGTATTAAGGTGCTTCAAATAGTCCTACAATTCA
>Ga0209654_1001631_pt1 | contig 17383 bp, 9 predicted proteins | sample SaaInl1SG_22_DNA_FD_184646 | JGI IMG/M metagenome (GOLD analysis project Ga0209654, IMG submission 184646) | Marine microbial communities from expanding oxygen minimum zones in the Saanich Inlet - ESP_161SG_22_DNA (SPAdes) (version 2) | ecosystem: Environmental > Aquatic > Marine > Intertidal... | reverse complement strand
TTAATATACGTTATAATCAACTTAGGTTTCATAACGAAATGGAAAAAGGGTTTAGAGACCCTAATAAAGACGGTCTTTCTAATTTAGATTTTAAAATATGGAACAGGACCTCAAAAAATAATCAAATACACATAAATGTTGGGATATGAGTCATAAATTAGGAATATGCATACCGTATAGAAATAGGGAATCACACTTGAATGAGTTATTACCCAAATTAGATAAACATTTAAATAAACAGGGTATAGATTATTGTGTTTATGTTGGACATCAAGTAGACGATAAACTATTCAATAGAGGTGCAATGAAGAATGTCGCAGCTATAAAGGCGATGGAGGATGGGTGTGATTATGTTGCTTTCCATGATGTCGATATGATACCTCACGATGAAACCTGTGATTACTCCTTTCCTTATGATACGCCATTACATATTGCAACTAAACTATCTAAGTACTCATGGTCAATGGGGTATGAACAGTACTTCGGTGGGGTTGTACTATTCAGTAAAGAACATTTACTACAAACAAACGGATATTCAAACGACTATTGGGATTGGGGTCAGGAAGATGACGACTTATTTTGGAGATGTTTCTACGAAGGTTATTCAGATAGAAAAATATATGAATCAATAGATGATAAAAAAGTTTATCAGTTCAATGGGAAGACTTCATCAATGAGTTTTAAATCGGATAGAAGTTTAACCACACCCTTATTTAAAAACCATACTATTTCCATTTTAGTCTCACCTGAACAGCAACCAGAGGTTGTACCAATATGGTTAGTGGGTGATGAAGAGAGAAAATTTATAGAATATCCCATATTAAGAAAAGATGGGAGTTGGACTTGGGGTCTTTCGTTTAATAATTCAAGGGCATTATCCACTTTGAATTTTGACATTTCAAATAACCCAATGTACCACTGGACTAAATCGGTAGAAAATAAGTGGACATGGTTCACTGTTTCATATAACTATGATGAACAAAAGTTATATATATTTTCTAATAATAAATTAGTATCTAACAATGGGGACATACTAAAATCTAAACCAATAGACTTACCAAATAAAATAAAATCCCATTCATTAAATGGTGATTTTCACATCGGTAGATGTAATCACCAAAATACCAATTTTAAAGGTAAGATTAGTGAAGTAAAAATATATGATAGGTTTTTCGACAATTTCGAAGAATGTAAATTAAATGAAGACAATATTATATATGATCTAAATAAAGATGAAAATAATCTGAAAAATGATGTAGTGGAGGTAGTAGAAAAAATTGAGATTGATGATAGTATATTACCATATAGAAGAGAGGGAAAATTTTATTGTTTACCACATTTAGATGAAGGTTTGGTAAATGGAAAATGGGCTAAGGGTGAAACTACCGCAAAAAATGAAAAGAGATTTGTTACAGAAATGCAACAAGGTAAATTAAATTATAGAAGTGATGGTATTAATAGTTTAAACTATGAACTTGTAGAAGTAATTAACCATTCAATAAAATGTAAAATATATAACGTAAAATTATGAGTCATCCCGAAGTAGAAAAATTCGAAAATTATAGAAATGAATTAAATAAAACTGGTTGTGGGTTTTGTTTGGCTAAATGGACACAAGTAACTACACACTTACACTTAGGTAGGACACATTCATGTCATCATCCCGACACACACCCAATACCTGTTGAGGAAATAAATAGAAACCCCTCAGCACTACATAACACTCGTTTCAAGAAACAGAAAAGGAAAGAGATGTTGGACGGTAAGAGACCTTCAGAGTGTGATTATTGTTGGAAGGTGGAGGACAACTCCAACCAAATATCCGATAGGGTTTATAAGTCTCATGAACCATGGTCGAAACCACACCATAAAGAGATTAGGGAAATGGATTGGAGAGAGGACTACAACCCAAAATACATGGAGGTTTCATTCTCGAATAAGTGTAATTTTAAATGTTCCTACTGTGGACCATCATTCTCATCTTCATGGGCTCAGGAAATTGAAAAACATGGTCCCTACCCGACCACAGATTTATTTAATAATTTCGATTGGTTAAAGAAGTCAGGTAGGATGCCGATACACCATAAGGATTATAATCCATATGTGGAGGCGTTTTGGAAATGGTGGCCGGACCTATACAGAGATCTTGATACATTTAGAATTACGGGAGGTGAACCATTATTAAGTAAAGATACGTGGGGTGTATTGGACTACATTATTGATGAAGAGAACCCTAATACAAATTTAAACATATCAATCAACACTAATTTAGGTGTACCCGATAAATTAATTGATAAACTTATTGAAAAAATTAAAAGAATTGAAGATGAAGGTAGAGTTAAGAGTTTTGTGATTTATACATCGGTAGACGGTTGGGGAGAACAAGCGGAATATGCAAGAACAGGACTTGAGTTTAATAGGTTTTGGGATAATTTAAACAAAATACTAACTAAATGTCCCACGGTCACTGTTGGTATAATGAGTACTTATAATGCATTATCATTATCAACATATAATAAATTAATAAAGGAGGTTTATGGTTTAAAGATGGAATACGGTTCTCCCGATAGGTCGTGGTCGACAGCGGTCTCGTTAGATTGTTCATTCCTGAGACATCCCGAACACCAAACAGTCAGAGTCGTACCACTTAGTTTTTCTGATTTAGTTAAAAGTCATGGTGAATTGGCCGAAACGTTAACCACTTTTCCTCACAACTTTGATCAAGAAATTTGGGGGTTCACTCAAATGGAAATACCGAAATTCCATAGGGTATATGATTGGATGGTGTCCCCACAAGACGAGAAAGAGTTGTTAAAAAACCAACACAATTTTTATAAATTCTTTAATGCGCATGATGAGAGAAGAGGGACTAACTTTTTAAAGACATTTCCAGAATACGAAGAGTTTTATAATTATTGTAAAGGAATCACATTTTAATGAATATAGTCTACAACAAAATATTGGTATATGATCCACATGGAAGAGTGGAGTTTGTTAGTTCCAACATACCTGATTATAACATACACCCTTGGCACACCCACCCATTATTAAAGGAGGGAGATAAAGACGGAAACTTTAATAATTTAGAAGAAATTGCCAAATCCATAGGAGTTACATTCCCACTTAAAAGAAAAACAAATTTGGATAATAAAATCATGGACACCCTCATTAAATTTAGAGGTCAAAGTTTCGAGGTTTTTTTAGATCATGACTATCATAGACATAACATATATTCAATAGACGAGATTAAAAATCTTGACATCAATTACATTTACCCGATAGTAATTTATAACAACGCATTATTTGAAAATTACGACACAATTGAATTAGATGACCACATAATAAAAGATGCGTTAGATGGTAAGTGTAAGATATGTTTCATGCAACCAACGGAAGGTTTCTTTGGTCAGGACGACACGAACTACAAATGGTTAGATAACTTATCTAAACGTTATGGATTAGACGAAACCAACATGTATATTATAACGACTAATTTTATTGCCAAAACACGAAAAACGGAATTATCGTTAACAGGTTATTTGGATGACAAATCCTATTCAATATTGGACTACGGTTATTTTGGTTCTAATCTATGGTTTCATAACCCCGGTCACATTACAGATCCACAGTGTGAAATAAGAGGAAGAGAAAAGTTATCGAAGTTCATAAAATGGTCATTGACTGAAAATAAAAAATACCATTTTTTAAATTTTAATAGAGTACCAAAACTACATAGGGTTTTATTATATGGTTTTTTAAATGGTAATAAAAAATTTAAGGATAAATTTATTTCTTCTTTAGGGGGTTACGATGGTAACGATGAATACAGATATTTTGGTTGGGTTGACGGTCAAATACCTCAAGAATATAAAAATAAATGGAAAACCACTATTAGGGATTATTATAAGGGTCACGACTCGAGAGTACACTACTGGTACGACGAACCTGATTTAGAAAATAATAAGGCGGATAGTTTAAATACTCAAGCACACAAAGATTCTTTTGTAAATATCGTATCTGAGTCTCTAACTCATGAAACAACGGTATTCTTTTCTGAAAAAATATATAAACCAATATTCGTCGGTCAACCATTCATATTAATGGGGAACCCAAGGTCTTTAGAGGTACTTCAAAAACAAGGTTATAAAACCTTCTCAAGGTGGTGGGACGAAAGTTATGATCAGGAGATGGATTTCTATAAGAGGATGGATAAAATATTCGATGTAATGGAAGAGATTGCCTCATGGGATATGGACAAATGTTTTAAAATAACTCAAGAGATGTTACCCACACTTATACATAATTTCAATATCCTGATGAAGGGGGAAACTCTACAGAATTTATTTGACGTTTTAGAGGGGAAAAATGTAACATCAGTCAAAGGTCCTAAACCAACATCGACACCTCACAACAGATTAATATGATCATTAAAAAACCGACGTACATTTATAAAGGGATTAGTCACGAAACATCTGCGATGAGACCAAAGCATACTGTAGATAATGCTATGGGGTCGGAAATAATATTAATAACTAATTATGATGTGGTCGGTGAGGACTTCTATAAGAGGTTTGATGAAATGTTAAAATTATGTCTATTAGAAAATAAAGAAATTTATTATGATTCCACAACAGAATTATTATCTCAGGAGTTTTTACAAAGAATAAAACATTATAAGGACCTCTCACCAATTAACATTTTCACTAACGGAATTGTAGATGAATCTATTGAGGATCTCAAGGTTGTTAAAAGTAGAGGTTTAAATATTACGGTAGAACCATACTTTGTAAAACATTATGATTATTATGTACCAATTAAAAACTATAATACACAAAAAAAAGAACGTAGACAGTTTCTATTACTAGGTGGTAAATCAAAAACATTTAGAACAGCACTAACATCCCTATTATATTTTGAGGGGTTAGATAAGTGTGGTTACATATCTTACTTTGGTTTTAATCCATTAGAAACTTTTACGAACGAAACTAAGGATATGTATTTTATGACGGACTCCCCAAACGAACAAAAAAGGAGAGTTCAGATTGGGTTAGAAAAAATGGGGTCAAATAAAGTGTTAGATGTAACTTCATTTAATCACAAAATATCTCATACAAGAGAGTACGACGCAACATACTACGATTTGGTTGACTTTGTCCTAATAATGGAAAGTGATGTTACAAATGATAGGTCATTTATTACTGAGAAAACAACTAAATGTGTGCAACAGAATAAGAAATTTATTTTACTCTCTTCTAAAGGTATGTTAAGTAAAACTAAAAAAGAATATCAGAAGTACCATGGGTTGGATATAAGTCATTTAACAGATTGGTGTGACACATCATATGATGAAATAGAAAATGTGTGGTACAGGATAGACAAAATAGTTAAAATAGTTAAAGATGAACTTATATGTGAATGATGGGATAAATGAGTTAGATAAACTTAGATTTATTAGCCACTTACATGCGGCTCCCTTCATAATAGAAAATAATAAATTTAAACTTGTTAACGATATCTATGAGTGTGATAGTGTTGCGATACTATGCGATCACGGTATATACCAACAACAAGTTGATAAGATATTAGAGTATGCAAACATAAAATATGTACTTCATTTAGATATATTTCATGTCCATGAACAAACCAGCGTTATCCCCCATTTAAATCGTATGAAATTACTATTAAGTGAAAAGGGTAAAACTCTACTTCACATTCATACAAACTTAAATACGAAGGAAGATATATTTTACGACTTTTTATGGAATAGACAAAAATGTGCATTTACCGATTTTGAGGGTTACGGTTTAAAAAACACAGAATTTTTTGGAGAGTCCTCTAACAAAATGTTTGAACTATCCGACATAAAGAAAGTGGGGACACTTAAGAAATTCCTTTCCCCCAATAGAACCTCATTGGACAATCCCAATGATAGAATATATAAGAGAATATCTTTAAGATATGTTTTAGAGTTGGAGGATGGATACACAAACGATCCTGATAGGGGTTTATCGTTAGAACCTCAAGAAACCCCCGATAACGAAAACTTAGTAAAGTTTGAAGCATTCAACCCCATACACAATAGGTACTACGATTCTTCATTTTTAAGTATATATGTGGAAACATTAACATACTTAATACGAGATAAAGACAAACAAGTAAAATCTATAACCGAAAAGACTTGGAACCCTTTACTTAAAGGTCATTTTATCTTACCTTTTGGTTACTGTGGATTAGTTAAAAATATAAGAGAATATGGTTTTTTATTGGCCGATTGGATTGATTATGGGTATGATACTATAGAAGATGATCGAGAGAGGTTTGACCATTTTATTCATTCAGTAAAAAAAGTACTCGAATTAAGTATTGATGATTTAAATACTTTATTTAAACGAGACTTATGGATGTTAGAACATAATAGAGGTTTATTTTTTGATAAACCATTAGATAATATTTATAATAAAATAATTAAAAAAATTTAGTATGAGAGTAGGTTTTATTGGGGTTGGTAAACTCGGAAAAGATGCGGCTGAGGTAATGGCGGAGAAACATGATGTTATAGGATATGACATAACTGAGGTACAACCCGAAAATTTTGTAATGGTCTCAACAATTAAGGAGGCCTGTGAGAATAGGGAATTAATATTTATTGCGGTACCGACACCCCATCATCCAGACTATGACGGGAGATACCCAACATCACACTTAGAAAATAAAGACTTTAATTATAACATAGTAAAAGAAGTGTTGGTCGAGGTTAATAAACACGTTTCTAAAGATCAACTTATTGTTTTAATATCTACAGTCTTACCCGGTACCGTCAGAAGAGAATTCATTGACTTGATACCGAATGGTAGATTTATATACAACCCATACCTAATTGCAATGGGTACGGTAAAATGGGATATGGTAAATCCTGAAATGATTATCATTGGAACAGAAGATGGTTCTAAAACGGGAGATGCAAAATTATTATTAGACTTCTATAAAACATTTATTAGTGAAGGTACAAGGTATGAACTTGGTACATGGGACGAAGCTGAGGGAATTAAAATATTTTATAACACGTTTATCTCAACCAAAGTTGCACTGGTTAACATGATACAAGATGTTGCCGAGAAATCAGGTAATATGAATGTAGACGTAGTTACTGGGGCGTTAGAAAGATCTACATATAGAATACTAGGTCCTGCATATATGAAGGCAGGGATGGGAGATGGTGGAGGATGTCATCCTCGTGATAATATTGCATTAAGATACATGGCTCAAGAATTGGATTTAGGATATGACTTATTTGATGCAATTATGTTAGCGAGAGAGGTGCAAGCAAAAAACATTGCAACTAAATTGGTGATTGAATCAAACCGTCTTAATCTACCTATAATTATATTGGGTCAATCATATAAACCTGATGTTGAGTACTTAGATGGGTCCTCATCAATTTTAGTCGGACATTATTGTGAATCCGTGTACGGTAGTAAATACAAAGTACAGTATGATTTAGAGACTCCAATAAAAGGAATCTATTTGTTGGGTCATATGGGTAAACACCACGATTATGATTTCCCTGATGGTTCGGTGGTTTTAGATCCATGGAGGTCCTTTAAAACGGATAAAAAAATTAAGGTCATTCATTATGGAAATACAAGAAAAAGAAATTAAAAATTCATATGTTTTCAATAGGGATATCTTGTTATTATCACGACTCGTCTTTATGTTTATTTAAAGACGGGAAATTAATATTCGCGTGTGAAGAAGAGAAATTCACAGGAGTAAAACATGACTATAGTTTTCCTAAAAATGTACTAAACTATGTTACAAAAAAGTATTCTTTAACAAAGGAAAATGTGGAGGTGGTTTGTTTTTATGAGGATGTCGAATTGAAGAGTCAAAGAGTTAAAGAATATTCAAAAAAACAATTACTAACCAAACCCCTATTATCAATTAGAAGAGTATGGGAATCTTATAGAAATAGACGAGAGTTAAAAAAACTACTACCCAATATTTCTGATAATATCTTTTTCTCAAAACATCATCATTCACACTTATATTATTCATCATTTAGTTCTCCTTATAAAACCTCCGCAGTGGTTTCTATCGATGGTGTTGGGGAATACGACACAACAACCATATCTAAATATGATGGGGGTGTTTTAGATGTTGAAACCATTTCATCTTACCCACATTCTTTAGGTTTATTTTATTCCGCAATGACATCCTTCTTAGGGTTTAAACCCAATGAAGGAGAATATAAAGTTATGGGTTTAACTTCTTATGGTAATACTAATATTAAGTTAATTAATAAAGTTAGTGAATTAATAAAGTTCGAAAATGGGGAGATCATATGTAATTTAAAATATTTTAATTGGCATGACTCTGACAAGGTCATGTACAACTATGAATTATCTAAATTATTGGGTCTACTACCAAGGACACCCGACGAAAAAATAAAAAAAAGTCATAAGGATTTATCATATGCGGTTCAAAAGGTATATGAAAATGTTCTATTTGATTTATTAGATTATGTTGGTAAAAAATATAAGACCAGTAATTTATGTTTGGGTGGCGGATGTGCATATAATGGATTGGCAAATGGTAAAATATACCGAAACACTGGTTTCAAAAAAGTATGGATACCACCTGCACCATCTGATGCAGGATCATCCATAGGTGCCGTTATTAATTATTATGTTAATAAGGGTATAAATGTTACAATACCTAACACCCCATTTTTAGGTCCATCATATAATATAAATTCAAAATCTAAAAAAAGATTAGGTGATAGGAAGACCATGTATCTTAGTGATAAAAATTTATATAGAATAGTCGCCAAACAAATTAAAAAAGGTAAAGTCGTTGGATGGTTTAGAAATGAAATCGAGTTTGGGGCGAGGGCGTTAGGGAATAGATCCATTATTGCTGACCCTACAAACCCTAAAATGAAGGATAGAATAAATAAAATGGTTAAAAAAAGAGAAGGGTTTAGACCTTTTGCTCCTATGGTAACTAAAGAAAGACAACATGAATTTTTTATAATGAATGACGACTTAAGATATATGAATCAGGTTGTGGAGGTCCGTGATAGTTATAAGGACATTTTTGTTTCTACAACACATGTCGATGGTACAGCACGAGTACAAACGGTTTATAAAGATAATGACATACATAATCTTTTACGGGAGTTTGAATTATTAACCTCGTATCCAGTATTATTAAACACATCATTTAATATCAAAGATAAGACTATGGTCTTAACCCCTCAAGACGCATTAAATACGTTTGACACTACAGATATTGATGTTTTAGTTTTAGACAATATAATAATTTTTAAATAATGATTAAAAAAATAATTAAATGGTATAAAGACCGTAAAGAAAAAAAGAAATTAGAAAAACGGTTCAAGGAAAAAATGAAGAAGCTGAAGGACAGAGACCCATTTTTTTACAAACATTAATATGAAGGTTGTACATACATATGTGGATAAGATGGGTATAATATGGAAAGAATTATTATATACACAATATCTCAGTGCCATATTGGCAAAAAAACATTACGGTAATATATCTTTTTATGGTGACGTTGAGGAATGCAGACAAGTTATTGACTTAGGTTTACCTTATGATGAGGTGAACGATAAAATAGTGAATAGAGTGGACTTAAATACATGGAGTATACCCAAATTAAAAGTGTACGAATCAATGAATGAATCTTTTCTACATATTGATACCGACACACTACTATTTAATAAAATAATATTTGATACATATGATCAAAATTATCTGTTCAGTCACATAGATATGCACACACCGTCAGAATTGTCTAAGAACGAACTTATATCTGAACTTTATAAATATTACTCTAATCCACCCTATAAAAATCCTGAAAACATTAAGAATAAAAATAATTACTTTTATATTAATAAAACATATTCAAAACTATTCTTTGATCTAATTTTTTCAAAAGAAAATGGGAGTACCCTATTCGATTCTTATGGGTCTTTTGAAACAATTCCAAATATGAACATCGTTTATATTAAGGACCATAAATCATTCTCTAAAGTGTGTCGAGATACAATAAATCATTACATTAAATATAGTGGTAATATTGATAACGAAGAATACGGGTCATGTTATATAGAACAATTAATGTTACACACAAACTTAAGAATAAGTGACAAAAAATATAGGAAATCATCGGACAAAAATAATCATGTTATTTTTAATAACATACCAACGATACAAGTAGACGCACATAACAATGTACCCAACATTAATGACGTTAAATTTCCATTTAGATTACATAACATTAAGGGTAAACATTTTAATTACGGAGATGGTGAGGTGATAACAAAATTATCTAAAATTAAGAATTATAGTAAACTAACTAAAAAGAAAAAAATAGATAAAATAACAATTAAAGATAGAGAAAGTATTTTGGATTTTCTAAACCAAGAGTTTAACGGGTTTTTCCATGTAACTTATATGAAATGGTACGATATTATGCAAGTTTATGTAATTCATAAATTGAGAATGGAGGTTGGGGATGACAAAATAAGAGAAATACATAAATATTTTAAATCAAGACATATAAAACTCAATTTACCGTCTATTTCGGGAGGTGAGAAATTATATTCAGAATTAACGGGTTTTAAATTCGATTTAAGTAAAAAAAATATCATATGAAGAAAGTAATTGTCTCTGGATGTAGTTTCACTTTTGAAGATTGGAATTGGCCTAAGTTTTTAATAAAACATTTAAAGATACGTAAAGAAAATCTTAATAATGTTGGTATGGCATCCCAAGGAAATGGTCTAATTTCTAAAAAACTAATTTATGCGGTAAATAAAGAATTAGAAACCACAAAACCTGAGGATATTTTAGTTGGGGTTATGTGGAGTGGTGTTGATAGATTTGATTTTCATAGTGAGAATAACTATAGTACTTATAATTGGGGTAATAACGGACATGTTAGTCATATTGATAACCCTACTAAAGTTGCTATAGAAAAAAAGTGGTATTTCATAAATCCAGGGTGGGATGGTTTAGAGAATCCACACCCACTTATGAAATTATATTACGAATATTTTCATTCCGATATTGGTATGTTAATTAACACAATACACTCCATACTATTAGTTCAATGGTACTTAAAGGAAAAAGGAATAAAATACTTTATGACGACATTTATGGATATATTTAATAGATATCCTAAAAATATTTTAGAGTCTGAAGACGTGGGTTACCTATTAGAATTAATAGATTTCAATAACTTCTTAGATGTTGATGGTTGTTATGAACACGTATCCAAAAATTTCCCATCAGGTATGCCTAACTCCGAAAATCCAGGTATTCACCCATTAGAGTCAGGTCATAAGTATTTCACAGATACCGTAATAATCCCCCACCTTAATAAAATGGGAATAAAAACAAATATCGATAGGGACCTAATATAGAAAAAATATATTTAGTCCTTATAAATCTCATCAAAACTAAATTACTATTGGATTATAAAGTATTTATCTAATAAGAAAAACGTTTTTATAGATGAATATATTTGATCCACACATTACAGGATCCCTATCCGTTTCCGCATCTGCAGAAATACAAGGGGATTTAACAGTACAAGGAACTATCTATGGTACTGCACAGATTGACGGAAGTGTTGATAATGCAATAAGTGCATCACACGCCGCCTCCTACTTACTCACATCAAGTTTTAATGATTATAAAAATACCGCAGCTACTACTGGAAGTAATGTATTCATTGGGGATCAAACAATTAGTGGATCATTGTTACCTCAAGGAACACTTATTCATGATTTGGGTAGCGATACTAAAAGATGGAATGATATATATTTAGCGGGAAGTACTATTGATTTGGGTGGTACAAAAATAACTAAGAATAGTGATGGTGATGTACAACTTCACGATAGTGGTAATACTTTAAAAAGATTAATTGCATCTGAAATTGAATTAGGTCACGGATCGAACAAGAAAGTTCTTAAAGTAAATAATGGTCGTTTAAAGTTAATGGCCACTAACGACAGTGATGAAGAGTTAGCTCAATTATCGGGTTCGTTCACTGGTTCTTTTAGAGGAGATGGTAGTGGTTTAATTAATGTTCCCGCAAGTGGGGTTACGGGTCTAAGTTTAGATCGGATTGCAAGTACAACAGCAACCGCGTCGATATCTTCAGACAGTTTGATAACTAATGTTTCAATTATACCTAGTATCACAAATACAATTGATTTAGGTGCACCCGACAAGGAGTGGAGAGATTTATATCTTTCATCAGGGTCATTATATATAAATGGACAACAAGTACTCTCAACTACAGGTACTGAATTAAGAGTCACTACAGATAGTGGTGAATCAATAAAAATATTAGAAACGGGTTCTGATACTATCACACTACAAACAGTTGATGGTGATATTACATTAAGTTCTTCAGGAACGGGTAATATAGAATTAGATGCACCTATACAAATAACAGCCGGTAACAAAGTAATATCTTCTGACGGAAACTCAATTGTTTTCGGTAATGGATTAATTGTAACAGGTAGTATAGATTTAACAGGTACTGTGGATGGGGTTGATATATCATTATTAAAAACAGATGTGGACGCTATTTTAGATTCTTCTGATGCTGATAAGAATTCATTCGCAGAAATCGTAGAACTTATTAATAGTGTTGACACCACAAATGATGAAGCGTTTGCGGCCCATTATACTGCAAGTAATAATAGATTCACGTCGTTAGAAACGACAAGCGGGTCACACGATGGGAGGTTAGACCTATTAGAAACATTTACCGGTAGTGTGGATGGTACTATAAGGTCTGACTTTAATAGTTATACCTCATCCAACGACTCAACTAATACAAATCAAAATAGTAGATTAGGTAGTTTAGAAACAAAAAGTGGTTCTTTAAATACCGATATTAAATCAAAACTAAATACGGAAAATGTTGTTTCGGGTTCTGAGTTTGTTTTAAATTCAACCTCACCAATAACACAATATGTTGATGTTACCGTAACTGCAAGTGGTGGTGTATATTATATAGATGGTGTAGAACAACAAATTGTCTCATTAGCGAAAGGTCTAGTTTATAGATTTGATGTGTCTCACTCATCAAATTCAGGACACCCATTCAGATTTTCATTAACTAACAATAGTCAATATACGGACGGTGTTACCGTAAATGGTACTGAAGGTTCATCAGGAGCATACGTTCAAATTATTGTAAATCAAGACACACCACAAACACTATTATACTATTGTACCAATCATAATGGTATGGGTAACAAAGTTTTTGTCGGTGGAGCTGGTGACACAGACTCAATTACAGAAGGATCAACTAACCTTTACTATACGGACGATAGAGTTAAATCTAAATTAAACACGGAAACCGTTATTAGTGGTTCTGAACAAGTTGATATAACAAATACTAGAAATTATAATTTAGTTACCAATAGAATTGGTTCTTTAGAATCATTCACAAGTAGTATTGATGATACTTACGCTACCGATACTGATGTAACAACATTAAGAAATGATTTAAATACCTACACATCATCTAATGATTCTACGAATACAAATCAAAATAGTAGATTAGGTAGTTTAGAAACCAAAAGTGGTTCACACGATGGTAGATTAGATAGTATAGAATCATTCACAAGTAGTATTGATGATACTTACGCTACCGATACTGATGTAACAACATTAAGAAATGATTTAAATACCTACACATCATCCAACGATTCAACTAACACATCACAAAACAATAGGTTAGGTTCATTAGAAACTAAGACTGGTAGTTTAGATAGTGATATAACCGATCTAAGGGGTGATTTAAATACCTACACGTCTTCAAACGAAACTGATAAACAAAACTTAAGTGGTAGAATAGATTCTTTAGAGACTAAAACAGGGAGTTTAACAACCGATATTAATACTTTAGATGGTAGGGTTGATTCTATAGAGTCGTTTACTGCAAGTATTGATGATACTTATGCTACTGACACAGATGTAACTAACCTAACCAACAGAGTTGATAGTTTAGAAACCAAAAGTGGTTCATTAGAAACTACGAATACCACTCAGAACAATAGATTAAGTTCTTTAGAAACTAAAACTGGTAGTTTAGAAACCACCAATACCAATCAAGATGGTAGATTAGATAGTATAGAATCATTCACTGCAAGTATTGATGACACATATGCGAGTGATACTGATGTCACTACATTAAGAAATGATTTAAATACTTATACCTCATCTAACAATACAACCAATCAAAACCAAGATATTAGATTAACTAGTTTAGAAACTGAAAGTGGTAGTGTTAGAAGTGATTTTAATACTTACACATCATCTAACGATTCAACCAATACATCACAAAATAACAGATTGGGGTCACTTGAAACAACTTCAGGTTCTCATGACGGAAGGTTAGATTCAATAGAAACCAAGACAGGTAGTTTAGATGGTGACATTACAGGTTTAGATGGTAGGTTAGACACAATAGAAGGTGGTTTAGAATTTACAGGTTCTAATGTAACCATTAAAGGAGATCTTTTAGTTAAGGGAACAGAAACAAGAGTGGATTCAACAACTGTTGAGATGGGTGATAACATCATATCTTTAAATGGTAGTGGAGCACAAAATGCGGGTATAGAAGTTAGAGACAATACTTCTCCTGATTTATTATCGGGTTCATTATTATGGGACGGACAAAACAACTATTGGAAGGGTGGTCAAAAAGGATCTGAAGAAAGATTATTAGATAATACCGATTTAACCACTTTAGATGGTAGATTAGATGGTATTGAGGCGGAAACGGGGAGTTATCTTACAGACTATAACGATGAATACACGACAGGTGCAACATTCAATACGGGTAATGGTGTAATCACATTTACAAGAAATGATGGAGATACTTATACTGTTGATCTCGATGGTAGATTTTTAGACACAAGATCACAAGTACACACTGAATTATATAGTACAGGTGGTGACGCTAATGATTATACGGAATTTGGTATATATAGAAATTTTGCGTCTAACGGACCTATCAGTGGTCACAACACAATATTACATGTATCTCAAACAGACGGTAATTATGGTTTCCAATTAGGGGGATCAACAATAGTTAATGGTGACGGATTATACTTTAGAAATTTTGCGGGTACTGACTCAATAACGGGATCAACATGGTATCATATCGCAACAAGAGATTGGGTTGGTGATCAAAATTACCTAACAGATTATAATGATGAATATACGACAGGTGCTACATTTAATAGTGGTAATGGTGTAATTACATTTAAAAGAAATGATGGGGATACATTTACTGTTGATATTGATGGTAGGTATTTAACAAGTTATTCTGAAACAGACACTTTAGATAGTGTGGTTGCAAGGGGTAATACCACCTCTAGAGGAATAACATTAGGTAGTGGATCACCATGGGCACCATTAGTAATTAACGCGGGTGCTGGTGAATCCTCCGCAAATGCCGGTGTGGCAATTGCATTAGATGGTACGGATTATAGTGAATATGGGTATAGGTTCAAAGCAAACGGATCTAATTACTATCAAGTACTTTACAATGGTTCGGCAATAAATTGGAAACATTTTACAGGTGGGTCCTATCAAACAAGATTATCTCTTTCGAATGGGGGTAATCTTACAGCGACTTCATTTGTAAAATCAGGTGGAACGTCTTCACAATTCCTAAAGGCAGATGGTAGTGTAGATTCAAATACGTATTTAACACAACACCCAGCAATTGCGTCACCCGCATCTTCAAACAATAGTGGTCGAACTTACATACAAGACATATTACTTGATAGTAATGGTCATGTTACAGGTTTAACAACTGCAAGTGAGACTGTAACTAATACAGACGAATTTACAACAGGTGCAACATTCAATACAGGTAATGGTATTATCACATTCACAAGAAATGACGGAGATACTTATACTGTAGATATTGATGGTAGGTATTTAACGTCATTCACAGAAACCGATCCAATATTTACGGCTCACGTAGTTTACAATATCACATCTACTCAAATATCAAATTGGGATACGGCATATGGATGGGGAGATCACGCAAATGAAAATTACTTAACACAACACCCAACTGTAAACGCGGCAAGTAGTTCTAACAACAGTGGTAGAACATATATACAAGATATTTTATTAGATGGTAATGGTCATGTTACAGGTATAACCACATCATCAGAAACTGTGGTCAATACCGATGAATATACAACGGGTTCTACTTTTAATAGTGGTACAGGTATCATTACATTCACAAGAAATGATGGAGATACTTATACTGTTGATATATCTGCAACATTATCGGAGGTTACTGTAACGGGTGGTACATATGATGATTTAAGTCAAACATTAACATTGACAAAATCAGATGGTAACACGGTAGATGTTACAGGTTTTGCATTGGATACTGACGTAAACTACTATCTAACAGGTGCGACATTCAATACAGGTACAGGTATAATCACTTATAAAGTTAAGGGTTCATCCGATGTCACTGTTGATATTGATGGTAGATTTGTAAAATTAGGTGGAGACACCATGACAGGTACCCTTGACGTACACGTTCCTGATACGGGTACAATATTAAGTTCAGGTAATTCATCCGCAACAGGTACACCTGACCAATTCTTTATTAAACACGTTAATGGTGGTGTTGCAATTGGGAACCTTAGAGGTGATATAAACTTCACAAGCGGTAACTTAAAGAATGACGGTAATCTCATATGGGATGCCGGTGATTTCACATCAACCAACATAAGTAATTGGAATACCGCATACGGATGGGGTGACCATTCAACAGAAGGGTACCTAACAGGATATACCGATACAAATGATATCGATTACATTAATTCGGCGACATTTAATACAAATACAGGTGTTGTAACATTATCGGGTGTTGGAAATGCGGGTGCAACGGTTGACCTTGATGGTAGATACCTATTAGATACGACAGACACATTTACGGGAGCACTTACAATTGCCGGTGACATAAGAGGTAATGGTCAACAACTAATATTAAACGCAGGTGAGTCCTACGCATATGCGACAGGACAGACAAATGAATATGTTTATATCAATGCAGAACAAGGTCTTGAGGTTAATTCAGAAATAGGTAATTGGTCAGGTGGATGGGCGGCAAGAAAAACAGCATTACTTAGAGGAGATTTACTTAGGTTAGATGGAGAAAATCTAACCAAAACTAATATTCAAAACTTCAAGACAGCATATGGTTGGGGTGACCATTCAACAGAAGGGTACCTAACAGGATATACCGATACAAATGACATCGACTACATAAATTCCGCAACATTCAATACGGGTAC